>Ga0326727_10008971_pt1 | contig 24969 bp, 16 predicted proteins | sample MB2enrmetagenome_FD_207643 | JGI IMG/M metagenome (GOLD analysis project Ga0326727, IMG submission 207643) | Lab enriched peat soil microbial communities from McLean, Ithaca, NY, United States - MB29MY | ecosystem: Environmental > Terrestrial > Soil > Wetlands > Peat | place: USA: New York... | reverse complement strand
CACGTGGTGCGGTTGTACCTCGAAGACGGCTCCAACGTCGATCTGTGTCGCCGGGCCGCGATAGCACAAGGATTAAAAATGGTGGTCCCCGGAAGCGCAGGCGCCGAAATCATGGAGGAATTGAAGCCTCTTCCCCAGGTGCGCCTGGAGGCGCCCTTACTATTATCAGGCAGGCTCCAGGCCACCGGACCCAGGGAATGGTTCATGTATAAGCCCAGGTGGGGCGCCTTTTATCAGACGCCTTTAGAGCAGCACCTGCGGGACCTGGGGGTCAACACCCTGGCGCTGTGCGGCTGCAACTTTCCCAATTGCCCCCGGACCACCATCTATGAAGCCAGCGAACGGGATTTTAAGATTATCTTGGTGCGGGATGCGGTCTCCGGCGTCTATGAAGCGGCGCTCCGGGAAATGCAGAATATCGGCGTAAGCTTGATGACTGCCGGGGAATGCCTGGCCTGGCTGGACTGACCGCCCCGCTCCTGAGTGAGAAATCGCCGGGAAAATCTCAGGATATTTTCTTTAAGGAGGTCATACCATGAACTCCCAGCTAACCAATGGCCGCACGATCATGGGCCGCCTGGCCAAAGTGCCGTGTTGCGGTTAAAGATACCAGGGGATTTGGTTGCATCGGTATATTGTTGATATCGTTGAAATTGTAATGGTCTAGAGTTAAACTGTGAGATAGTTTAAGTTTCGTCATACAATTTTGTTGCCGGACACTACTGGTGGCACAGGCGTCTCGCCTGTGCGGGCCTGGGGCTCAAATTGTAGGGTGCGTCTTACGCACCACAAGCCTTATTTTATTGGTGCGTAAGACGCACCCTACAACTTTCCGTTGGCCCAAGGTGGGCCAATTCGCTGCCGGACCGTCTTAAGCGGGGGAAAAGGGGGGGCATCTTATCGCGACCCCATCCATCTCACTGCGCCTGTAGCTCAGTGGACAGAGCAACGGACTTCTAATCCGTGGGTCGCAGGTTCGAATCCTGCCAGGCGCGCCAGTAAATGCAATGGGTTATGTAATTTTATTATAAACTATGGTTCACTTGGTCAACGATATGGTCAACACTTGCCAAAATAAGTTGACCATCTAACCACTCGGTGTATCTCTCCATGGCCCGGTGCAGATCGTCCTCAGAGGGGGCCATATAGTGAACGTCCATCCCCTGCAAGCTGTGGCCTAAGATCGTGTCCCGATAGACCTTATCCACTCCGGCGCTCAGCATATTGGTTTTGACCGTGCGCCGTATGTCGTGAAAGGTGATCCCGTTAGGATCGCTGTGGCCCTGGGGGATTCCGGCTTTAACACATGCTGACATAAAGGAGTTTTTCAGCCCGCCAGGGGTTACGATAGGCTCATGGCGATAGGTGAGCACATAATTGTGATGGATCGCCCTGGGGAGGTCCGCGAGCACCATTTTGACGTGATGGTTAATCGGTATCACCTTGGCCTTGCTTTCTTTGGTGAGGTCCGCCGGTAGCCTGATAACCCCTTTCTCCCGGTCGATATGTGACCAGCGCAGCCCTCGGAGTTCCCCGGTCCTCATGCCGGTGTTAAATCCCACAGTCAAAAATGCCTTTAGGTGATCCGGGGCCACGGCCAGCAGCTTGAGATATTCGGCAACGGTTAGGGTCCGCTTCCTGGCATTAGCCGCCTTTTTCAGTTTCCGCTTAACCACTCTGAAAGCCTTGACCGTCCTGCCGTCCACCAGGTCATTATCAAAGGCTTTCGTGACCATGGTCTTGACCAGGCTGATCTCCATGTCGATGGTAGCCGCGGCCCGCCCTTCCTCTTCCCTCTTGTCCTGATACTCTTCCAGGTCCATGGGCTTTAGGCTGCTTATGATACGGCTTCCGAAAACCTGGTTATAATTGGCGATTCCCTGTTTGATTCGGTTATAGGAAGAGAGTTTCCTGACCTGGCTCAGATCAAGATACCACTTGGCAAGCTCGGTAAAGGTCATGCGCTCTGCGGGCACCTTTTCCAGAATACCGGGGTTTTCAATCTTTTGAGCGCGGCGCTTGCCCTCGGCTGCCTTGGCTTCTTCGATTCCGGCCGGCCGGCCGTCCGGGAGATTCCCCACAAATTCCCGGCGCTGCTTACCATTGGGCAGACGGTAGTTTACCCAGTAACGGACCTTTTGCACCCTCTTCTCTTTCACCAGGTCCGCCCCGCAATCACAGTTGCGATTCTTGACGGCCTGCTTCTTATGACACAGTGGGCACTCAGCTAAAATTGCCATTAGTCCTTTTCACCTCCTTTTAAAAAAATTTCCAGGTCGCTTTCACGGACCCGCCACAGGCGGCCTACCTTCACCCCCTTGAGCTTACCACTCCTTAACCAGTTACCGACAGTCAGATGGCTTATATGCAGCCGTTCGGCCACCTGCTCAGGAGTTAAAATAGGGTCTTTCTCTGCCATAGGGTAGGCTCCTTGCTCTTGTTTGGCTTATCTTAAATCAACTAAAGTTAATTGTCAATATGTTTGATTAATTATTCGTATAAAAAATAGGCAGGGTGAAAAACTCCCCCGCCATTTCCAAGGTGCGCCCCGAAAGGCCAACATCTGCGCGCTGGCCGCGGTCGCTGTGTTCACCTGTGCGGCCAGGGTTCTAAGGCAATCCGGTATCGCCCGCCCGTTAAGGCTGTTAAACTTGAGTTAGGCAGAATTGCCACTCAATCACCCCCGGCCAAAGGATGCGGTATCCGCATGTCGGTTTAATTCCCTTGCCATTGCTTGCTTTCCTGGCCTTGGTCAACACCTTGTCAACAATATCCAGATTCGCGCATCGAAAAAATTTCATGAGTTTCCTGTTTCCTGGGGATATACCCCCCCCCAGGAAACTACAGGGGCGGGTTTCATCAAGTTTCCAAAAAGTTTCCTGAGTCGTTATCATAAGTTGTTAATTTAATTATATTTTGTATTTTTCACTTTCCTTGTGGTTTCCTAATAATTTCCTGGCCTCAATTCTCTTGAGTTTCCTATCGAGTTTCCTATTTTTATGCACCACAGATCAAAACATATCCCGATTGCGTGAGTTTTCCGCCCGCGGTGATATGTCCGTCTTTTTCGGCTTTTGATATGATTTTGCTGACATATCCTTCACTGAGGTCCAGGGTCTCAGCTATCTTTTTTTGGCTTTGTCCCTTATCACGCAATTCCAGAACAGCCTTTTTATTGCTAATCCTAAGATTTGCGTAGGTCCAGACATGGCTATTATTTTCATCAGTTTCAAGCGAAAATTCAGTGTCGGCTATCAGGGTCAAGTCTCGTTGCCTGATTCTGGCTTTTTCAAATATCGCCACAAATTTACAACCGTCCTCTTTGAAATATCCTTTGGGATAATCCAATAAAATCGAAATATCAATATTATCTTCCCGGCCAGAAGTGCCGCGTTGTAATTTTTCTTTTCCTGTATGGTGCTGAAAAATTGTGCTGATCCCCGCAAACCGTAATTTCAAAAACCATTGATTAATGGGGTCCCATTCGTGTTTCAGGTTTTCGTCTATTCCAGAAGTAAGCGAAGCGATATTATCAATTACCCACAGTTTTACTTGTAAATACTTAAGCACATCGGTCATTTCTTTTTGCCATGTTTTATCGCCTAAGTTTGCGTTCCGCAGCCCGAGTAAACTTAGATGGTGAGTCGAATAGACATAGAATTTTGAAAGATAACTGTCTTTTTTGAAATAATTGGCGCGCTCTTGAAAATCGGCCATCACCAGTTCGCCGTCCAGGTAGAGGACGTTCACGGATTCACCTGCTCCCCAGGGGCCGAATGCCGCGCCACGCGCCACAGCCTCAAGAATTGAAAAGCCAAACATGGTCTTGCCCACACCGCGCGGGCCGTAGATCATGTTGATAGATGATTCCAAAAGCCAAGGGTCCAGGTATTTTTTCCGTTCAGGCAGAGGAAGAGCAACAAAATTTTCCAGTTCAAGGATACCCTCTATTATGCGCGGTAGGGGATTCTCCGCTTGTATGGCTTCCCGTTCTTGGCGGTCATAATCCTGATCCGGGTCCGGTCCCACTTGGGGCGGGGTTCGCTCAATCCCCAAAGTTTCAGCCGCCGCCCTTACAGCCGTCTTAAGGTCTCCCCCATGCTCAAGGATTCGGAACACATCAAAGGCATCGTGAGAATGGCCATCATTCAAGGGGTCATTAGCATGGTGCGAGTAGCACCGTCCGGTATCCTCGAAAATATGCACCCCTGGCATTCCCGTGGTGCTGTCCGGGGCCAGGTAACGATTGCCCCGCCGTTCATAGCCGTTGCGCTCTAAGATAGTTCGTATGTCGAATAGCTGGTTAAATGCGCCGATGACCCCACCATCTACTCCGTCTCCGTTCCGGTGCGGGGGCAGTGGGGCTGCTCTCATTTCTTTTTCGGTGGGGGGCATTTCGTCTAAGCTCCGGGCCGAGTCTAAGAGGATGGACGCCTGCCGGTCGGTGATGGTGGGGATATTGGCGAAATCTCCCTGGATAACCTTGTAGGCTTGTTTGTGCTTGATACCGTGTTTCTCTGCCTGGGGGCAATGTGACGGCGCTACGACCGCATAGCCGCCTTCTGCCTTGATTTCGATTGCAGTTTCCTTCTTTTGCAAATTGTCGGCGGGGACCCATGCCAGCTTGTCGTTTCTCAGCGACAGGCCGCACCGAAAGGCCATCTGATAGTTGCCGCTGCCGGTCTGCTGTATTGGGAGTATATAGGCCAGTTCCCGCACTTCCCGGTTTTGTTTCACTTTCTCGATAAGTTTCTCAAAGAACCCGAACACATCAGAATCAAGGATAACAAGCCCTCTGGATATCTCACCCCCGATCATAGCCAGACCGCAAACCGCACGGCTCTTGCACCATTTTTCCAGTTCTGGAATGGTGGTGCGTCTTTTCTGATAGGGCTTCCACGCGACTAGAGGTTTTTTGCGCTTATCTACCGGGATAACATTCACCCCGCCTTTAATCAGAGCACTTCCGGCGCTCAGCAAATCGGGGTAATTAATGGCGGGGATTACGTTAATCTTTGGAGTAGGTCGCCAGGAGAAAATTAACGGCGGGGAGACTACGGGTTGGCCTTTTAGTTCCTGGGAAATTTTGGTGGGATTTAAGCTCATTCCACACCCCCAAGTCCGTCAATGAAGGCGTCCAGGGATTCTCTTTTGAAGAGCACCCGCCCCCCCACGCGCACCGGCTTAATGGGAAAAGGCTTCGCCGCTCGTGGCCCCAGGCCATTGCGAACCGTTTTTTCGGCAACTCCGAGATAGCGTGCTGTCTCTGCCACGTTCAAGAGGCGCTTAGGTGGGATCCGCAAATCCGCCCGGAGTTGGCGAAGCTCGGATAAGATTGTTTGGAGGTCTATCATTAATTTTTTCCCCGGCTCAGGTCAGGCTAATTGGCTTTCGTGTTAATGAGTTGACGGAGCTTTGTCTCGGGAACACCAAGAACCTTAGACAAGGCGATGAATTCATCATCCGAAGGAATTTGCCGTCCGGTAATGAAACGGCTAAGCCGTGATTCCGTCCATCCTAACCGTCTTGCCACGTCCCATTGGTTGAGCCCTTTGCCATAAATCAAAGCCTTGAGCCTCATATCGCCCTCATAATTCGATTAATAAAATTATTAACGCCACACTCCATGCAAAGGCATTAAGCGTGCCAATATCGTATCTGATTGATATTTCAGATTAATAAAGGCAATAGAAAATCTGTATGGATTATCAGAACGGGTTTTGGATAAATCAGAACGGGTTTATGAGGAATTCAGAACGGATTAAAGGGCAGGCAGATTATTAGGGATTGGGTTCTTTGGATCGAAGGATGTACCCCCAATAATTTGAAAAACTGGGATAGAGCTTCAAGGGCTCGGTATAGTTGAAAATATCGTCTTTTATGGAGAAGTCGAAGCCAAACGCTTCTTTGAATCCATTAGGGGATAATATCAATGTATCCGAATGCAACAACTCACGAATATTATCCCTCGATAATCCTTGACAGAGCTTTAATGTCATAATTTCATAGGCTTCAACCATTTTGGAGCAATCGTTTTCTTCGGCAAAAAAGGTAGCCCTAAAGAATTCATAAGCATCTGCATTTTCACTCAATCTTTCCCGAAATAATGATTCTCCTTCAACTTCGTCACCATTTCGCTTACGAAACATATCGTCTGTAGTTCTATTGGTATAAAAGTCATAGTCTTTCAGTGATTCGAATCCTGATATAAATTCCGCAGGTATCCCAACACTTGAAGCTACAATATTTCTCAAAGCATTTTTTATATATTGAAAATCATCGGAGCTATAAATTAAACTTTCGAGTTCCCTAACATTGCCAGGAAAGTCATATGAATATAGTAGTAATTTCACTTTTGGATCAATCTTAACCTTGGTTTTATGGACGAAATGATTAACCAAACAGATAATATCCTCACGCCTATTCTTCAGTGGTATGGTCTGAATAATACGATGATTTATCCGGGTAAATAAATCTTCCCTAAAATTTTTTTCACTTACTGCCTTTGTGAGGTCTTTATTGGTTGCAGAGATTATCTTAACATTTTTTACAAACCTTTGAGTATTATCCCCGACGCGCTTAAAGCTCTTATCTTCCAAGAATCTCAGAAGTTTGGCTTGATGATGAGGTAGTAGGTTTCCAATTTCATCTAAAAAAAGGATTCCGTCTTGTGCTTCTTCTACTAACCCTTTCTTGGGCCGAAGAGCGCCGGTAAAAGCTCCCTTTTCAAACCCGAATAGCTCAGGTTCAAATAATTCCGGCGGAATTGCACCGGAATTTACAGTTACCAGTTTAAGCCCACTTTGTTTGGCAATGGCCTTGGCGATAAGTTCTTTGCCGGTTCCACTCGGACCGGATATTAAAACAGCCATATCTAAGGTTTTGATTTTTTGGGCAACTTTTTCGATTTCATTCTTAAGATATTTGATGTGCTCAGATACCCCGATCAGCTTCGAATTTGATTCTTGTTTTTTGCTATTCATAAAGCCGCCCCTCCTAACGGCTCCCCAAAGGTCCGGCCCCCCAAGACGGCGAAGATTACCGTCCTGTCCCTCCGGTGATCAGCCGGAGGTTAGGGGGGGCGTGGGTTTAATTTTTCATAAACCAATCAGGCGATTATTACAAGGCAAATAAACCATAATGGCAAGTGGGGGTTGCAGGTGGGTTGCATCAGCCCCTAGGGGCCAGCATCCGATTACTTATAGATTTGGATAGGTTTACCTGGGGCTGAAGGCTGAGGATGGTTATAAGGCTGAGGTCCCGGCAGGGCTGGCGGGGCAGACAGGACCGGCTTAGCGGGTTGGCCCTGGTCCTGGATACCTTGGATAATCACGGTAACTCCCTCCCTTCCTTCAATAACTTCTTTCTGTAACCCAAGGCACTTCGCAAGGACGATTCTGGCATTGAGGCGGACAATTTCTGACTTTGCGTTCTCTGCGGAATCAATAAGCATTTGCAGGATGCCGGTTTCACCATATCCCATGGCCCGCATGATTTTTCGATGATCTCCCACCTTGGCCTCATACTTCTGCAATATCTTTTTCGCTCTGAAATAGATCGTTCTATCTGGCAGGTTTTGGTAACCAGCTTTAATCATTGCATCTTTAATGGCCTTCTTTTCAATGAGGTGAAGATCAAGAAAAATCTGTTCTTGCAGGGTAAGGGCAGATTTGCAGTCGATTCTCTCTGTCTCTGTCTCAAGGTTGAGTATTTCAGGATCAATGTATTTCTGTTTTGATTTTAGCTGGTTAGTCCTATACCTGACCGTTTCCTTAGTCACTCCGAGCTTATGTGCGATTTCTGCTTTTGGGAGGTTTTGATCGAGGAGTTTCTGCAAATCTTCATCGGTGAATTTCATATTTGCGGACCTTTAATCACTATGCGTTTAGCGGTAAGGCAGAGGGTCATATTCCCCGCCGACAATGCTTTTAATTCTTGCGCTGAGATTATTTGCTATAGAGACTCAATAGCAAATTAAAATATGCAAGTCAAGATTTTTACCCAATGAGGACCCAGGGTTATCAGCATGGAAGGCGTGTTTGGTCATATTTCATTAGATTTAGTTTGCAATTGAGACACAATAATGATAAGGCTCATATTACCAAGTATATTTAGCTAATCGGCTTGGAGAGGGAAAATATGCAAGTAAGAAAAAACTATTTACTTGAAAAAGGTTTAAGGGTAGGTCATGGTAGGGGGAAGAGCCCATTTAGGAGGAAGACCATGACCATTGGTATAGCTGCTCTATGTACCCGCCAGGAAGGTGATAAGAAGTATGGGGTTATTATTGGTGCGGCAGACCGATTAATTACCATAGGGCAAGGGGTAATTTCTTATGAACCACCTCAACAAAAGATTCACATGTTGACTCCCTTAATTGTAGCCATTCCAGCGGGTGATAATGATATTAATATGGAAGTAATAAAGAATACAATAGAGGCTATTTCTAATAAAAAGTCAGTTTATGATATTGCTGATTTATATAGCCAAAAATATGAGGATTATATTAAAGAAGCGATAGAGCGTACAATTCTATATCCCAGGGGTCTTACCTGGGATAGTTATAATAATCTTAAATATGATAAAGACCCAAGTTGGTTTAATAATTGCAAAACTAATGTTTTTGGTTATGAAAATCCTGGTTCCGAAACGATTATAGCAGGGGTTGATGAAAGTGGACCGCAAATTTATTTAGTCAATAATGGTTGGGTGCGCTGCCAAAATTGGGCAGGGTTTGCTACTGTTGGAATTGGCGGAGAACATGCGAGATTAGAGTTTATAATCGGGAATCACTCTTCCTCAAATCCATATGCAGATACCCTATTACTCACATATATAGCCAAACAGAGAGCCAGCATAGCGGCTCAAGTAGGTGAAGATACAGATTTATTTAGTATCTCTATAAAGGATGGCTATGTTGATCTTCCTGAAGAACTTAAAGTTGTAAAAAAGATTTATGCTGACATGTCTTCAAAACAAGCAAAAGATAAAAATATAATTAATAAAAAAGTTAGAGGTATAATAAATTGAATGAATCAAGGGCATTAAATAATGACGAAAAATTGGCTTTGGCTACAAAGATCATGGGCCAAATGGAATTGGCCGGGGCCAGGGAAAAAGATGGTTATGATTCCACCTTAATTTGCCCAGGTTTTAACATTTACTTTTTCGGGACATTAGATTAAGGCTTCACTACAAATAATTTTGATAATTTCAGCTTTATCCCCTTCTTTTCCAGCCTTGGCAATCCGATCCTTCATGCCGTGCTGGTGATAAATATTTATCAGGGATTTCAATAGGTCCTCTCCTGTGATTCCATTTCGCCTGAGGCGATTCAGTTCTTTATTTATGGCTGGCGTGATCGACCCTCTAAAAGCCTTTTCTATTATACTAACCTGGCTTCGCATGTCCTCATCTTTGGCTATCCCAAACAGAACCCGCATCTCCCTGATAACATATCTCTGGCCGTGAGATAATGATGAGGTCTGTTCTCTCATGGTCATCCGGTGCTTGACTTCATCATCGAACAGCCTTCTTGCTTTCATGACCGTCTGGTTGTGATCGGCAGGCAGAGGTTCAGGAGGTTGTTCGGGGCCGCACTTCAAGATGCTCAGAATTTCAGAAATATCTTGGTTCACAATCTTCCTATCCCGGTTCATGAGGAAAAGTTTCTGATATTTCCCGGCCTGGCAAAATACGAAGCTCCCCTTCGTTTCCGAACTCATGCCCACCCGGATTCCATCCCTCAAATTAGCTATCTTGTCGAACTCCTCAGGATTTTCTTTTTTAAGTTGGCGCATGAATTCTTCGGCTTCGTTGAGGTCTATGATCTCGTCCGGTTCCTCAAATAAACTAAGCTGGCCGCCCCGTTTCTCATAAATGGCATACATGGCTTCGGGGTTAAGCTGTTCGGAACTTTCAAGAACAGCGGCGTCCAACCCAATGGTCTCATGAATCTCACGAATTCGGCTTTCTAGCTTGTCCTTTAAACCAAGATTCTTGTCCAACTCAGTTTCAGGCAGGAAGTTAAAGCCCCAAATGACATCATGTTCTGAACCGATCCGGTCAATCCGCCCGAACCTCTGTATTAACCGCACTGGGTTCCAGTGCAGATCATAATTGATGATCTTGTCCCCGTCCTGGAGGTTTAGGCCCTCCGAAAGCACATCCGTCGCCACCAACAGGTTGATCTCCGATTCATCTTTATGAAATTTGTATTCCGGATTTGCCTTGGGAGCGAACCGGCCCACCACTCGGACCTTGCTTTTTTCGCCGCTGTAAATAACCTCGATGTCCTGTCGCTGCTCTCGGGGGTTGAGATTGTCATAAAGATATCGGGCGGTGTCGGCATATTGGGTGAAAATCAGCACCTTTCCTTCAGAAAGTGGTTTGGTCTTTAATCTTCTTAAAAGGGTTTGTAGCTTTGCGTCCTTATCTGGGGAAATGGGCGCTACCAGGTCGATCATTTCTTGTAGCAACTCCATGTCAAGCTGGATATCCCGAAGTAAGGCGTCCTCGAAGTGCTCAACATCGTATCTCCCCGTCAAGCCCCGCAGGACATCAAACAGGTCCTTTTCATCCCACATATCGGATTCGTAGAGGAGCGCCTGAGCTTCGTCTCCAGCCGGAACCATCCCTCTTTGCAAAGCCTCAAGGAAAAGTTGATGAATGCGGTGTAGTCTTCCCAGGGTGGCCCGGAAAGAATAAACGCTGGACTCAAACCGCTTGAACAGCATGACCCGGATAAGGCCCCGAAGATTGGCGCCGGCCCGCTGCAATTCATTATAGGGGGCTTTCTTCTGTTTCTCTTTATTCACATAATTCCACAGGCCATATCTGGCATAAGTTAGCTCCCGGGTCCCCGGTTTCACTCTGGCCCGGCCTTGGGGCCGCCCTAAATACCGGCGAATGCGGTTGTATAGCCCCTGGTAAGTGGCCTCAATGCTGTATTCAATGGTTTCCAGTTTACGCTTCGGGAAGAACTGTTTCTTATCTCCCACCAGCACATAGGCCCGCCTCTTTCCTTCGGCATAATCCTGAAAACGTGAAGGGTTGACGGGCCTGCCGGTCTCTGCATCAAAGCCATACCATCGCAAAATATGGTTCCGGGTCCGGCGAATAAGGACGTGGCTGAGCAAGTCCTCCAAACGGCGCTTGCCTCCCTCAATCTCCTTGAAATATTGTTTTAAGTTCGGCGGATGAATGGGAAGATCAGTATGGTCATCCTGGTGGAAGAGCTTGATTTGGTTATAAAGGTCCCAGGCAGTCCTGGTGCGGGGGGTAGCGGTGAGAAACACCGTCCGCCTTCCCGTGGCCAGGAATTGTTGCAGGACATTATATCGCTGGGTATTGGTGTGGCGGAAATTATGGCTTTCATCCAGCAGGACAAAATCCCGGTCCCGGTATTTCACATCATCCAGGAGATAATTGATCTGGCCGTCTTCCCCCTCTTTCAGGAGCCCCATGGAGACCACCCGGGCATTGAGGTGGTAAACTTCGTTATAGCGCTCCCACATCTCCACCAGGGAAGCCGGGCAGATAATCAAAGGCCGGGCGTGATACCCCCGCTCGAAATGCTTTACAATCGCTGAGCCGATATAGCTTTTCCCCAGACCCACCACATCGGCCACAAAACAGCCACCGTAATCTTTGATGATCTGGATGGCCTGGCGCACCGCCACTTTCTGGAAATTCGCCAGTTTCTCCGTGATGTCATCATCCCAGAGGATTCCCGCCTCTTCGGTTTCTTCCAGCCGGTCCTTTACCAGGGCGTAGAGGGTTTTCAGATAAACGTCATAAGGGGTAACTTTCGCCAGAGCCCAGGAAGATCGAAGTTCCTGCATCAGGTGTTCGTCAAAGTCTTGGCCCTCTTTCCACAAGTCTTCAAACCATCGGCTCAGCTCTTCGTGATTGTTGGTGCCATGCACCACCACATTGAGTTCGGTGTTATGCGTGATTCCTGAAATTGACAGGTTCGACGACCCGATGATGGCGATGCCTTTTTCATAGCGTCCATCATCACGGTAATCGAAGATGTAAGCCTTGGCGTGGAGCCGCCCCTTGGTATAGACTTTGACCTTGAGCCGCTTCTCTTCGATGAGGCGCACTAGGGTGCCGATCAGGGCTTCCCCGGCATCGGTCTGGTCCATGACCTCCACTGCTTCCTTGAGGTTCCCCCTGGTCTGGTCCACCATGTGGCGGACCTCCCCCCGCTTGGGGAAGCGCATTCCTTCCGCCGCCCGCTCCACCATCTCCAGGCGCTTGTAACCCTCGCTAAGCTGTTCCAGGGTTTCCTGGTTCGTGGTATTCCCGATGAGCAGCCGGAGTTCCCGGATGTTTTTCAGGTTCCCTTCGATGGGTTCCAGGCCGGAGAGAAAGAAATACCCCACCGCAAACTTGGCCCGCTCCGTGGAGGGCAGGATGCGGTTGATGTGGTCCACCAGTTTTTCGGTGCGATTGTCAACTATGTCGTGAGCGGGCAATTTAAAACCTCAATTAGCTGAGATCAAGGTATTACGTCCATCGGCCTCCACACTTCAAGGCCATGGATGTCGGTAAAATCCTCGTCATGGGTAACGATATCCGTGAGCTTTATGGTATTCCGCCGCATGGTGCCCAGGTGTAAGGAATCCCCGGTCATCAGGCCATAAGTGGCCCGTTCCTCCTTAGTCTTAACCATTAATTTTCGGCCTATGTGTAAATTCTTCCGTTCGATGATTGACAGGATATATTCAAACTGCTCTTGATATTGGGTGAGTGTGTTTGCCAGATGACGGTTGGCCTTCAGCCATCCCCTAAGTTCATTTGCCGAGATTTTCTTTATATACTCCTTGATATAGGCTTCAACTAACATCAGCTTGTGCATGAGGTCGGAAAGCACCTGAATATTCACATAGCCGATAAGCTCGCCCTGGGCGAGCCGGTTAATGAAGGCTGTGCATGAAATAGACTTATTTTTAAAATGAAGGTCGAAAATATTAGTGTCCACAAAAACCCGGCTGTTGGCTGGAAGGGCGGCCAGGTCATGTGTGGGCATGGCCTCTTATTCCTCCTCAAATAATTCTTCCGGGATTTCCGACCAGATGCCGAGGGTTTTTTCTGCGGCAGTTACCCGTTTGACTCGTTCCTTGGGTTTAAGGCTGTCGGCTTTTTCTAAACGGGATTCAACCAATTCAATCAATTCCCTATATATCAACTCCCTCTCTTGATTAGTAAGTTCTAATGCGTCAAAAATGATGTTGTCCAGGCATAATCTATCTGGTCTTATATTTATCATCCCTTTGTTATCCAAATTGATTTCTTTCGTAACAGGATAAACAGGGCGTTTTGCAAGATCAATAATAGCTTGCTTCAAATTCTTGGCCATATTATCCGATAAAACGTTTGGGTCAATAACCATTAATGCATGTTTAAGATCGTTTACAAGCATTCTAACCGCTCCACCTCCCAATCCCCTTCTTCCTAAAACCTCAATAAAAAACCAAACTAATGTTGAATTTAGGCAAGCACAAATATGCCATAATAATTCTTTATTATTTAATCTAATTCCATGAAAATTATGCGTGAAAGCCATAAGGTCTTTATTTAATCTACATATATGACGTTCCCCCCTTATATCATCCCAAACTAATGGAGTTCGTATAATTTGTCTCTCATCAATTAAATTGACGAGCAAACAAGTTTTAGCCATATCAGAGCTAACGATAATGCCATCAAATTCTCTTGGAGATTTTAGAACAGGGATACATTTATCGTTTTTTAATATGTTATTATCTCTATTAATCATAATTTCTTTATTATGTCCTTGCCTGCTCCATGAAACCGTTACCACCTCGCCTAACTTTTTTTCAATTGGCAACAATTTATCTTTCCCTTTTTCAAGAATAATCCAATAAATCTCCGGTGCTCGAAGATATTTACCACCCCACTTATCCCCAATATAGTGGCTTTTGCCGATCAAATGGCCTTTAACAGACTTCGGCACTTCCTCCATCTCTAATCCTTCTTCCCACAATACCTTTTGTGGTTTGGAAAAGATGCGATATTCCGGGGTCATTACCCGGTCCCTGGCCTCTTCGATTTCCTCAAAGATCACCGGGGACATGATTTCTTCAAAAGGGACCTGGAACATGACAAAGCGGGCCACTTGCTTGAGGCCCCAATCGGTTCGGTCATCAGCACAGGAGAAGAGAGCGATGATGGTGTTCACGTCCGCACCCGCAAAGGACCGCTTGGCCCGGTTGTCCAGGATGAACTTGATTTGTGTGTGCTTGAGAAGAAACTCCTGTAAGTCCTTGCCATAGCCCACGTCCAGCCAGGAGTTGGAGGTGATGAAACAGAAGGACCCCTTTCGGTTCAGGAGAGACAGGCCATGGAGATAGAAATAGATATACAGGTCGCTCTTGGCGTCCAACTTCCTTCCCGGCGCTTCGGCCTGGGCCTTAAATTTGAAGAAGTTGCGAAATGCTTGATAGACTGAACGGGCCAGCTTGGATTTGTAGTCTTGGTTACTATTCCGCATTTGCTCAGGAGTAAGGGCCGCCTTCTCCTCCAGGGTTAATTTGGGATCGCCAATTTTTTCCTGCCGGACATAAGGGGGGTTGCCGATGACAATATCAAAACCGTGACCCTCTCCCTCAAAGATTTCCACAAAGGCGATATCCCAGACAAAGGGAAGCTCGGTGCGGTCCCGCAGGGTTGCCTGAGCCTGCTCCATGTCGGCTAAAGCCGCGGTTACCTCCTCCAGTTCCCTGGCCCATTCCTCTTTCTTGGGCACGGCCTCCTTGGTGCCATCCAGCCGCCATTGCGTGCCGGCCATCATCTGCCGTAGTTGAACCGCCCGATTTCTTAGGCCATGCTGGAGGTGGTCCAGGATATCCCGGAAGAGACATAACTCCTCATGTTTAATTTTGTCAGCCGGGAGGTGGTCGGGGTCGTTGCGATAAAATTTGAGCTTTTCCTTTTTGAGTCGAGTGATGTGAGGTCTGATCTCCGAGGGAATTTCCAGAGTTACCCGCCGATGCCCCAGGTTGATCCCCCCCACTTCCTGCACCAGGCTGTCCCCTTGGCGGATATTAAAAGTGAAATTGGGGAGCAGGGGCTCGGACCTCACATGGAGTTCTTCCCTGGTAAAGGTAGCGTCAATGATCAAAGCCAGCCAGAGACGGAGTTCCGCCACCCGGCAGGCCCACTCCATGACATCCACCCCATAAAGGTTTTGGCCGATGATGCGCTTTCGGCGCTCATAAGGGTCTTCTGGCTTCCCAAGATAACGGCTGGCCCTTACCTGCAAGTCGTCCAGGATATGGAGCATCCCCACCAGGAAAGAGCCGGACCCACAGGCCGGGTCCAGGACCGTTAGGGCCTGTAACTGCTGCTCAATTGGCCCCCAGAGTTCCGCCGCGATGATCTTCCGGTCGGCCTCTTCTTTTTCGTCTGGCACCAGGGCAAAAACCAGTTCATAGAAAAGATTTTTCTTATCCTCCCCCAGGTGGTTCGCCAGGTTATCCACCATAGCCAAGCGGCACATCAGGTCGATTTCCGTCCTGGGCGTATAGAAAATCCCGGCATCCCCCCGGGTGTCCAGTTCGGTGGAGACATTGACCAGGCTTTCATAAACCTTCCCGATCATCTCCGGGTCAACAGCCACTTCCTGATCAAGGGGGCTGTCTTCGGCGATGGTGAAATTGTAGCGTTCCAGGAATTTGAATATCTGCTCGAAGCGCCGATCGGAAATGGTAAACCCGGTCTTCCGGTCAAGGCCATTTTCCTGGAACAAGCCGCCGTTCAGGTAAGGGGCAAGCGCCAGGGCCTCCCTTATCTTCGTGGGGAAATGGGTATGGACGCCAACAGGTTTATCATTGAAAGCCTCAAAGAATAGCACCCCCAGCCATTTGTCAAAAAAGGTGTTTTGAGCCTGTCCAGAGTCCTGGTAGGACCTCCAGAAATCCTCAATAAATTCGGGGTTATTACCCACCCAGCGCTTGCGCTGGATGAAATAGAGAAACATGAGGCGGTTGAGGAATTGGAGGGCATACCCATGCGCCCAATTATTATCCTTGGTTTGATCAAACAGGTCCTTTTGAAGAATCTGGGTCGCCGCCTGATAGTCCCTAAAAAATTGATTAGTAACCTTTTCAACATCGAAGGCGTCATCGTGGGCTTGCTGGATATCCAGGGGAGAAATAAGCAATTTGCCGGAGGAAATAGCTTCGAGGTCCAGCAGAGACAACTGCTCGGTAGCGGTCCTTAACTTCTCATCGGGGCCTACTGATATCCGACGGAAAAGGCGGCGGCGCTTGGAATCCCGATTCTTTTCCTCATCCCGATCTGCCGACAGCTTGACGTTGACAAAGTGCCAGTGCCGTTGCCGATCGTCAGAAAAAACAAAAAGCGCATAAGGGTGTTCCCGGAGTAGGCGATTGATGATATTCCGCTCCGGGGTTAGGTGTAGAGGACCATGCAGGTGATTATAAATAATGTGGAAATCCTCATGCCGGGCCAACAGCACGGGGTCTTCCTCCAGGGAGGAGGCTGCACTATCAGGCCATTCTTGGCGGGAGATTGGGAGATTTACCAGGTCATAGCTGAGTTGGGAGCGGAATAGGTCTTTCAACCCATCCAGGCTGCGGAGGTTTCGCAAGAGATCATGAACATCTTCTTGAGTGTTTCCCATGCCTAACCTCCATTAAGATAGAAAATCGCTGTCCCAATCTCATGCACGATACCCTCACTTAGAGTCCTGACAGCCCCATCGGCCTTACCTCAAGGTAATTCCCTTATAGCACAAAAAGGCAGGGATTTCTGAGATAAGAAAAATTTCAAGCCGATTTACAGTGGGGCCAATTTTTCATTTGAACTTTTTCGGGGGAGGTCCCACTACCTGGGCGGGGGTACTTCCGATTTTTCCAATAACGAATTTTGAAAAATTTCCACATAGGCCATATTTGGAAAGGGGGATGCATGAGTCCCACCGAGGGTTTGACTTTCAGGGCCGCAAATTCTCCAATTCCGGGGCGGCACCGGCTCAAGCCATGATAAAATCAATGGGATTACAAGATAGGAGCCTTGATTAGCAAAATGTTCCCTTTCTCCGCCTTTTAAAGATTCCTGATAAACCGTATTTGCCCTCTAATTCCATACTTCCTATGTAATATAACAAATTATATTAAATACATTATTTAGATTTTGACGCCTCAATTTTCTTTATTTCCTCTTGGTATTTTTCTCTAAAACTCATAGGTAAATTTTCTGATCTAAACTTGCCATCTATAGGGTTAGTTGATTTAAAGATATAAGAATCCATTCTTCTAAAATTATCCATTTCCAGAAGTGCATTTGATAATAATATCAATGTTTCATTGTCTATTTCCTCAATTTCAGGGAAATGGTCATGTAGCATTGACATAACAATTAATAATGCTTGTGACTTAGCACCTTTCCTGTCATTATAAAATAATATCTTCAAGGAAGGCAAAAAAATGAATGAATCAATTCTTGTTAAAAAATCAACCAGTTTTTCTGTTTTAACTCTTTCCTGATTCATAATGATTTTATGAACAATTTCTTTTCTCGAAATCATCCATCTGTTATAAGGTTCGGGATCGCTTGTTTCATCATCAAGAAATTTATCTTTATCGTTATAATTTCCAATTAATTTATCAATTGGTTTACTTGCAGCAAAGATAAATATAGCTTTCCCAATTAAATATTCTTCCCCTGAATCATATATCACCCCATCAAACATTGGAGTTAAAAATAATCGATATGGATTTTCAAAATCTTTTAGCCTCCCATCTATTTCATCAAAGAACACTACAGGGGTTTCTCGGTTAATGTTCGCAGATTGTACTTTTCGAAATGCCTTTAATAATTCATTTGGGGACTCCATGAATGAAAGATTAAAATTATAGTACCTTACATTCTGTTTAAGCGTTTCACTTAAAGTTTTACTGATCTCCTTAACTAAAAAGGATTTCCCAATACCAGAAGGTGCTTGTATAAATATATTAAATGGTCTCTTTGGGTTTTTTCTAGTAATATAATTTTTGAGCAGGTCAATTATTCGAAGAAGATCTTCTTGCTGTTCTCCATTTAACGAAATATATCGTCCTAATCCAAAGTACCCATTTTCAAGTTGTTTTAATAGCTGACTTTTTAAAATATATTTCCCCGATCCCTTGTTATCCATCGGCTTTCTCCACGAATCCCTTTTGTGATCGTTTAATATCTGCTTTCTTTTGGTTGTGCCCATTCCATAAACTCATGATAAGTGCCGTTGTAATTCTATCAATATCAGGTTTAGATAGGTTACCATTTATGCTTTTATCCTTTAGCTTCGTATTGACCTGTTGAATCATCAAATGTGGGTACTTAATCTCTTTATTAATAACTTCACCATTGATAATCTTATCTGTCATTTCACTCAACTCGATGCTATGATAATAATCTTTCAATTTGTTTCTCATGTTAATATATTTATTAATAAATGATGACAATTCATTAAAAACTACGTTAATTAATTTATAATTATCCTCGATATCGTTCTCCACTCCAATAATTAAACTTGCAGATAATATATGACTTATTCTATCAAAAGGCGCCCCCAATATTTTCTTTATTTGAGTTAAATGATCTTTAATTAATTTCCTCATACTAGCTTTACTAAAATACCAATCACTTTTATCAATGATTGATATGTAAAGTCTTGTCAAAAATGTCCTTAAGAAATAGTGAATTATGTGCGCATGTTCAATTTCATACTTTAGTGCGCCTGCAAAATAATTGGAGAAAAATGACCATTCTTCTTCCATATAAAGATCGAAATTACCAAGGTAACTAAATTCCAAATCTAATATTTCCACAATTGCTTCTTCTATAATTTTCCCTCTTTCCTTTTGGGTAGTCTCATAAGATAATATTCTCCCCTTCTCAATAAAGTCTTTAAGAATAGGTTCTTTTAAGTATATATTATTAATAATATAGCCGCCGGGACCATGCAAAGACTCATGGCTTATGGCTATGTAAACAGTATAATCTTTTAATCTATGTTCAGGGATGAATATTGCACAAATACTGTGCTTGGGGGTATCAACAGTATCTATAATTACATAATTATAATTAAGATTAAGAGAAAGTAGGTAATCGTCAACTGAAAACATATCTAAAATTGAATGAATGACAAATTCACATGATTCGATGAATATCCTTACACCCGGAGGCGGCAGTTCAAAAGGCAGACGACTTGCTTCACGAGTTTGAGGGAGGCCAGAAAGTCGCTGTCTAGTTGCTCTCAATAAAATCTCTGCCTCATATAAGCAATATGCTACATAATTAAAGCGAACAAAACCTCTTGCTTTATTATCATACGATGATATATCTTTGATTAAATGCTTAGCAGCAGTTATTAAAGATTCTATTGCAACTAATGAAGGATAATCATATGCAACATCAGTTATAGTATATATAGCTTCAATTAATAATTTTGTGACCCGATCAGAATCAATGTTTTCTTTAATTTTATTAATGGTTGTTTCATCTAAAAACAATCCTTCGAGCAATTGATCGTATTGCCGTACAATATAGTTCTTCATTGCGAGGTTCCTGCATATTTAAGATTTATATAAAATAGTGAGTTTGGTTGTGACAATTTCAGTTGCATATGATCTGCGAATTGATCTGATTGAATTTATAACATCTGCCCATCTGTTACTCTTAATATCATAAATAACTTTTGATGAGTTTGATATAGAACATATATTATCATCGCTGATAAAGGCTGGATATGATGCCCTTATTTTGTCGGAGAAATCTTTTGAATGTGGAAGTATCAGCTCAACATGCCACTCTATCTTAATGAACTCGGGTATCTCTTCATCCCAAAGCTCTCCCATATTATTTATTAAGTCATAATTAATACCAACGATAGAATTGATATCTATGGACTCGCTTATTAATGACTCCATAATGGATCGGTAATTAGTTAAGAGTTGGTTCATACTGTTTCCATGTATAATTAGAATTTGTTCTCCCCATGAAGGAGAGTTCAAATGAAAGCCACCATAAGTTTTCGTTAAGGATATAGTTATATTATTGATTATTCCCCCATTATCCGCCAGGGGAATAATATCGAAAGCTATTATGGCAATTATGACAAACTTGGATTTCTGCAATTCAGAAATAATTTTCGATGGATCCTTATCAGCTTTACAAATACAATCTATATTAGAGAATGATCTGATCCCTTTAATTGATCCTTTGAATAAAAAGATGTCATCGGTAATGAAGGGATAAAAACAGATTATATCGTAATGGCCAAGAGCTTTGAATGATGCTATTTTCGTTGGGTTTAACCTCTTAGCAAATTGATCTACTAGTCCGCTTTCATAGTCAGTATGCGGATGCATCCTAAATAAATCAATTCGGAGTCCTTCCTGCGCTAAAATGGCATTTTTAGAGGGTGGCATAAAGAATTTCCAAATCCAATTTAACATGAGAAAAAATTACCCTGCACCCAACAAATTACCCGTTGAGCGGCAGGGTATCATTTTGTTAAAAATGATAATTAGAAAAACCTATTTTATTCCAATCTCATTCCAATTGAAAAACTCATCAGGTAGTAAATCATCCACATCAATTGGAGGAGGTGATTCGAATACTAGGTTTGGGTCTGCTCCTGGGAAAAAATCATGCAAAAATTTTATCGATCTGACGGGTGTATTTGCCAGAGCCAAGGCAATGTTTAATCCCGTAAATTCAGATTTGCGATAAATTTGCATTTCGGGCACCCCTAATTTTATTAAGGTAGTTAAATTAGATAGTTAACAAAACCACGATTGCCCGCCTATTTTTGGGCTAAGATGTTAGGGTACAAAAATCGAAATGTCAAGGTTTAAAATACATATTTAAGATAAATTTTTAGAGCGGCGCTTGCAAGGGGGGCTTGGTTTTTTATTTAAAAAAATTTGTTTCACTGGGGGGCCTGCTGCTGATTTTCCTGCGATGAAAAAGTGAAAAAATTCCCGTGGCACTCATTGACTATGGGGGGGCGGTAGGAGTCCCACTAGGGGTTTTGATCTTGGGCCGAAAAAACTAGGTGGGGCAGGCGGGGCCGAGAGAGAGGAAGGGTGGGGCCAATGGTTGCTCACTGGCCCGCTTGGTCAACATTTGGTCAACAACTTCCCGAAAATACCCCCCCCTTTCCTTGCGTTTCCCTACCAACCCTGATAAAGGTATATGGGGATAACCATCTAAATTTACGCTATCTTTGGCTATCCCCCTATATCCTTAACTATCCACGGATAAGAGCTTCTAATCCGTGGGTCGCAGGTTCGAATCCTGCCAGGCGCGCCAGTAAATTTAAGGGGTTAATTGGAATTGGTTAACCCGGCTTTTTTGCGGTGTGCACGTAGTGTGCATGGCTTCCCTTTCGAGGCCAAAAATTAAGGGGGGGAGACAACTTCACCCGGCCACAAAATCAGTTTTGAGGATTACCCTCTGCGGAAGTTGCTAAAGCTGCGAAACTTCCCCGCCAGCCTTGCCGCTCCCCATAGTGTGAAGGTGATAGACAAGGGGGCGCTCAGTCACTCTTCCTGGCGCTTCTCATGCGGCCGTTTTTCCTGGCCGGGTCATAATCCTACCTCAGCGTGCCCCCGATTTGCCAGTTCTCCCCCGTCCCGGTGAGGGATTTTAAGCGATTGCCCCCGGGTCAAGGGGGGTTGGGTAAGGGGTGGGCCTTTCCTTTCAATGCAGGACTTCTCAGAGGGCCGTTTGAGGGGAAGCGAGCCGCCCAAAGGTAAACGGAGATGAGAGGGACATTGAGATAGGGTGCCTGGTGCGTTCCTCGCTTGGGTCCGCGTTGCTGTCCACCACCTGCCCCAGTGGTGCGCCGCCCCCGCTCCCGCCCTCTGGCCTTCTCCCCGGGTAAATATGATCGCCCCAGAGATTTTTCAATTTTTCGAGAAGATTACCAATCCGAATTCCATTTGCAAAGGCTTTCCGATATACGAACCATATGGAAGATTAGCGGAAGGGCGTATAGTGGCAAGTTACCTTCAATTGGTAGCACTGGCATAAAGTTTGCAAGTCATTATCGGGCAGTGCTGTTCTGGGGTTCTAAATAAGGGGGGCATACCCAAAATTCGCAAGAAGGGACATCCAGAGGAAAATTTGTGCGATCATAGTTCCCACAAGACGATATGGCCAAAAAAGAGAAACCTTATCGGGATTAAATCCGGGATGGAGGTCCCAAAAGCATTTTTATGACCGGGGTGGCCAAGGCTGCCGCATAATCTCAGATAGAATATTTCGGCCGGATAGGAAGAGGAAGTCGTATGAATAACTGGTTCCAGGGACAGATGGATTACATTTTTTTCTTCTACGGCCTGGCTTTTATCGGTCTGGGGGTAGTTTGCTATATCCTTTCCAAGGAGGTCAACCAGCGGCTTGCTTGGGTGTGGTTGGCCTTCTTCGGTTTTACCCATGGGCTAAATGAGTGGTTGGACCTCGTGGCCTTCACCTGGTCGGATGGGGGGTGGTTTGCCGCCTGTCGTTGGGCAATCATGACCGCTTCTTTCCTCTTCCTGGTGGAATTCGGCCGTCTCAGCCTGATCCGCCGCCGGGGCCGGGGACCGGGGCGCTGGCTTTTGGTCATTTTGGCCCTGGGCGCATGTCTGGGGGCTCTGTCGGGCTGGAACGGCTTGAACGCCACCACCAGGTATGCCATGGGGCTGGTGGGAGGCCTAGGGGCCGGGTGGGCACTCTTTGGCGAAGGGAGACAGGCCGCCCCCAGGTCCCGCCCCTGGCTGCTGGCGGGCGGCGTCGGTTTGTTCCTCTACGGCCTGGCTACCGGGCTGATTGTGCCACGGGCCTGGTTCTGGCCGGCCTCGGCGGTAAATTATGAGACGTTTGCGAACCTCACGGGCCTGCCGATACAACTGGTGCGGGGGGTGCTGGCATCGTGGACCACCGTTATGATCGTGGGCTTTTTCGAGGCGTCGTGGCCGGCGTCCGATGAACGCTCTCACCGATCCCGGGCCCGCTATATGTATGGGATCGTCACCTCCCTGGCACTTATCCTCGTTGCAGGCTGGTTTTTCACCCAATTCTTGGCCAATGTGGCCCGGGAACAGGTCCGGAAAGAATTTGTTTCCAAAGGTAAACTCATCATCCTGCACCTGACTTTCGAATTGGAAGAAACCGAAGCCGAGGTGAAAGCCATGTCGGGGTCTCCCTGGATTAGGCCGGTCCTGTTGTCAAGGTCGCCCCAGACCACGGCCCAGGCCAACTCGGTGCTGGACAGATACCAAAGAAGATTCGAAACCTCTCTGGCATTTATCCATGACCAGACCGGCACCTGCATCGCCTCTTCCAACCGGGACGCGCCGGACAGTTTTGTGGGCCATAATTATTCCTTTCGGCCATATTTTCAACAGTCCATAGCGGGCGAAGCCGGCCGCTATTTCGCCCGGGGGGTTGTCTCGAAAAAGCGGGGGTTTTTTGCCTCCTATCCGGTGCGGGACCCCGTGGGGAAGATTGTGGGAATTGCGGTCATCAAAACGACATTGGCTAGGTTTCAACAGGAATTGCGAGAAAACGATCCCGGCTTTCTCATTGATGCCGGCGGCGTGATATTCTTGGGCAGCCGCCCCAGCCTTGACTATCATGGTTTGTGGCCTGTGAACCCGGCTGATCGAGAGGGTCTTAAAGCCCAGTACGGCACCAGCGATTTTGAGTCGGTTTTTCCCCAGCCCCCGAAGGATGGGGCCGTGGTGAAAATTGAGGGCAAGAATTATTTATTTTATCGGCAAGCTATCAACGCCCTGGCGACGCCGGGCTGGTCCCTGGCATTGTTGGCTCCGGTCAATCTGGTGGTATTCTATCGCTTCCTGGGTATCGTCACGGCGTTTATCGTCGTGGCGCTGACCCTGATCTCTACCGGCAGCAATCTGTCCATTCGGGAAAAGGCCAATCACATTCTGGCCTCCGAGGCCCTTTTCCGAGCCATGATCATTGCGGCGCCCGAGGCGGTGTGTGTCTATGACCCGGAAACCCGCAAGATTCTGGACGCCAATCCCTATATGACCCAATGGCTAGGCTACGAGCCGGAAGAACTCGTCGGCCTGGAGATCGACAAAGTCCAGGTCCCGGATTCCCTGGGACCTCAGGAGGAATGCGCCGGGGAAGGTTCAGAAGGTCCACACCGGTCACCGGGCCCTCGTTATCGAAAGAAAGATGGTTCTCTGGTCGAGGTGGAGTGCACTAAGGCCAACATTCTCTACGGGGATCATATCCGGGAGCTCGTGTTTGTCCGAGACATCACGGCGCGCAAGCGGGCGGAAGAAGCGCTACGGGAGCATTTGTCTTTCTTGCAAACCTTGATCGATACCATCCCAAGTCCCATTTTCTATAAGAATGTCGAAGGGATATATTTGGGATGTAACAAGGTACTTACTGATTTTTTAGGTTTGCCAAAAGAAGAGATCATTGGCAAGTCGGTTTATGACGTATATTCCAAAGATCTGGCCAACAAGTACTCTAAAATGGATGCGGCCTTATTCCGGCAGCCTGGGGTTCAGATCTACGATTTTTCTATGGACCGTGCGGATGGCGCCAGACGTGACATCAATTTCCACAAAGCCACCTACTCCACCGCGGATGGCACCTTGGCCGGGTTGGTGGGCGTCATGATTGACATCACCGAACGCAAGCAGGCGGAGGAGTCGCTACGGGATAATGAACAATTCCTGACGGATATTTTCAACAGCATCCAGGATGGCATGATCATCCTGAACCCGGATTTTACCATCATCAGGGTTAATCCGGTCCTGGAGAAGTTTCCTTTTGTGCAGCCAATGGTGGGGAGAAAGTGTTACGAGATTTTACATAACCGCAGTGAACCTTGTGAGGATTGTTCGGCCCGGCAAGTTATCCAGACAGGCCAACCCGCTGAGAAGATCCTTACGTTTAAAG
>Ga0326727_10008968_pt1 | contig 24975 bp, 24 predicted proteins | sample MB2enrmetagenome_FD_207643 | JGI IMG/M metagenome (GOLD analysis project Ga0326727, IMG submission 207643) | Lab enriched peat soil microbial communities from McLean, Ithaca, NY, United States - MB29MY | ecosystem: Environmental > Terrestrial > Soil > Wetlands > Peat | place: USA: New York... | reverse complement strand
ACTTTGGGGAATCTCTTTGGTGCGCTTGTAGCGTATTATATTGGTGTGTGGGGAGGGCGTCCTTTCCTCAAACGATATGGACGTTATTTCTTTATCAGTCAACGCGAGTTGACTTGGACAGAACGCTTATTTGAACGTCATGGGGAAGTAACCGTTTTTGCGGGTCGAATATTACCTGTCATACGTACTTTTATTTCCCTACCGGCTGGTATTGCACGAATGAACCCGCTGAAAATGTCAACCTATACAGTGATCGGTGCATTTTTGTGGTGCACTTTGTTAGTTTTTGTAGGACAAAAATTAGGGGAAAATTGGGATGCGTTAAAACCTTATTTTCACCGTGTAGACATAGCCGTTGGAGGTGTCTTTGTTCTTGTAGTTATTTATATGTTGTGGAAACGCCGCCTGATTCGATTAATCAAAGGTTAAGCCAGGCAGCACTGTACAGTATTAAAGATAGCTTGAATCAGCGTACCCGATATTTGCTCTCAACTATAAAGCAAAGACGAAGCTTCAAAATATAACGTCCCAATTACGGGCACTTAAAGCGCAAACGTAAATCATTGAGGAAGGAGTTGCAATGTGAACTTTTTTGAAAGTATCCGGGTCTCTCTCAGGGCTTTAAAAGCGAACAAACTTAGGTCGGTATTGACGATGCTCGGGATGATTATCGGAGTAGCGGCTGTCATAGCCATGGTCGGAATCGGAAACGGGGCAACCGCCTCGATAACCTCCCAGATTGAGGGACTCGGCTCAAATCTTCTCACGATTAGCCCGGGACAGTCAAACTCCGGCGGGGTTAGAGGAGGAGCGGGCAGTTTAACTACCCTGACCATAACTGATGTTGATAAGATTCAAGCAGTTGGACCAGCTGTGAAAGCTGTAGCCCCGTACACGGATAACGACTATCAAGTGGTATTTGGTTCAGGAAACACTTCCACGCAAATCAGTGGAACTAATGAGAGTTATGAAGTCATTAAAAATGTTACGATGGCTACCGGTCGATTTATTACAAAAGCAGATGTCGATAGCAACGCACGGGTTGCCATACTAGGACCGACAGTAGTTACAAATCTGACAGGGGATCCGAGTACAGATCTGATCGGGAAAACCATTAAAATAAACAATGTGCCTTTTCAGGTGATTGGGGTAACAATGGCCACAGGGTCAACCGGCTTTATGAGTAGTGACAATATGATTCTCGCACCGATCACAACAGTTCAGGAGCGCTTAATTGGGAAAAAGAATTTGCGCAGTATTTTAGTATCGGCTTCTTCAGCGGATCAAATGCAAACGGCGCAAGATGAGATTACGATCGCTTTGGAACAAGCCCATAAGATCCAAGCTGGCAAAGCGGATGATTTTACGGTTCAGAATCAGGCTGATATATTAGCCTCGATGCAAGGTGTCACTCAAACCTTGACTATGCTCCTTGGCGGAATCGCGGGCATCTCCCTGTTGGTCGGAGGGATTGGAATCATGAATATTATGCTCGTTTCGGTTACCGAACGAACAAGGGAGATCGGTATTCGGAAAGCAATTGGGGCAAAAAGTTCCGATATCTTGCTCCAATTTCTCATAGAGGCAATCGTACTTAGTGTCTTGGGAGGCGGAATCGGCATTGTCATAGGTACTGCGGGGTCCAGTCTTATAGGGGCGGCCTTAAAGATGAGCACCAGTATTTCACTAGCTTCCGTGTTAGTAGCCTTCGGCTTCTCGGCCGCGATTGGAATTATCTTTGGGGTATTCCCGGCGCGAAAGGCCGCCGCAATGGATCCCATTGATGCTTTAAGGTTCGAATAAGTTAAATAGCCAATCGAGTTACGAAGTCCTGAGGAACTTGCCGGGGGTGTGATTCTTTTGGAAAAGTTGCATTCTGCGTTAGATGAGCTCATACTCGATGAGTGTGAGTTGGAGGAGGATTCTATCAGGATCTAAATGGGCGGAATCATTAAACCGGGATTTTAGGATATCGCGATAGATCGTCGGCAACGTAGCAGTTAGCTTGCGGCAGGAATTTGATATTTATCTGACGAATATAATTTGCACTAAAACTCGACAGAAGAACATATCGCGCATTGAGCATAGGGAAAGGATGGAGGGGAGGGGGTTATCCCTAAAATAATGCCCTTAAACATCGTTTGGAGACAGTTCATTTTATGTTATAATAGTGAAGTAGGTGGGTGTAAAACATATTCTTTGGTAAACAACCTTATTAAATTAACCAATCATCTGAACTTGTGAAAACTTTACGGTATGATATGGTCTCAAAAGGTATACCAAGTATATGGGGCGGCTATCATCTATGTTTTTTACTTTCAAGCGATAGATGCAGCTTAGTTACATAAAATGTTGGTAATTAAATAACCATGATTTTGGAGTGCGTTTTCAATTTCTTTGATCGGTTTCCGCATGATAACACCTCATCTTTGGTTGATGTTGATTTGGAGTAGCATCTTATTATACCAAGAAACGAGTGTGCATGCGGAATTTTGCAGTTTCTTGTCTCTTTCCCGGCTGAAATTCCGGGCATTTTTAGGCGCAAAAACAAATCTTCAGTTTCATGATGGAGATAGGAGTTACTGATTTATTTTAAGGAGGATACATTATGTATAAGTTTAAAAGCAACGAATCCAATAACGCTTTCGAGTGGAGCAGCCTCGGAGATATTCAAACGGGAAGAAAAAATTTAGGCGAGGAAATGCCGGTTGTTGCCTACAGGCTATTCCAATATACCTTGAGAGATGTTATGAACAGGGAGCTAGGCGTCGATAAAACCAGCGACCTGATCAGAAAAGCCGGAGAGCTTGCAGGCCGGGAATTCTGCAAAAATGTCCTGGACAAAACGCTTGATTTTAATGCCTTTATTGCTAATCTTCAGAAAACCCTCAAGGATTTGAAAATTGGAATATTGAGAATTGAAAAAGCGGATATGGAAAAATTAGAATTCTACCTAACCGTTGAAGAGGATCTGGACTGTTCCGGCCTACCCATCTCCGACGAGTCAGTTTGTGACTATGATGAGGGTTTGATTGCGGGAATTCTCAACGAGTACACAGGGAAAGCCTTTGTGGCCCGGGAAGTGGACTGTTGGGCAACCGGTGACAGGGTCTGCAGATTTAAAGTGAATCTCAAAACCACATAATGAATAGAGGAGAATATATGGATGAATCTCAAGATAAAATTCTCGAAGCAATCTGGGTTTCTCTGATTGAATTGAGAAAAGGAAAATTTAAAGAATTCATTCAGCCGGCTTACGAATCGGAACCCCTAAGCGAGATCTTTGCAGAGCTCAACAAGCTTTCCGGGAACATGAGGGAGCTCTATGAGTATGTTGTTCCACTATCCAAAGGCGATTTGGACATAGAAAGGCCCAGCAGAACTAATTTTCTGGCTGCAAGCCTGAAGGAATTACACTCACGTTTAATTCATCTGACTTGGCAGGCCCAGCAGATTGAAAACGGGGACTACAACCAAAGAGTTGATTTCATGGGTGAATTCTCCAATGCCTTTAACTCCATGATTCAAAGACTTGATGACCGTGAAAGCCAACTGAAGCAGGAGATTGCGGTCAGAAAAAAGGCGGAGTTGGAATTGCAGGAGAAGAATACACTTATAACGGAAAGTATTGAATATGCATTGATGATTCAAAAGTCAATCCTACCTCCTTCCGCTCTGTTTGAAAAATATGTTTCCGATTTTTCAGCCGTTTGGTTGCCAAAAGATATTGTCGGAGGGGATTCTTACTGGTTCTTTCCGCTTAAACAAGGTTTTCTGGCGGCTGTTGTTGACTGTACCGGCCATGGAGTACCCGGAGCCTTTTTAACGATTGCCGTAACCGAAATCCTGAACGGGATTGTCAACGAGGATTATGATGCCAGCCCTGCAAGTATACTTAATCAGCTCCATTCCAGAATAAATAGTTGCTTCTACAAAGGAGATACAAGCGACCACTATTATGCAGGCCTTGACATAAGCCTTTGTAAAGTCGATTTTAATAGAAGAAACATTACCTTCAGCGGTGCGAGATTGCCCTTGTTCCATCTCAGAGAAGGAAACATAACCGAACTTACTTATTTAAAAAGAAGCATAGGGTATAATTCCAGATCACGATCCAATAAAATGAAGCCTGTGGAGTTTTTTGACACAGACCTCCCCTATCTCCCTGGAGATACAATCTACATGAGCAGCGACGGTCTTTGGGACCAGGATGGTGAGCATGACCCTAACGGGTTCGGCAGTAAAAGAATGACGGAAATTCTGGCAAAGAATTCAGGGCTTGGACTGGAAGAGCAAAAGAACAGGCTCGTGGATGAATTTACCGCCTATAGGGGCAGTCAAGACCAAAGGGACGATGTTACGCTTATAGGGTTGAAACTCAGGTAAGTATTGGAGGAGTGTTAACCATGATAACAAAAAATCTCAACGATTTAATGGGCCAGTTGAATCTGAACGGTGTTATCATCAGCTTCAATGGGTCCTTTACCCAAGGGATTATTGAAGAGATGGGCGAAGCCATCAAAGCGTATCTTGACAATGAAAAGCCTGAAGACGAATCGAGGGTTTATGATGTTTTTTCGGTATATATTGAGCAGTCTCAAAACATCAAGAATTACTTTTTAAAGAAGTCCGAGCAGGTGATGGGCAAAGGTGCCCAGATTGGCAAGATGTCCTTTGAAAGCATAATTATTATCGGAAGAGAACAAGACAACTATTACGTTTGTTCAGGCAATCTTATTGAAGACAGTGAAATCGATGATCTAAAGAGGAGAATTGATCAGGTGAATTCTCTCCCCAAGGACGAGCTTCGGAAGTTATACAAAGCCAAACTGCGAGAAGCCAGACAGGAAGGTGACAATGCAGGACTTGGAATTATTGAAATGTCTCGGAAAGCCTGTCAAAACCTCGATTATGCTTTTACTAAGAGGGATGGCGATTTTTCCTTTTTTTCTTTGAAGGTAACAATATGAGTTTGGGGAGGTTGTAGGATGATAAGCCTGTTTAGAGAAGCAACTAAATCTTCTCCAGAAATAGACTTCAACGCAGACACTGGTTTGTTGAAACTTAGCGGCCAGTCCTATCCTGAGAATGCCTTCAAGTTCTATGAAGAAGTGTTTGAGTGGCTAAATGATTATTTCGAATTTGTTGACGGCAATACCGTGATGGATATCAACTTGGTTTATATCAATACAAGCAGCACTAAGTGCATTATGGATATTATGTACAAGGTAGAAGAGGTTGTGAAAAGCGGAAAGATTGTTGCTATAAATTGGTATTATAACAACCGGAACAGGAACATATATGAGTGCGGCGAAGAATTAAAGGAGGATATGGATATTAACTTTAACCTTATCAAGGTTGAATAGTTTTTCACTGGGGGGTATTTCACTGAATGGAATATGATGAAAACCTTTTTAGAGTTGAATTGGACGTTCTGACTGAAGCAAAAAAAATCCCACATTTTGAATTGTTAAATGAAAAGGAGCTTTATGACGAATTTCAAAAGCTCCTGTATTTTTATGAGAAAAATTTGAAATCCATGATGAAGCTGACGAAAATCAGCGATTCCCAGCAAAATTATCTGCAGGACATTCAGGAAGAATTAAGAAAAGAAATCTTCGAGAGAGAAAAAATCGAGCGGAAACTTGAATACTATGCCTTTACCGATCCTCTGACAAATACCTCCAACAGAAGGACTGGTCTAATGGTGTTTGAAAAGCTGATAAAATCCTCCTCGCGGAACAATGAACCACTTACAATCTGTTTTATCGATATCGATGGGCTTAAGCGTGTGAATGATACCTATGGTCACAATGAAGGAGACAATTTAATTAAAAGTATTGCCATGATTATCAGTTCATCCTTAAGGGATGTTGATACAATCAGTAGGCTGGGAGGTGACGAGTTTCTGCTGATTCTTCCCAATTGTAATGCTAAAAATGCAGAAATGATCATGCAGCGAATTCGAGGAAAAATGCATCGGTATAACCTTGACAGCAATAAGCCCTATAGTCTATCTTTCAGCTGCGGTATCGAGCAGGTGAGCTGTGATGAAGCGAGCAATGTGGATGAAATCATCAAGAGAGCCGATGAAAACATGTATCTAGAGAAAATCAGTAAAAGTTCTTCATCAAAAGAGCGGTCAGACGAATGACTAAAGAGAATAGATCTGGGATCGATACGGTGAATAGCATGATTACACTTGATTTTCCCAAAGTTTTAGTAGATTTGCAGATTTCTGAGGTTTATCAAGAATTCGGTCACTCCTTAGAGCAGGTTTATATTATAAACAAAGACGGACTATTGGTAGGTGTACTGGATCAGGCAACTATGCTTCAGGTCGGAACCGATAAAATTATGCGAAAACTTGCAGGTGAGTTGGCGTGTAAAGTGCCGATCTGCCTGGCCTCCGACAGTTCAACCAAGGAGGCGGTCTCCCTTTTCAATAGCCAGAAAAGGAACGAAGTTCCGGTTACCGACAAGTCAGGACGGATGATTGGCGTACTAAAGCTCTGGTCGCTGCTTGAGCACTTGGCAGGTAAGTTGGGGAGGTTGGAACAAGAACTTGACGAAACCAAGAAGCTGACAACGACTTTGGAGACGGTTGTAGAGAATTCATATGAAGGTACTGTGGTTGTGGACGAAAACAGCCGTGTCATTATGATTAATAACTTCTACCTAGAGAGCATTGGCTTCACCAGGGAACAAGCAATGGGAAGACATATTCACGAACTAACCCCACATTCTGAACTTCCGGATATTGTGCGGACAGGCAATGCACAATTTGGCGAGCACTGGAAAGTGCGGGACCGAGAATTCATGATTATCCGTGCTCCAATTAGAAAAGATGGCAAGATAATTGGCGCACTGGGCAAGACCATATTTAAAGATATGCGTTTGGCTCGGGTCTTCGCCCGTAAACTGACCCAATTGGAGGATGACCTGAAGTTCTATAAAGAAGAGTTACATAGAATCCACAGTGCTACCTATACCTTTGAGGATATTATCGGGGAAGGCCTGAAAATTACAGCAGCTGTTCGCTTGGCTCAACGGGCTGCTCGTTCAGCCTCAACCGTTCTGTTAGCGGGGGAGAGCGGAACGGGAAAAGAGTTGTTTGCTCATGCCATTCATAATGAAAGCGTGCGGCGCCAAGGACCATTTATTAAGGTTAATTGTGCCGCGATTCCGGAACAGCTCTTAGAATCCGAGTTGTTTGGATATGCGGAAGGGGCCTTTACCGGAGCGCGCAAAGGAGGTAAACCGGGTAAGTTCGAACTGGCCAATCTTGGCACAATCTTTTTGGATGAGATCGGGGATATGAGTCTGACCATGCAAGCTAAGCTTTTACGTGTCATTCAGGAACGCGAAATCGAAAGAGTAGGTGGAACCCAACCCTGTAAAATTGATGTGCGGATTATTGCGGCTACTAACCGCAAATTAGACGTTATGGTGCAGGAACGGACGTTTCGGGAGGACCTTTTTTATCGGCTGAATGTTATGGTTCTTGAATTGCCTTGCTTACGGGAAAGACGTGATGACATCGAATTGCTTGCCAACTACTTGGTGACTAAATTAAACCAAAAATTGGAAACAGATATGGAGGGTATTTCTCACGAAGCTATGCAGATATTGCAAAACTATGCATGGCCGGGCAATGTCCGGGAATTGGAAAGTGTTTTGGAACGAACGATGAATATGTTTGATGAATCGCTTATTTTTCCCGAACATCTGCCGGCTCGAATCTTGCAATCCAAAATGGGTGTGGATGAGAGTCAGAGTGGTGAACAAAGCAGCTTGGAGGAAGGCTTGAATTCGGCGGAGAAAGAGTTACTGGTCGACGCTTTGCAGCGTGCTAAGGGCAATAAGGCGCAAGCTGCTAAAATCTTAGGAGTTCACAGATCAGTTCTGTATAAGAAACTTGCTAAACATGGACTTGGTGGCTGAAGATCTTGTCTTGGAATAAGTTAACTAGATGATTATTGTGTTGCATGACAGAGAGGGTGTGTCCGGTTATTGAGAAACACTGTCTCAAATATGAGACGCTAAACTGGAGCGGTAGACCTGTCAGAGAATGATTGAGGTGTGAAATAGCGCCAGTCGAGTAAAATACGCCTATAGAGGAGTGCTTAGGCCCGGGTTTTCCCGGGCTTTTTTATTTTTTGCCCAATTGTCATAAAAGTCAGAAAGTTGGCTCTGTTCTTGCATATTGATTGATCGAAAGCAGAGTTGCAGAGAGGAGGGGCGGAGGCAGGGAGGAGTAGTTTGGCAAACTATGCTTAATTTTTAAGGAGGGATTTGATTTGGAGATTAAGAAAATCGGGGTGCTGGGTGCCGGTACGATGGGTGCCGGAATTGCTCAGGTATGCGTGGAAGCAGGATACAGGGCCGTTTTGATTGATGTAGTACCGGAAATAGTGGAAAAGGCAGTTAGTGGTTTAAGAAAATCATGGTTCAAAGCAACGGAAAAAGGTAAAGTGACCGCCGAAGCCGTGGCTAATTATAATACTCTGCTCATTAGTAGTACCGATATTAATGATTTTAAAGAGGTCGATATTGTCATCGAAGCGATTGTGGAAAATATCGACATCAAGAAAAAAGTCCAAAAACAACTCGGCGAAATTTGTAAACCCGAGACTATTTTAGCGACGAATACCTCAGCCCTCAGTATTACAGAGATTGCGGCAGCTACCAATCGCCCCGACAAAGTGCTGGGAATGCATTTCTTTAATCCGGTTGTCAAGATGAAATTGGTGGAAGTTATTCCGGGCGTTGTAACAACCGATGATGTTGTGCAGGCAGTCGTAGATTTGGCCAAAAAAATCGGCAAAGAGCCGGTATTGGCCAAAGAAAGTCCCGGCTTCATTGTTAATCGCATCTTAGTTCCTTATCTGAATGAAGCGGCTAATGTTTACCAAGAAGGGATCGCTTCGGCTGCAGAAATTGATACGGCCCTGAAACTGGGCGCAGGAATGCCTATGGGCCCTTTGGCGTTGGCTGACCTGGTTGGCATAGATATTGTTTTGGCAGTATGTGAATTCTTTCTAAAGGAATTTGCCGATTCCAAATACCGTCCTTCGTTGGCCTTCAGACAAAAAGTACGCGCCGGACATCTGGGTGTAAAGACGGGTAAAGGTTTCTATGACTACAGCAACTAGGCAGAAGCGGCGGTCCATATGTGGGTAAGTCGAGTTGCGTCTGGAAAGGTGGTAAGAATTTGGAATTCGAAAACATTATTTTGGAAAAAGAGGATTATTTAGCTTTACTCTATATCAATCGACCCAAAGCTATGAATGCTCTCAATGTCGAAACTTTGTACGAAATGGAAGCGGCTGTTAAAGAGGTTAAAGCTGATCCCAACATCAAGGTTATGATCGTTACCGGAGCGGGAGAAAAATCATTTGTCGCCGGGGCCGATATCAATTTTATGCTGCCGCTCTCTCCTGCCGAAGGAAGATTTTTTTCTGATCTCGGAGAAAAGGTTATGCGCCAGTTTGAGCTGTTGGAAAAACCCGTGATTGCTGCGGTCAACGGCTTTGCTCTCGGCGGGGGGTGCGAGTTGGCTATGTCTTGTGATCTGAGACTGGCCTCGGAAACTGCAATTTTTGCTCTGCCCGAAGTAGGCCTGGGAGTTATACCCGGCTTTGGGGGGACCCAACGACTGCCTCGTTTAATTGGTGAAGGACGTGCTAAAGAACTTACTTACACGGCGGATACAATCAATGCCCAGGAAGCCTACCGCATAGGTCTGGTAAATCGGGTTTATCCCCTTGAGCAGTTGATGGAAGAAGCCAGGAAGCTCGCCAAGAAAATTGCCGGCAAGGCTCCGCTGGCAGTGGGTTACGCCAAATTTGCTATCAACAAAGGTTTGCAAGTCGATATCGATACGGCCATGAGCATAGAGTCGGATATGTTTGGCCTGTGCTGTGCTACAACTGACAAGTTTGAGGGTATGAGTGCTTTTGTTGAAAAGAGAAAACCTCAGTTTTTAGGCAAGTGACTTAATAGACCAATGGGAAGCTAAAATTGGAACTAAACATTGAAATTAAACTTAACGACAAATTTGCAAAAATATTCTCCATACCAAGAGTATACAGATATTCAAGGTGTAACCTAAGAGCTAAGAATGGTGATTGTTGACGATATAGCCAAAACCTCTGTGGATAAAATGATAAGGAGGGCTTGACTTGAATTATAAGAGCGAGTACGAACGAAAATTAGTCTCTGCTGATGAAGCGGTCAAGGTTGTAAAATCCGGCGATGTTGTTCATTATGGTGAATTTGTGATGAATTCCCAGATTTTAGATGCGGCTTTGGCCAGGAGAAAAGATGAATTAGAAGGGGTAAATATTAGGACAGTTACCTGTCCTTTTCCACCGCAGACCATTGCAAATGATCCGGAGAGAAAACATTTTATTTATAATGATTGGCATTTCAGCGGGGCCAGCAGAAAGCTGCATGATAAAAATCTGTGCAACTATATTCCGCTGAACTATCATGAAGGTCCCAGTTATTATGAACGGGGTTTGGTACCGGTTGACGTAGCCTTGATCAAGGTTACTCCTCCCGATCAACATGGCTTTGTAAACTTGGGTACAGCTAATTCTTTAACTCATGCTTTCTGTGATGCTGCTAAAATAGTTATTGCCGAAGTAAATGAGTCCGTACCAAGATGTCTGGGTGGCTCAAGAGAGACCTTGCATGTATCCGAAATCGACTATTTTGTTCAGGGCGACAATAAGCCCCTGATTCAGCTTCCCGAACCACCTATTTCCGATGTGGATAAAACAATCGCCGCGATTATCCTCGAACAAATCGAAGATGGTGCCTGTCTGCAGCTGGGGATTGGAGCTATGCCCAATGCAGTCGGTGCAATGATCGCTCAATCCGATTTAAAAGACCTGGGTGTTCATACCGAAATGCTGGTAGATTCCTTTGTGGATATGTACGAAGCCGGAAGAATTACAGGGCTGCGCAAACAGCTTGACAAAGGTAAGATGGTCTATACCTTTGCCATGGGAAGCAATAAGCTCTATGATTTTCTGGACAATAATCCGGTTTGTGCAATTCACCCGGTCGATTACACGAATGATCCTGATATAATCTGTCAAAATGATAACGTGATGGGCATTAACAACGCTATTGAAGTGGATCTCTATGGACAAGTCGCCTCAGAGTCATCAGGAATCAGGCAGATTTCAGGAACCGGCGGTCAGTTGGACTTTATTTATGGGTCCTATAAATCCAAGGGAGGTAAAGGCCTGATCTGTCTTACCTCAACCTTCGTTGATAAGGAAGGCAAGCTGCAATCACGTATTAAGCCTATTTTGACTCCGGGTTCAATTGTTACCGTTCCCAGGAGCGTAAATTATTATGTGGTCACTGAATACGGCGTAGCTTTGCTTAAGTCAAAGAGTACCTGGGAAAGGGCCGAGGCCCTGATCAATATTGCTCATCCGGATTTGCGTGATGAACTGATCAAAGAAGCGGAAGCCAATAAAATTTGGGTAAGAAGCAACAAGATTTCTTAAGGTGCAGATTGCTCGGATTTGGGTTTGAAAGAAATTTAAATAAAGGAGAGATTCAGTTATGGCTATAGAGCTTAATGAAGTGGTAATGGTTAGTGCCTGTCGAACGCCGATTGGTGCTTATGGAGGTTCACTCCAACCGGTTGCGGCCAATGAATTGACGAAAATTGCGGCTACTGAGGCCATTAAGAGAGCGGGAATTGACCCGAAGCAGGTCAATGAAATCGTGGCCGGCATGTGCTTAGGTCATGGTAATGGCTCGTGTCCCCCCCGCATTGTCGCTATGGAAATCGGTATGGACCCTACCTCAAGTGCCTGTATGGTAAACCAGAACTGCGCCTCAGGTATGAGGGCTTTGGAAATTGCTGCCATGAAATTGCAGTTGGGCAAATACGATATTGCCTTAGTAACCGGTACCGAGAGTATGAGCAATATCCCTTACATTTCGACGACTACCCGATGGGGAGCCAGAATGGGAGATGTCAAACTTCAGGACGCTATGCTTTTAGATGGACTGGTCTGCCAACTGGCCGGTTCCCACATGGGCGGAACGGCTGAAAATATTGCCGAACTATATGGAATTACCCGGGAAGAATGCGATGCTTTAGCACTGCTCAGCCATCAAAGGGCAGCAAGAGCCAGTGATGAAGGTCGGTTTGAGAGAGAGATCGTTCCTGTTCCGGTGAAAAAAGGCAGAAAGGAATATGTCTTCAGCAAGGACGAGCATCCGATCCGGGATGCCAGCCTCGAATCGATGGCCAAACTGAAACCTGTATTTAAGAAAGATGGCGTGGTAACTGCTGCCAATGCTTCCGGTCTGAATGATGCGGCTGCGGCTGTAGTGCTGATGACTAAGAAAAAAGCGGAAGAATTAGGCATTAAACCGCTGATGAAGCTGATTAATGTCTGTGATGAAGGGGTGGAACCCCGCGTTATGGGCTTAGGACCCGCTGTTGCGATTACTAAATGTTTGCAAGAGGCGAAAATGAAGTACGAAGACGTTGATTACTGGGAAATCAACGAAGCTTTTGCGGCCCAAGTCCTTGGTGTCGGCAGGAAGATTAAAAATGAAGCAGGGATCACTTTGAATATAGGCAGTTTTGAACAGGATGGCAATATTAACAACAACGGTTCAGGAATTGGTTTGGGGCATCCGGTCGGTGCTACCGGGCTGCGCATCATTGTCAGTCTCTATTATGAACTGGAAAGACTCGGTAAGACGACGGGCGGAGCTTCTCTTTGTGTAGGTGGGGGAGCAGCTATGGCTTCTCTGTGGACTAGAGATATCTAGGACTTCCTAATAACTCATAGGTAGGTGATGGTCTTTGGGCCATCATCTATATAGGGAAATACAGGAATATAAGTGAGAAAAAGATTAGAACGGGAGGAATTGTAGACATGGCAGCCAATTTTGCCGTTAATAATATTCGGGATTTTGAATTTATCATTCAGGAATGGCTTCCGACGGAAAGAGTTTTTAACTATCCGCAGTTTGCCGATTATTATTCTAAAGATGATGTTAAATCAGTTCTGCAGCCGATACTAAAAATGTGCAAAAACATCATTGAGCCGACCAACGCTGAAAATGAGACTCATCCGGTTACCTTTGCTGACGGCAAGGTAACTACCCCTCCAAGCTTTGGACCTCTTTTCCACAAGCTGCAGGAAGAAGGCTGGGGTACGAGCAATATTGATAATTCGCCGGATGCCATGGTATTGCCGGAAATGTTGTATGCTGCCGTTTGGGAACTGATTTGTGCCGCTAATCCGGCCTTTATGCCCTATATTCTGTTGACCAGTGGAGCCGCCGATTTAATTCAGAGCTTTGGCGATGATAAACTAAAAGCGATGTTTCTGCCTAAGATGATGGATGGAACATGGGCCGGAACGATGTGTCTGACTGAGCCCGGTGCCGGGTCCGATGTCGGTGATATTCTTTCCAGGGCTTATCCGACTGACAATCCGCGGATTTTTAAGATCAAAGGCAATAAGATATTTATTACCGGCGGGAATAATGATTTTACGGAAAATATCATCCACCTCTATTTGGCTCGTATTGAAGGTGCCAAGCCGGGCACAGGCGGCATCTCCCTGTTCGTCGTTCCTAAATTATGGGTTAATGAAGATGGAAGCTTTGAAGACAATGATTTCGTGAACACCGGAGTAGAGCATAAAATGGGACAGCATGGTTCGGTCACAGCCTCTTTGGCTGCCGGGGAAAATGATAATTGCCGCGGCTGGCTGCTGGGTATCGACCCGCGTGAAAACGAAGGCAAGGGTGAAGGGATGGCTCAGATGTTCCAGATGATGAACCTGGCTCGCATGGAAACCGGCCATATGGCTCTGTCCTGCATCATTAACGCCTTTGCCAATGCCCGTGATAATGCTAAAGAAAGAGTTCAAGGACGCCTGATGACCAATCCCAAGGCTGGTCGGGTAGCCATTATTAACCATGAAGATATTAAGCGCACGCTGATGATGGGCAAAGCTCATATTGAAGCTATGCGAGCCATGCTGTTTAGGGTCTATCTGGCTTTTGACCAGCGGCACCGCGATCCCGATCCGGCAGTAAGAAAAGCGGCCAGTGATCTGATTGAACTGACCACTCCGCTTTGCAAGGCCTATCCTTCGGATGAAGGCTGGTGGCTGATCGGTGAAGCTATCCAATCTTATGGCGGTTATGGCTACTGCGAAGAGTATCCTGTGTCTCAAATCGCTCGTGACATGAAGATCTACTCAATCTGGGAAGGCACTAACTTTATCCAGTCCCTTGATCTGGTTGGCCGCAAAATGAATATGAAGGGCGGCACGATATTTGGTGATTGGGTACAGGAAATGGTCGATTTCCATGAAGCTAATCAAGGCAACGAAGCTTTAAGCAAGGAATTTGCCAACTTGGGCAAGGCACTTGAGGCGTATAAAGCGATGCTCAAGGCTTTGACCGGATATTCCAAGAGCAATCTGAGCCTGATTCCTCTCTATTCTCGGCGCGTTCTGACGGCAACTTCCCAGCTCTTTTGCGGTCGGCAGATCCTTGACCAAGCGGTATTGGCAGAAAAGAAGGCCAAAGAAGTGGGTCCGGAGCATTTTGATTATAACTTTTACACGGGCAAAGTAGCCACCGCCAAGTACTACTTGCGCAACGTAGTTCCCAATGTTTGGGCGGTTGCGGAGATCGTAATCGATGGTGATACCTCGGCTCTTGATGTTCCGGTGGATGTTTTCGAATACTAGAATCCAACTAAATTCAAAATGACCTCCGTATAAGCGGAGGTCATTTTTGATATCAGCGCTTGCCCAAATAATAGCCTTGGGAGATTACGTCGTAATGTCTGGAACTGGAAATAAATGTGCTGAGTTTGGGATTTGTGTTACAATGAAGAGGGGGATTATTTTGATAGCGCCACTAGGAAAATTGATAATGCAGAAGAATGGCGAAGATATAGATTATCGTGAAGACTCAACTTTCTTTGCGTCAGATCCGATTCTAGGTGATGAATCATAGGTCGGACAGATACACATTGTATTTGGAGGGTGAGAGGGATAAGTAAAATAATTAAAAGCTTTTCATTTTGGTTTCCTGTCGCCAGTATTGTAATCATTTCGTTGAATTTATTTGGCTTGGATTCTAAAAATTTAATACTAACCTATTCAAACTATCCGCTGTATTTAATCTTAGCGGCAGTGGGGTTTACACTATATTTGCCTAAGGCAGTTGACCACGTATTTTTCATACAGCATCTGTTATTCTGGTATCGGTGGCATTTTATCTCTTTTGTTTGCTATGGGTTATTTATTGATGTGCTTAGAGCAATTATCAAAAGCAAACGGTGAGATTCAATTGACCGAAAAACTAATAATATAGAATGCCGGAAAAGGTGTTTAAACTGGTCCGGGTTTCGAGTTTATCGAAAAGAACGTCAAAATAGTACATGAAAGCTAAGGTTTCATGTACTATTTTTGAAGCTTCAAGAGTAAATTCAAAGTTTTGCTTCGTCGAGGTTTGCATGTTTTCGGCTTGTTTCAAATTATTCGGTTGCAGAGAGTTCCAGTACGACGGCCTCCTTGGTTTGTGGCAGGGAACCGGAGAAGATGTCCAGGGTTTTTGCTCTTTTGACCTGAATGAAATAGGCCAGAAAACGGTCAATCCCCTCAATCGGCAGAGAACTTGTATAGTCCGGTTTATAGTGCATGGGCAAAACGATCTTGGGGTTAAGCTGTTGTAGCATTAGTTCTATCATAGGCGTTTTGAAGCCGTTTGCAAATAAGTTCGCATTTTAAAGGCGGATTAAAAGGGTTTTTATTTTAGTTGTAAAAGTGATAAATTATACTGGAAGATGGTTTTGATAGAGGTGAACTATTTTGTTAGATATCAAGAAGATTGTTAAAGTATGTTCAGTTCAAAAGTTTGGCTCACAGGAGATAATCTTTGAAGAAGGCGACCCGGGGGAAGAAATGTTTATTATTTTATCCGGCAGTGCCAGAGTGCTTATTTCTGGACCGGATGGTAATAAGGTTGAGATTGCCCTGCTTAAGGCGGGTGATATTTTTGGGGAAATGTCATTATTACAAGGCTTGCCTCGAAGTGCCACGATCCAGGTGCTTGAAGAGACAACGACTGTTGCAATCAATGAATCTAACTTTGAATATGTAATTATTCAGGAACCATCTCTTGCCATGAGAATAATGAAGAGCTTAAGTGAACGCCTAAGAAGGAAAAACGCTGAATTAACTAAGAACAGGGAACTGCTCTATCTTAACGCACAATTATCGGATGCGGTTCCTCAGACGACAATCGAAGAAATCAAAGCAGAATGCAAGCTGGAGAAATTGCATGACTCGGATGACTTTGCTGAACTAATCCAATATGTTGGAAGATATAGTAAGGTAACACACTCAAATCATTCGGAATATTTATTTGATAAGAAAATACAATGTCCAATCTGCGATCAAACAATTAACGTACAACTCTATCGCTCATCAAAGCTCAGGGTCAAGCAGATTGAGTCTGATTACCGACAAATTTACACCGATTTTGACCCTTTATGGTACATTGTATGGGTTTGTCCTCACTGTTGTTATGCTAATTTTAGTTCTGATTTTATGAATATTTCGGAACGTGAACGAGAACGAATCAAAGCAATGTCGAGCACGGTTAAAGAAACCTTCAGTTTCCGCCCCAGTATCCCTCTGTCATTAACTCAGGTTTTTACTGGTTATTATTTAATGTTGCATTGGTATCAACAATTGAAAATTCCTTCAACGGATCTCGAAAAGCTTGGCAAAATATGGTTAAGGATATCTTGGTTATACTTTGATGTGCAAGAAATGGAAATGTTCACAGCTGCTACCGGAAAGGCCTTAGATCATTTTCTGAATCTCCTTAATGACATAAAATTGAAAACTACTGCCGCACAAGATCAATACCTCTATCTACTGGTCGGGGAGTTGAGTCTTAAGCTGGGTAATAGCGCAGACGCGAAAGGCTATTTTTATAAGTCGATTGGCGTCAAAGGTGGAAATGTGCGAATGAAACAGCAAGCTCAGGATCGAATTCAGGAAATGAAGTAGTTGCTTGCTTTTGATCTGTTGGATAGGGCATTAAGGCAGTAGAAGTGTGCAGCGCTTCGACGAATAGAAACCCGCAGTCCTTTATGATTATCAGACAAGGGATCGCGGGGTTTTTAGATTTTGAGGCTCATTTTTTGATTGATATTCTCCCGGAGTAAGGCTATAATAAGAACAAAGGTTCGCATAATAACCAAATACATGTACTATAGAGCCGGGGCAGGAAGGGCGTTATGCGTTGATTGCAATTAAAAGACCTATTACTTAGAGTCGTGTGAAGAGCGGCTAATCTAAAGCGACAAATCACCAAGCCGGAAAAAGTTCATACATAGCGGTGGAGGTCCTGAGGGCCTGTCGCAGATCTTTTAATGTCGTCATTCTTATTTATCTGGAGGTGTAAAAATGGCCTTTGTCATAGCTGTTTGTTATCTTTTCTCAGTTTTGTCCTATGGAATGGGGTATTCGGAAATGTTGGTCTTCAAGAACGCCGTTATCAACCCTCTAAATGTCCAGGACTATAACATTCCTGTACTCTTGGCGACAGGATATTTTGTCTTAGCAAGCTTCTTTGCTATCGGCGGATTTTTCCTCTTTTACCTTAAAAACAGCAGCGAGCAAGAAATTATTGACCTGGAATTCGGACGAAAAATTGATAGGGAATCCGATGCTGGCAAACGAACAAGCATACTTGAGGTTAAGGCCCAATTAATACGGTCTGAGTATGGTCTGGATGAAGATAGGACGATGTACTCCTAAGCTCCTCAAAGCCCTCGAAATCGATAAGGGCGGTTTCGACAGCATAGAGAATTTGAGTTATAACGTGTATTCGGCAGGAATTCGCGATCTTTTATGGAAGGTATTTTAGATGAAATGTTTCACTGGTGATGAAAGGGGAAATAAGTAATGAAGGTAATAGCGATCAACAGCAGCCCCAATATGGGCGCGGGCAACACTGCACTGGTGCTTAATCCTTTCATTGAGGGATTGAGTGAGGCGGGAGCAGAGGTCGAACTCTTTTACACGAAGAAACTGAAGATTAACCCGTGTCAGGGTGAGCTGAATTGTTGGCTTAAGACGCCGGGAGAGTGCTTTCAGCAGGATGACATGGCGATGCTTATCCCCAAGCTGGCCGAGGCAGACCTTTGGGTGTTAGCCACCCCGGTTTATGTGGATGGGATGTCAGGAACCCTGAAAAATTTGGTTGACCGAACAATTCCTCTCTTACTGCCCTATATCGAACTGCGCGATGGTCACTGTCGCCACCCCAGGGGCGAAGGGATAAAGAACGGCCAAATCGTCTTGGTTTCCAATTGCGGTTTCTGGGAGCTGGATAACTTCGATCCGTTACTTGCCCACATGAAGGCAATCGGCAAAAATGTCAACAGGGAATTTGCAGGTGCGCTGTTGCGACCGCACGGAGCGGGAATGAAGAGTATGATCAAGAAGGGTATTCCGCTGGATGATGTTTTCGATGCAGCCAGAGAAGCTGGTCGTCAACTTGCGGCAGATGGCCGAATGTCTCCGGAGACCCTTAAGATTGTTAGCCGCGAGCTCCTGCCGCTTGAACAGTACAGGCAAAGAGACAATCAGGCGTTTCACCGGATACTGGACGCCCTCAAGGAGGAATAAGGTATTAATTAGGTTTCTTGGCTCCAGTAAGAATATCGGTGAGATACTGCCAAAGGTACTGCAATAAAATAAAGTAGTTAGGGGAATTGAAATGACTGTAATAACTAATATGCCGACGATTAAAGAAGAACACGTAATTGACATCCGCAACGCTATAGAGCACAGGGCTACTTGGATGTCCCTATTGATGGACGAAGCTCGGAATAGTGGTCTCGACTGGTCTGATTTTGCCAGAAAAGCTATATTCCGCTGCGGATGCTTCCACGGAACGGATATTGCCGCAAAGTGTACGGATATTTCTGATTTGAAGCAGTTTGCCGAAGTTTTCGCCGACGAGGCCGGAAAGAAAATTTTCGAGAGGAATGTTACGGAATTAAGTGAGGATAAGCTTTCCATAGAGTTTCATTACTGTCCACTGGTTAGCGCTTGGCTCAAGCAAGGATTTTCTGATGAGGATATAGCCAAGCTTTGTGACATTGCGATGGATGGTGACCGCGGTATAGTCAGCAATTTCCCAGACTTCCAATTTGAGCTGGGTAAGACAATCGCCCAAGGTAACCCTGTCTGCGAACTGAACTTTATTAGAAAAGTGTAACTGAAATGAGGACAAAAGAGGAGTATTATGAGCTGGTTCTGGAAAATCGAAAGATTGCCGGCAACCCTGAAAACCTAAAGTGCCCATGTACCGAGATTTTATGCGAATGGCATGGTCGTTGTCGGGAATGTGTTGCCTTGCATAGGTATCACCAAGATCATGTCCCAGCTTGTTTGCAAAGCTTTATCAACGATAAGCTCAGAGATATCGTCAAAATCGGAGAATTAACCGCAGTTAAAAATGATAAAACACCAACGGAATACAGAAAATATGTCAAGGAACAGGATGCTATCTCTTGTATAAAATTAGAAAGCGAATTAACATAGTTAATTCGCTTTCTAATTTTATACAAGGAAAGAAGAAATGAATAATAACTCATTTGTTTTTCAAGGACTCGATCTCTTCTTCAACTTCCTGAGCGCCTTCCAGGTAGAATTTCTCTTCATCGGGAGCTAACTCCTTTAATAGCCTTAGAAACTCTCCGGCGTGGATTTTTTCTTCATCAGCAATATCCTTTAATACCTCAATTGCCAATTTATTGTCCGTTGATTCGGCTAACTGCATATATAATTGGATAGCTTCATATTCTGCGGAAATCATGAATCTAATTGCTCTGATCAGTTCTTGGTCAGTCAATTTGCGGTCTTTTGCGAGCCCTGAAAATGGATTGCCAAAATCCGGCATACTGGTTACCTCCTAAAATCCGTTTTGATCACAGCATTTAGCTAATTACAACGTCATTTTATTTCGGCAGGAACAATTTGTCAATAAGACTTTACGGATTTCATAGAAATTTTCTGGGCTATTTTACTGGGTGCTGCATGGAGCGTACAAACTTGTATTTTCCAACACTTGTCTTTTATAACCTCGCACAATAGAATTATAGTAGTTAGATATAGCAGTCAGATGCTGCAAAAAAATAAGATTTACGCAAAGGACCGGAATTAAAGCAGCAGAAGAAATTTTGAATATCGTAACCGGGTCATTTTCCGAGTCGGTAGTTGTATAATATTTCGATTAGAAGTACAATATAGTGGCAAAGATTGGGAATAGAACGAGAATATAACCGCTTAAGGTCTAAGTGGTATTAGGACAAGATTTTGAAAAACACAAAGTTAGCACGCCAAAATTAAATGAGAAACTTATGTGAACATCCCTAAGCCGTGTATTTCGACAGCTTTCATTATGATAATATACAAGCAGGAAAGATCTGCGAGTAGGAAAGAGTGTAATCGCAAATGGTCGGGGAAAAATGAACAACGAATAAAAATTGGAGTGGTACAAATTGGATTCCTTAGCATCCTTTTTCCAAGGAGTTGCGCAAAGTTATGGTCAGTTTTTCTCCTTACAGGCCTTACTGGCAACCTTGTCTGATCCGGTAAGTCTTGGAATCATAGGTTCCTTAATAATCCTGGAAGGCTTACTATCTTCCGACAATGCCCTTGTCTTGGCTATCCTTGTAAGAGAGTTACCCAAGCGTCAGCAAAAGAAAGCTTTGTTTTATGGTATTTGGGGCGCTTATCTTTTTAGGTTCTTAGCCATTGGGTTTGGCGTTTATTTGGTCCAAATTCGCTGGGTAAAGGTGATCGGAGCCCTCTATTTACTCTGGATGGCCGCTAAATATTTCTTTTCAAATCCAGAAGATGATGAACAAGCCCTTGAAGGGAAGGCCAAAAGCTTCTGGGGCGTAGTTCTGCAAGTTGAGTTAATGGATATCGCGTTTAGTATAGATAGTGTTCTGGCGGCCTTTGGTGTTAGCGGAAAGGTTTGGGTGCTTTTTCTGGGTGCTGTTTTTGGCATTTTAATGATGCGGGGAGTTGCCCGGATTTTCCTAGTGCTAATAGAAAAATTCCCTGAGCTTGAAACAACGGCCTATGTCTTGATTGGTTTAATCGGAGCCAAGATGATGGCTTCAGTGTTTGGTTACATTGTTTCGGACGCTTTGTTTTTTATAATTTTGCTGACTGTTTTCCTGAGTACATTTATTTTTCACTTCTTTAAAGTACAATTCGGCAAGAATAATAAAGGAAACAAGGATGAAGTAGAGAAAACAAAGGTATCATAAGAATTTTCAGGTAAACTCACAGGCTCGTATTAGGGTACTAACCAAAAGGGGGATTTTGTGTGGCTACGATTAATTTACAAAAAGGCCAAAAGATTGATTTGACCAAAGGAAATCCCGGCCTCACTAAAGTTGTTATCGGATTGGGCTGGGACACGAATAAGTATTCGGGTGGTTTTGATTTTGACCTAGATGCCTCTGCTTTTTTAATCGATAAAGATGGTAAGGCTGGCGGTATTGAAGATTTTATTTATTATAACAATCTTGTCGGCGGAGACGGTTCGGTGGTACATACGGGTGATAACCTCACGGGAGACGGTGAGGGAGATGATGAGCAGATTAAAATTGATTTACTCAAGGTTCCGGCCCATGTTGCTAAAGTTGCCATTTCCGTTAAATTCATGATGCGATCGCCAGAGGACAGAACTTTGGTCAAGTCTCGAATGCTTTTGTTCGCGTGGTGAATGAAACAAACGAACAAGAAGTCATCCGATATGATTTAGGTGAAGATTTCTCCGTGGAAACTGCCTTAGTTATTTGCGAATTATACCGCCATCAAGGTGAATGGAAGTTCAATGCTGTGGGGAGTGGTTTTTCCGGGGGCTTGGCAGCTCTTTGCACAAACTATGGTTTACAAGTAGGCTAAGCTGTTCAACGAAGAGGGGCACTCCCAGTAGTGGGAGTGCCTCTTTTCCTTAGCCAATTGGTCAGTAGAGCAGGTCAGAAATGGACAGAAGATTAATAAATTCCGCCATTACATAATAATATGATGGAATCAAAGGTCACTAATAATTATATTGTATTACGTTTGAATTTTCACGAAGTTGGACAATTAGCCGAAATACACTGAAATATGGCGATATTTAATAACTAATAGGGAACAAGCCTCTTCTTGTAGTTTGATATTTTTAGTGTTATTGCTTATGATTAAATGGAGATCCATTCGTCAATTTGTAGTGAACGAAGGACGGGGTAGTGGATGGTTCATAATAGGCAATCAGGGGGTAAGCATAATGGCAAATAAGGGGAGCCAATTCGTTCGGCAATTGTTAATGACCTTAAGTATCGTATTGGCTGGAGCGGGACTCGTCTGGGGTTTTAAGATGTCTCAGGGCGGGGAGTGGGTTAAAACAGGAATGAAGTTCTTCTGGGGAGAAGGAGCAGGGCTAACGCTCTCTTGGAAAGTGGATGGACTGGCAGTGTTCTTCCTGTTTATTTTGCTCTTGGGTCAAGGTTTTTCTTCACTATATGCAGTAGGGTATCTCAAGGAATATGAAGAAAAGAAGAAGAGTCTTTGGCCGTTTCATTTAAGCTGGTTTTTGTTTCTGGGCAGTATGTTTGGCGTATTGCTTGCGGATGACGGCTTTTCCTTCTTATTCACTTGGGAAATGATGTCCCTGTTCTCTTTCTTCCTAGTTCTCTATGAGAACGAAGATGGTCAAAATCGAAAGTCTGCTTACATATATCTGGTCATGACTCATGTTGGGACGGTCTTCTTAACTGCGGCAATCTTATTTTTATATACAAAGACGGGAAGCTTTGCTTTTGAAGCGTGGGCGGCCGCAGCTCCTACCTTAACGGCTATCCAACTAAATTTGATTTTTCTGGCTTTTTTTATTGGGCTTGGCACAAAAGCTGGTTTTGTTCCGTTTCATATTTGGTTGCCTTATGCCCATTCGGCTGCGCCCAGTCCGGTATCGTCACTTATGTCTGGGGTCATGGTTAAAGTTGCTCTCTATCTCTTTTTGAGATTAGTTTGGCTGACGTTAGGGCCCGGACCGGTTTGGTGGGGCTGGTTATTTTTACTGATCGGAGCCTTATCTGCCTTAGTCGGGATACTTTCTGCTTCAGTTCAGTCGGATCTTAAGAAATTACTTGCTTTTTCCACGATAGAAAATGTGGGAATTCTGGGCATGGCCTTAGGCAGTGCTTTTCTGGCAAGATCATGGAATAACGCCTGGGCCATGGATTTAGCCCTGGTCGCTTTTTTCTGGCACACCCTGCAGCATATGCTCTTTAAATCGTTACTTTTCATGGGAGCCGGGAATATTATTCAGGCAACCCACACCCGAAATCTGGAGCGACTCGGTGGATTGCTCAGACGAATGCCCAAAACTGGCTTTGGAGCTCTGATTGGAATATTAGGCATAACTGCCTTGCCCCCGCTTGGCGGATTCTGGGGGGAACTGATCCTTTTTCAATCTTTATGGACGAATACCGTAAAACTTACCAACGGCTGGAGTAAAGTCGTCTTGCCTTTGTCAATTGGAGTTCTCGCCTTGGTTGGTGGGTTGTCTCTGGCCACGTTTGTAAAGTGGTTTGGAATATCTTTCCTCGGACAAGCTCGTTCCCCAGCAGCGGAAAGGGCTAAAGAAGCACACGCTGTTCAATATGTTGCGCCATTATTAATTAGTGGGTTAGCGGTTTTAAGTGTTCTTTGTCCAGCAGTGACTTTAGCTCTAATCAACTTGCCCCTTTCCGTATTGAGAACGGGTGAAGTGGTGGGGATAGGATCAGACCTGGGAAAACCGCTGATAATGTCGTCTGTTTATTTAATCTTACTCAGTATACTTACCGTTGTGATTGTAGTATTGAGTAAACGAGGGGCGCGGCGAGTTACCGCGACTTGGAATTGCGGCGGCCCCCTTACTTCGAGTATGCAATATACCGCTACCGGATTAACTAAGCCCATTCGAATCCTTTTTTCTAAAGTGTTGGGTTCGCAGCGCAATGTAGAACAGGATTTTGAGGGAACACGTTACAGTCTGCGTTCCTTAACTTATGAAGGGAAAATTAAAGAAGTATATGAAGATATCCTTTATCGGCCTATAATCCGCGGGTTGCTTTGGTCAGCATCCCAAATCCGAAAACTGCAAGAGGGGAGCATTCATATATATATAGGGTACTTATTAATCACAGTCATCGTTGTGTTAATTATAGGACGATAGGAGGAGAAGAGATGGACGAACTATTTGTGATTTTAAACCGTCTGCTGCTGGGACTGGGACATTTGGCCTTGATTATAGTTGTCGCTCCGCTTCTTCAAGGATTTATTAAGAAAAGTAAAGCGTTCTGGCAGATGCGACAAGGCCCCTCAATTTTTCAACCATACCGAGATTTAAGGAAATTGATCGGAAAGGAGGAACTGATCTCGGAACATGCCTCTTGGATCTTCCTTCTGGCGCCCAGGGTTGCTTTGGCTGCCACTTTAATGGCTGGACTCGTTATTCCGAATGCTTGGGGCTGGGCGCCGTTAAGTGGCTGGGGGGATCTCTTCTTATTTGGGGCAAGCTTAGGTTTGGTACGTTTGTTTCTGACACTTTCGGGTTTAGAAGGGGCAGGAACCTTTGGGGGGATGGGCTCGAGCAGAGAACTGTTTATGGGCATGTTATCCGAACCGGCTTTGCTGCTGGGGCTGATCGTTTTAGCATTTATTGCTGAGACCACCTCCTTACAAGGGATTACAATAGGTTTACAAAGTGTATCTCCTATTTTTATCCCTCGCTTGTTGGCCATCTTAACCTTGGGGATGGTCAGCATTGCAGAGATGGGGCGGATTCCGATGGATAATCCGGATACACATCTGGAATTAACCA
>Ga0326727_10008967_pt1 | contig 24985 bp, 27 predicted proteins | sample MB2enrmetagenome_FD_207643 | JGI IMG/M metagenome (GOLD analysis project Ga0326727, IMG submission 207643) | Lab enriched peat soil microbial communities from McLean, Ithaca, NY, United States - MB29MY | ecosystem: Environmental > Terrestrial > Soil > Wetlands > Peat | place: USA: New York... | reverse complement strand
AGCTGGTCAGCCCCTCGTTCAGTTCGATGTTGAAGACCTTGAAGCGAAGCCGGCAGGCGGCATCGCGATCTTCGACGCTCTCGGCCAGCCGCACCCGGTAACGGCCAACCTCGGCATGAATATGCGGCTTAAACTGAACCGGCGGAGGGGATTGTAGAGGGGTGGTAAAACTAGTTTCCACCGCAGGGGTGGAACCAACGGCCAGCTTCTGCGGAACCTTCTGCACAGCTTGCGTAATCACAGGAGCAGTATCCGCCTTGAATTGTAAAAGAAGGATTAATATCACGCAAATCAAGTACAAATGTTCTGTACTGCCTGTAACCACGCAGTGACACTAAGGCCCTCCCCGCCGGGAGAGCCTTTGGTAACCGCGGTAATTCAGATTGCGGAAGGTCAGCCTCACCCGCCGGCGATAGACGGAATCACCAGCACTTCGTCGCCCTCCTGAAAGCGGTAGTTCTCGTTGCCCAGGAAGCGGATGTCCTCCTCGTTTACATAAAAATTGATGAAGCGGCGCACCTGTCCGTCCTCGCCGCGCAGGTGCTTGCGCAGGGCCGGAAAACGGTCCTCAATCTCGGTGATCAGCTCCGGCAGATTGGCCGCGCTGCTGGTTATCTCGCGCGCGTTGTTGGTGTGCTTCTGAAAGGCATTGGGCAACAGAACTCTAACGGCCATCGGTTTCTCCCGCCAGGACCAGATCCTGGCTCGGTGCTGGGCTGTACTGGTTGTGTTCTTCCACGTACTCTTCAAAGTCGCTGAGACGGGGACGGATGGCCCTGCTCTGCTCGTATGCTCCGTTCAGGCAATCGGTGGTCTTCAGGCCGTTGCCGGTAATGCAAATGACAGTCTGCTCATCGGGCTTGATGCGGTCATGTGCATAGAGCCGCGCAGTGACCGCGGTGGTCACGCCGCCGGCCGTCTCGGCAAAGACGCCCTCGGTCTCCGCCAACTCCTGCATGGCTGAAATAATCTCCACGTCCGACACATCCTCTGCCCATCCGCCCGTGGCGCGAATGGCGCGTGTCGCATACAGGCCGTCCGCCGGGTTGCCGATGGCCAGCGACCTCGCAATGGTGTTGGGCCGCTGCGGCTCGATCACCTCTGTCCCGCTCTTGACCGTCTGGACGATAGGCGAGCAGCCCGTAGCCTGCGCCCCGAAGAAGCGCACCGGCTTGTCCTCCACCAGGCCAAGCGCGATCAGCTCATCGAAGGCCTTGCGAATCTTCGTAATCAGCGAGCCGCCGGCCATGGGGCAAACAAGGTTGTCCGGCAGCCGCCAGCCCAGTTGCTCGGCAATCTCAAAGCCCACTGTCTTCGAGCCCTCGGCGTAAAAGGGGCGCAGGTTCACGTTCACAAAGCCCCAGTTGTAGCGGTCGGCAATCTGCGACGAGAGGCGGTTGACGTGGTCGTAGTTGCCCTTTACGCGCACCAGCGTGGCGCCATAGACCTGGGTGTTGAGAATCTTGGCCTGTTCCAGATCATCGGGAATCAGGATGAAGCTCTTCAGCCCCAGCCGCGACGCCTGCGCGGCCACGGCGTTGGCCAGGTTGCCGGTGGACGAGCAGCCCACCGTGTCGAAGCCGAAGGCCTGCGCGTTGGCCAGCGCCACGGCCACCACGCGATCCTTGAAGCTGAGCGTGAGCTGGCAGACGGCGTCGTTCTTGATGAAGAGATTGCGTGCGCCTATGCGCGAGCCCAGCCGGGGAGCCTTCATCAGCGGCGTCAACCCTACCGGCGTCTGTGGCTGGTAGCTCGAGGCCACCGGCAGCAATGCCCGATAGCGCCACATATTCAGCGGTCCCTGTTGGATGGCCTCGCGGGTAAAGCGGGTGCGGGCGTACTCCAGGTCATAGACCACCTCGAGCGGAGAAAAACACTCGTCACAGATAGAAAGCGGCTGAAACCCGTAGGATTTGCCGCATTCCCGGCAGCGCAATTCATATGCAGTCGTCATTCATCCCTCGCAAGCGAAAGAGGCTGCGAAGATACGAGCGCGTGACCGGCTCAAAAGAGCGAACGTGATATGACTCGAAGTACCTTGCGAGACGCCTCATAGAGAGTGCTGAAGCGACCCCCGAATCTCATGTTCCCCAATACGGGCGAGAGTTGACACCATAATCCTGGTTTGCCCAGGCAGGTTGTCGTGGCGTCACAGGGCTCGTCCCTCAGCCACTCTTCATGAAATCCAGGCTTGCCTTTGGGGGCAAACTGGAATGGTTCATTTATACCACAATGATGAATTAATGCGCAAATAAGTTTGCAGCAAACGGTGCCATGAGTGGTTCCAATGGTCATTTGTGGGAATTGAAGCGGATTTGGGACGGTGCGAAGCGGCGCTGGCGCTGGGCGCCTTATGAATGGCTGCCGGCATCATACTACTGCACATTTCGCACCCTCTGTTTCCGAGACTAATTAGCCACTTTTAAGGTCCCTTCGGACATGGGGTAACCGGCAAAAGGCCTGATTGGGGCGTTTTTTTATTACTATTGACCGGTTCCCATATACAATTAAATACTGGGGACAGACGCGATGCTTATCAACTCGACGACCCAGGTTACGGCCGCCGCCCATAAAGAAGATAGGCAGAAAGACCAGGCCTCCCAGCTTCAGGAACTGACCACCGAGTGCCAGAACGAAGCTTCTCAAGGTTTCGACACCAAGTCCGCGCTAGATATCGCCCGTATTATCAATCACGAGGATGCCAAGGTAGCGGCAGCGGTCAAGAAGGCGCTTCCGGAGATCGCGCTGGTCATCGATCAGGTGGCCCGCGGCCTGCGCGACGGTGGCCGGATGATCTACATCGGAGCCGGCTCCAGCGGCCGGATTGCGGCGCTGGACGCCTCGGAGTGCCCGCCCTCCTATTCAACGGCCCCCGGACAGGTGCAGTACATCATGGCCGGCGGACCCAAGGCGCTGGCCTCGTCCGTCGAAGTCAATGAAGATTCTGAAGAGCTAGGCCAGCGGGACATCGCCCGCCGCCGCCCCACCCGCAAGGACATTGTCATCGGCGTCTCCGCTTCCGGCCGCACCCCATACGTGGTAGCCGCTGTAGCTTATGCCCGCGCCCGCGGAGCACACACCGCCGCCGTCACCTGCAACCATGGAACTCCACTGGCCGCCGCCGCGGAAACCGTCATTATTGCCGACGTGGGCCCAGAGGTCATCTCCGGTTCCACGCGCATGAAGGCCGGCACCGCCCAGAAGATGATCCTCAACATGATCACCACCGGCGTCATGACCCGCCTGGGCTACGTCTACGATAACCTGATGGTCAACGTCCACATGCAGAATTCCAAGCTCGTCGAGCGCGGCATCCACATCCTCATGTGCGCCTGCAAGATTGACCGCGCCACCGCCGTCGAAACCATCAAGTGCGCCGGCCGCAGCGTCCCCGTGGCTCTGGTCATGCTCAAGGCCAAAGTCGACAAGCCGGAGGCTGTCCGCCGCCTGGCAAAGAGCGACGGCAACGTCCGCTTGGCCATCGAGGACAATGTATTGGAGCTTTAGAGGAGCCGGATTCAGCTGCTATAGCCAACTCAGAATGTCGTCATCCTCACCTTGAGCAGCACATTCACATCGGCTGCAAAATTTAATCCATAGTCGGTCTCGTCGCCGTTCCAGAGGCGCGCCATCTTCCACTTCCCTGCTCCGTCGTAGCTGCCCTCCTCCACCGTGAGCCAGAAGCGCTTTTTGCCCGGCGCAAACGCCGGAGTAAAATCCACGCGCGCATGGTGGCCGGTAACGAGGTACTCATCCGGGCCAAGTTGCAGAATCACCACGCCGCCATCGGGAGGCTTGTTGCCCTCGGGCTGTTTCCCCCAGCCGAAGGAAGGAACTCCGTAGCTGACGGTGGCCTTCCAGCGCACGAAGTCGAGCGTCTCGACGTGCTTCTCCGGGTCTTCGCTGGAGCCGCGCACCTTGCCTTCCAGGTTGCCCTTTGCCAGTTGGCGGACGATAGGCGCCAGCAATTCGTACTGCCGCGCAACCGGCCTGAACTCGCTCAAATCCATCGCTGCCACTCCCCCCGCTGGGATGCTGTGGCGGCTCAGGTCAAGGCCGAAGGGCGACCAGCCGATGGCCCCCTGGCCAATGGCCGCGAAGACATAGCGCGCATACTCGGGCGAGCTGCCGGTCTCCGGTATCAGCAGCGGATTCTTGAATCGTTTGTACAGCTCAATCGTCTTCATGTACTTGTCGTACTCGGACATATAAATGTCCGGAGCCTCCAAACTGATCGATGGCGCCGCAATCTTCCACAGCTCGATGTTGTTGTCTGTCGGCCCGCCGGATTCATAGCTGGGCGCATGGCCCGGATTAAGCGGATCGCGCAGAGCCGCGTTCACATAGAGCGGCAGCGGATATTCGGCTTTGCCCGCCGCGGCCACCTGCTCGATATAGTCGGCCGTGTACCATGCCTCGAAGGTTTCATCGGCATCGTCGCCGAAGACCTGCCGCCATGTCCCCGGCTCTTTGCCCAGCCCCTTGACCAGCTTCTCTGGAACCGGCCCGGCAAAGGCCTTCTCCGCCTCTGCGCCGTAGTCGCGCACCCCTCCCCACACGCCCGCTTCGTTCTCCACCTGCACCATCAATACAGTGCGCGCGCCGTCGGCCTCTTTCAGGTGTCGCATCAGCGCGCGGAAGGCTGTCTTGTCTGCCTCCAGGCGCTCTGGAGCGAAGGGCGACGGCGAATCCACCGTCTGCCCGTCCCTGCCCAGCAGGAAGGGATTCTTCGCCTGATCCAGCTTGATCCACTCCGGCGTGTAGTGCGAGCTGCCGTTCTTCCACGTGCCGAACCACAGCAGCACCAGCCGCAGATGATGCTCCCGCGCCTGCTTCAGAATCAGGTCCACAACGTTGAAGTCGAACTTGCCCGGCTTCACCTCGATCTGCTCCCAATAGATGGGCAGCTCGACAGTGTTGGCGTGCAGCGCCTCAGCCGCCGGCCAAACCCTGCCAAGATACTCCGGCCATGCGCTGGAGTTGTGAGCCTGCACGCCCAGCATCAGGTAAGGCGCGCCATCAACAAGGAGAGCATAGCGGCCATCTTTCTCGATAATCGCAGGCACAGGTTTTGCCGCAACCGTAACGCCAGTAGGCGTCTGCGCCCGCGTCCCAGGCAACGCTGAACATGTTGCCAGAACTCCCAAAATTAAACCCGCCCACACCGCCCTGCTCTGCCAAAATCCTGCTGGTCTCATCACTGATCCTTTCCTAACGGCTACAACCGTCTTCCCACTGAATGCCGCCAGTATAACCCCTCATCCCATGGCAACGCAGCGCCCGGATTTACACTAGGAGGGCAGGAGCATTTCGGCTTTCATGGATAAATTTGTGATTCGCGGCGGCAATCCGCTCGCCGGGACGATTCGCGTCTCGGGAGCAAAAAACTCGGCGCTGCCCTGCATGGCTGCGGCGATTCTCACCGAGGACGAGGTCACTCTCGAAAACATTCCCCAGGTGTGGGACATCGCCACCCAGCGGCGGCTGCTCTCGTCGATGGGCTCGGAGGTCAGGCCAGCCGATGCACCGAACTCCACCACCATCCATTGCCGCGCGCTCTCCCACCCCATCGCCAAATATGAGATCGTGAAGACCATGCGCGCCAGCTCCCTGGTGCTCGGCCCGCTTATTGCCCGCGCAGGAATGGCGCGCGTGGCCATGCCCGGCGGATGCGCCATCGGCGGCAGGCCCATCGATCTGCACATCAAGGGCCTGGAGAAGATGGGCGTCACCATCACACAGGAGCACGGCTATCTCGATGCGCGCACGGAGCGATTGCACGGCGCTCACCTGCTCTTTGACAAAATCACCGTCACCGGCACGGAGGATTTATTGATGGCCGCCGTGCTGGCTGAGGGCGAAACCCTGATGGAGAATTGCGCGCGCGAACCCGAGGTCGCCGACCTGGCCGCGCTGCTTACAGCCATGGGCGCGAATATCGAAGGCGCGGGAACATCCACCATTCGCGTGCAAGGCGTCAGCCGCCTCCATGGCGCGCGCTATCGCATCAACCCCGACCGCATTGAGGCAGGAACATTCCTGGTGGCCGGCGCCATCACCGGCGGAGACCTGACGGTGGCCGATTGCAATCCCGCGCACCTCAGCGCGGTCATCAACAAACTTGAGGAGGCCGGAGCTCGCGTGGAGATTCTTGAGGGCGATTCGGTGCGCGTGCGCTCGGGCGATAAGCTGCGCGCTGCCGATATCTCCACTGAAGAATATCCCGGCTTCCCCACCGACATGCAGGCGCAATACATGGCGCTGGCCACCCAGGCCGAGGGCGTCAGCATGGTTCATGAGAACATCTTCGAAAACCGCTTCATGCACGTGCGGGAAATGGCGCGCATGGGCGCGAATATCAAAGTAGAAGGCCGCACGGCCACGGTGCGCGGACCGGCTCAGCTCTCTGCCGCGGCCGTCATGTGCTCCGACCTGCGCGCTTCCGCCTCGCTGGTGCTGGCGGCGCTGGTAGCCGACGGCGAGTCCATCCTGGACCGCGTCTATCACATGGATCGCGGCTATGAGCGCATCGAGGAGAAGCTAGCCGGCGTGGGCGCCGAGATCCGCCGCATGGGAAATGTCTTCCCCGCGAAGGAAAAGGAAGCAAACGCCGATTGATCGCATGGTCTCCCAGGTCTGAACATCCAAACCTGTGGCGTCCGGCCTTTGGATCAATCCTGAGCGAGTCGGTACAGCCTATAGCCCACGAAAAACAGCCATACCGTGAACAAGAAGGCGTTCCCGTAAATGGCCAGGCCGAGGCCGGTTAGCGAAGCAATCCCAAAAACGCCGACGGCCACAGCCAACCAGGCAGTGATCTTATCAAAAACTCCCCTCAGCATCACGATACCCGTCACCAGTATCCCGAACGAAGGAGTTACGATTGCAATCACCACTTCCAGAGGGGACGCCAGCACAGCGGCCCCATAGTTGGCGGCAGCGAGGTAACCCGCCCGCTGGAGATCAGATGTTGCTGTAATGTACTGGCCATAGAGTACGAGCATCGATGCGTAATGCGACCAGGTGATTGCCAAATCCAAGGCGACAAACAGCACGAGGAACGTTGTCGCCAAAAGCATCGCGCCCCGGTTGACTTTTTCCAAAGCCAAATAAAGAACCAATGCGATGGGCACGTAAAGAAAGTCAGTGAAAACCGAAAGAGCAAGAATCGCCCACCATATTGTCGTCTTCCCGGGAAGGTAATTGAACCAGGCCGCGCCACCGCTCGGCGGAGCTCCAACTCGGGCGTACAGCGGAATGATAATGATGTATCCAATGCCCAGGACGATTGCGGCAATACTGCCCACTCGATACCAGAACTTGTGGTCCGGGTCGCCAGCCGCATCAATCGCCGACTTCTCGATCTTCATTGAGCATCTCCTCCGGTGTCCGCGCGAGACGTGAAACCTTTGCAAAAAGGGTACCATAGTTGACGTTTTTATCCGTGCGCGGCGGCTGCGTGTATCATCCAAAAATTAATCTGATCTCCTTACGCTGGCTTGACGAATATGCAGATACAGAAAGGCCCGGATGCGCTCCGGGCCTTTCACTCATTCACTACTTCACTCATTCACTACTTCACTCATTCACTTCTTAAAACTATCCGCGTCCACCACCACCGGGGCGGCGGCGACGACGACGGGATTTGTTGTCGGGCTTTGGTCTGCCCGCGCCCGCCGGCTGTCCGGCGACTGGAGCTGGCGCGCCATCGATGCGGTTAAAGTTCGGCTCGCTCTCCTCGTCGAACTCCTCGCCGCTTACCTCGTCGAAGTCGTCTCCGCCTTCGATCAGGATGGTGCTCTGGTTCGATTTTGGCTGGCGCTCGTCGAACTCATTGAGCGGCTTGCTCAGCTTGGGTTGTGCGAAGGGCGCGGCCTGAGAGCCAGATGCGGAAAGCTCCACCTCTTCCGCTGCAACCGGAGCCGGAGCCGTCAATCCCAGCTTGGCCTTTTGCTCCTTGATAAGAGCCTTGCGGCTGAGCTTGATGCGATTGCCCTCGATGGCCAGAACCTTGACCATCACCTGATCGCCCTCGCGCAGCTCGTCCTTCACTTCCTTCACGCGATGCTCGGCGATCTCGGAGATGTGCAGCAGGCCGTCGGTGCCGGGGAAGAGCTCGACAAACGCGCCGAACTCCGCCAGCCGCACCACCTTGCCAAGATAAACCTTGCCGATTTCCGGAACGGCGGTGAGGTTGCCGATCATTTCCAGCGCCTTCTTCAGGCCCTCGGCGTCGCAGGATGCAACATTGACCCGGCCAGTATCGTCCACATCGATCTTTGCGCCGGTCTGCTCGATGATGCTGCGGATGGTTGCGCCGCCCTTTCCGATCAGATCGCGAATCTTGTCGGTGGGAATCATCACGGTTTCGATGCGCGGCGCATACTGCGAGCGCTCGGTGCGCGGCCCGTCCAGCGCCGCGTCCATCTTGTCCAGCAGGAACAGCCGGCCCTTGCGCGCCTGCTCCATCGCTTCGGTGAGAATCTTGTGCGTCAGGCCGCCGATCTTGATGTCCATCTGCAGCGCGGTAATGCCCTTGCGCGTGCCAGCCACTTTGAAGTCCATATCGCCGTAGTGATCTTCCGCCCCGGCGATGTCGGTGAGGATGGCGTAGTCGTCGCCCTCCTTCACCAGGCCCATGGCCACTCCGGCCACCGCACCCTTGAGCGCGATTCCGGCGTCAAACAGCGCCAGGCTTGCGCCGCAGACCGTGGCCATCGACGAAGAGCCGTTGGACTCCAGAATGTCGCTGACAATGCGGATGGTGTAAGGCGACTCTTCCGGTGTGGGCAGAACCGCGGTGATGGCGCGTTCCGCCAGTGCTCCGTGGCCAATCTCGCGCCGGCCCGTGCCCGTCATGCGGCCCGTTTCGCCCACGCAGAAGGGCGGGAAGTTGTAGTGCAGCATGAAGGGCTTCTTCTTCTCGCCTTCATAGCCCTCCAGCCGCTGCCCGTCGTCGGTAGTGCCCAGCGTGGCCGTGACCAAGGCTTGCGTCTCGCCGCGCGTAAACAGCGCTGAACCGTGTACGCGGGGCAACACGCTAGTCTCGATGGTAATTTGCCGAATCTCATCAAAAAGCCGCCGGTCGGGCCGGATGCGCTCCTTGGTCACCTGCTCACGGAAGATTTGCTCTCGCAGTTTTTCGTAGTAGTGCGCCAGCTTCTTTTTCGCGTCCGCATCGTCGGCTGGCAACTCGGCGGCCAGCTCGTCCTTAATCGCCTTAATCAGATTCTGGCTTTCCAGCTTGGCGTGCGTCTTGGTGTCCAGAGCGTCCTTGAGCCGGTCCTCGATCTTGGCTTTGAGCGCGGCAAAGTAGGCTTCGTCGAACTCCGGCGGTGTAAACGCCCGCTTGGGCTTGCCCGCCAGGGCCACCAGCTCCTCAATCCCCGCGACAATCTTCTTGATCTCCGCGTGGCCAAACTCGATGGCCGCCAAGATGGTCTCTTCAGATTCTTCCTTGGCGCCCGACTCGATCATCACGATGCCGTCCTTGTGGCCTACGACCATGATGTTGACCGTAGTGGCGGCGCGCTCGGCATACGTGGGGTTGATGACGAACAGGCCCTCCACGCGGCCCACGCGCACCGCGCCCACCGTGGCGCTGAAGGGAATGTCACTGAGCGCCAGCGCGCAGGCGGCGGCGTTGATGCCCACCACATCCGGATCGTTCTCCTTGTCGGCGGAAAAAACCAGCGCAATCAGCTGCGTTTCGTTGCGGAAGCCCTCGGGAAAAAGAGGCCGCAGGGGGCGGTCAATCTGGCGGCAGGTCAGCACTTCTTTTTCGCTGGGCCGGCCTTCGCGCTTGATGAAGCCGCCGGGAATGCGTCCGCCGGCGTAAGTGTATTCGCGGTAATCCACGGTAAGGGGAAAAAAGTCAATGCCTTCCCGGGCTTCGGGAGAGGCTACAGCGGTGGCCAGAACGACGGTTTCGCCCGTGCTCACCAGTGCGGCGCCGGAGGCCTGCTTGGCCATGCGCCCCGTCTCAAAAACCAGCCGCTTGCCACCGGCAAGATCGACGGCTACTTCGTGCTTAGACATGCTACGAGTCCTCGTTTCATTGTGTTCGCTTGGGAAATTTGTGTTGGGAATGTGCCGCAGAGTAAATTCGGGAACGCGCTCAGCCCGTAGCTCGGCGCCGTCCCTGGCAGCGGGTCCGTTTCGCCAGGTACACCATGGCCCCAGGTCCTGTTTAGAACGCGGGCCGTGACCAATCTTCGGTCTGGGCGCTTCCGGGTCAATGTTGGCTTTCTGGGCCGGCTCTCTGGCTACTTGCGGATACCGAGTTTGCCGATTACGTCGCGGTAGCGATCGGTATCGTGCGTCTTCAGGTAGTCCAGAAGGCGGCGGCGCTTGCTGACCAACTGCAAAAGACCACGCCGGGAAGCGTGGTCCTTGATGTGCGTCTTGAAGTGTTCGGTCAGTTCGCTGATGCGCGCACTCAGAATCGCGATCTGGACCTCCGGCGAGCCGGTGTCCTTATCGTGGGTGCGGAAGCTTTCAATCAGGGTTGTTTTCTTGGCAGTCGCCAGCACGGCGTTTGTTGCTCCTCTTGTCTTCTCAGTCCACTCTTCAGTGTCTATTGTGAGACTACCATAGATGAACGGCTTAGCGCCATTCGCAACGCAAAAGAAACCAGGAAGTGAACCCAGCCCCTCATCGCGAACCAAATCGGAACAACCGGTTGTCAAAACGCTCCTTGATCGCCTCAGCCACCGTCACCTGCTTCGCCTCGGGATGCTCCGGGTTCAGCAGATAATTCCATGTCTGCGGCGCAATCGCTGAAGGCACGCGCGCCAGCGCCGTCTCCAATGACGCCAGCCATGCATCGCCAATAGCGCGTGTAAACTCGTGATGCTCCCTCCAGTCGGTTGGAGCAATCGTATTCAGTTGCTTGATTACCAACTCATCAGGAACAGCAACTTTGAGCAATTGGTAGAACTGCGGAAGAAACGCATCCTCGTACATATCCGTCATATGAACAATTCGCTCCAGCAGCGCCCCAGCCGGACAATCCGCCAGATAGACGATTAGCCTCCCCGCAGTATGCCAACGCGCAGAAAAACCACGACCGCCTTTACCGCTCAAATCGACATAGCCACTGATGCGCCAAAGAATCGTCATGAAGGGTCATGCTCGCGGCTGCGCATTTATATGAACATCCCCTCATCAAGCTGGATGAGAGCCTCCGCCACAGCATGTTCTCCAATCTCTGTATCCAACATAGCCAGCGCACTCCTGCCGTCAAATCGCCGCTTCTTGCCACACAGCCACTTCCGGCCGTCGTCACGATCCCCGTAAACCTTCACGGCCAGTTCATACATCCGCGCCACGCGAGCCAGCCGGTCCGCTTCGATCACACTGAGCGGCTCCTTCTTCTGCCGCCGATGCTTCAGCGTCCGCGCGGGAATCACCACCTCCAGCAAATCCTTGACGGCAATGCCGGAGTAGGTGGAAAACTCCTCCAGCGTGGAGAGCGGCAGCCCACGCTCAATCTCTCGCCAATCGTAGGTGAATGGAGGCGGGGAAACGACAGGAATGGCAGCACTTTGGCTCATAAGGACATTATGCCACACTTTTCGCGGCATTTTGTCCTAATTGCCTCCCTAGAAGCAACTATCAATGTTAATTTCGACCTTACGGACTAGTAGTCATTCACTTCACGAACCTCTTTTCAACCCGCTGTGACCGAAGAAATATCCAGATCCAGGAAATGCCAGCGATTGATGACGACATTAAGCGCAAAATGATTTCCTGACGTAACTTCATCAAATGGACTAGCACACCCTCACATACTTCATTAGGAAAAACTGAGTTTGACCATTCATGGTATTCATATAAACTTGTCAGAAATACAAGGATGAGAAAGACGATAAGGCGCATAGGAAACGTCTTCTTCCTCCTAAAAAACAGGATGTTAAGGTAAACGATCCCCACGAGAAATGCCAAATCTGTTATTAACTTGAACAATAGAATGTTGTCCGATCCCGTGAGGCAATAATAGGGTTCTTGCATAAAGAGCGGATTAGAACAAATGCTTACCAGCAATAGGAATGGTCCCGCCACCAATACCAAAGCAACCGCGAACAGCCACCCTAACGGGCTTTTTGAATTGCAGTACATGCAATCTAAACCGCCCTCTTCGATCTCCTTTCCGCAACTTGGGCACAGAGTAGTCAAAATAACCTCCATTGTTCGAAACGATTTTATGCTTTCGGAAAACGACCACAATGTCAACAATAGTGGTGTTCCAGGAACGAATTCTCGGATTTGGGAAACAACAAATATCGACCAGTAATTCGGGGAAAAACTGTTTGCTGTTCGTCGATCGCTACCTCTACCTGTCCTCCTCCCTCCAATAATTCGCCCGCGCCACCACATGTGCCCCGTAATCCTGCGCCAGCCGCACGCGAATTGTATGCAGCCCCGGCGTCGGGTCCGTCGGGCTGAAGGTGATCAAGTATCTGTTGCGGGCGCGCTTGGCCGACTCGACCACCCGCTTCTCAAAGCCCTTGTCGCCAGTGAAGGTGTTGTACTCGCCCCCGCTCATGTGTGCAATCTCTTTGGTCACATTCTTCTTGAAGGCCTGCACCAGCATGATAAACGGCGAGATCATGTTCATCGCGCGGTCGTCGCCGCTATCCCTGATGTCGTGGCTCAGCTCGGCGCGCGCCGGCGTGAACGAGACGCTCAGCACCAGTACATCGGATTTGCCGATCTTCTCGATCAACTGCTCCGTCTTGGTGTGCTTGCTGCCGTGGTCGCGCTCCTCGCTGATCAGTAAGAGCACGCGGCGATACTCCTTGGGCTGGGTTTCAAGCAGATCGACGGCATAACTGACCGTATCGAGAATCGCGTCGCCGCCGTCGCCCGGCTCCAGATGCTTGAGGGCTTGGTTCACCACGTCGCTGGAGTGCGTGAAGTCGCGAATCAAATGCGGTTCGGAGTCGAAGCCCACCAGCGCCGCCTGGCCCTTGCCGTCCGCTAGAAACAGATCGAGCAGCGGGCCCAGCTTGGCCAGTTTGTCGAATTCGAGCACGCTCACGCCGCCCAGCTCGACCGCCACCACCAGCGCCACGGGAGCCGTGTCCATCTCCTCCTGCACGCGAATCTTCTGCGGCACGCCGTTGTCTTCGAGGATAAAATCCTGCGGCTTGAGGCCGTAGACCACGCCCCCGCCGTGCTTTTCCACCAGAGTGGGCACCAGCACTTCGTTGGCCGTCACGCGCAGGGTGGGAATCTCGGCGTGGGCGCTGGGCACAGGTTGTGGAGGTTCTGCCGGGGGCATCTGCTGCGCACCGGCTGCAGCGGCAGTCACGAGCCAAGTCATGAACGTAAAACAATATAGGCTAAAATTGCCGGGTCTCATACAGTGAACAGTTTACATTTGCCGGCTGTTAGCTGTTAGCTGTTAGCTGAAAGCTGTCAGCTGCTCTTATGTACTTCGTGGTCCAGGCGGCTAATCCAGGCGAGATAGCTCAAAAACTCCCAGCGCGAACTCCAGAAGAAGCCCAGGATGTCCATGGTCGTCAGCGTTTCCGCTCGCTTGCCGCTGTAGGTTTCCACCCGCCAACGCAGATATTCGCTGCGCCACGGTGTCAGCCTGTGGCCGCGCATTGCATTCCAGAGGAAACGGAGCGGAGCGAGCATGGTGAGCCCCTTCGCCTTAAGTATAGATGGCTAAGTGAAAACGCGCATGAATAAGATAATGACGCGCAAGCGCCGCCCGCCTGGATAGCCTGCCCTGAGCATGGTCGAAGGGGCCAGTCCCCGCAGGTGGTTACGCCGGCAGCTTGCTGAACAGGTCATTCGAGGTCGAATTCAGTTGCGCGATTACATCTTCGAGCGCCGTCTGCTGGGTCTCGGCCAGGGATAGCTGCGTGGAGATGGTTGGAATATCGGCCTGCATCAGGTTGGTCTGCGCGGTGGTCAATTGGGATTGCACATTGCTCACGGCGTCGGATGAGGCGGTGACCTGGGTCATGGAGTTGTCGATGGTCACGCGCTGCTGGGAAACGTAGTTCAGCGCTGTGCCCAATGCCTGCGTATCGCTCACTGCCTGGGCAGTGTTAACCGTGCCGCTGGAATAATCGGCGATCAGGGCGTTGAGCGCGCCAAAGACGCTGTTCGACCCCGTGCCCAGAAAAACCTGGTCCCCCGGCACATTCAACTGGATCTTTTGCCCGTTGGGCGTATGAAGATAATTGACGTTTTCATCGCCGTTATAGGTGGTTATGGCCGGCGACGTGACCGTCGATGTGGTGAAGGGAGCAGTGGAAGTCTTGCCGCCGGCAAAGATGTACTGGCCCTGATAACTGGTGTTGGCCAGCGACTGCACCTCGTCGAGAATGCCGGAGATCTGATTGGAGATGGACTGGACGTCGCTCGGGTTCATGGTGCCGTTATCGGCGCTGGTGGCCAGCGAAACGGCCTGCGTAAGCTGGGTGACCACGCTGCCCAAAGCCGAATCGGCCACCTGCAACTGGCCCGTAACCAGGTTCGCGCTTTGCGTGAAGGTATCATCCTGTTGAATCTGGTTGAGCAGTAAAACATTCTCTCCCGAGGCCACCGGATCCTGGCTCAGGGAGGTCACGCGCACCCCGCTCGACAGCTCGGACGACAACTGCTGCTCGTTCGCCTGAGCCTGATCCAGCGAACCCACCAGATTCGTGACGTAAAAGGGATCCACCCGCATCGCATTCCTCCAAAACAGGGACTAGGGATGTAGGACTAAGCCTTCATTCCAAATCACTAATCCCTCTTCCCTAATCCCTATTCCCTGTCTTTAAGACACGGCCGTCTGATCCCCCAGGTTCAGCGCCGCGGCCATGATCGTGTTCAACATAGCAAACACCTGCGAGGCTGCCTGATAACTGCGTTCCAGCGTGGTCATCGAAGAGGCCTCGTCATTCAGATTCACGCCGCTGAGCGCATCGTTCTGCGTCTGCAACTGGGTCACCGAGGCATTCTGCGCCGTATTCTCCGCTTGCACGCCGGAAACCGTCGAGCCCAGCTTGGCCACAAAACTTGAGTAGTAGTTGGTCGGCGTCTGGCCGTTCACCATCGCTTGATTAGCCATGGCGGCCATGGCCGAGGCATTCGAGTTGTCGCCGGTTCCATTTCCCGCGGCAGCAGCGGCAATCTGGTTCGGATCGGTCATCACCACGCTCATGCTGGCCGCGCTGCCCGCTACCACCGTCGGTTGGCTGAAGATGTAGAGGGGATTGAGCGCCGTGCCGGTGACTCCGTCCAGGTCCGTCCCCGCATTGTTCTGCTGGTTGACCTCCGTGGAGATGCTGTAGGCCAGTTGATCGAGAGAGTTGAGCGCGCTGGGAATGTCCTGGTCGCGCGCTGTCAGATAACCGCCCAGCGAACCGCCGCCCGTGACCAACTGCGAAGTAATGTCCTTATTGCCCAAATAGAAGTCGGTGACCCCGTTCACCATGCCGGTGGTCAACTGGTAGCTCGTGTTCCCGGAGAGCAATAACTGGCCGGAGGTGGTGGTGATCGCCAGGCCATTGTTCTCGGTCGTAATCTGGTTGATTCCAATCAACTGCGAAAGCTGGCTGATATCCTCCTGGCGCTGGTCTTCGAGCGTTCCCGCGTCGGCGTTGGGCGAGGTGGTCTGAATCTGCTGGTTGAGCTGGGCTATGGCAGAGGTCAGCGAGTTCACCTGGCTGGTCACCCCCGCCGCCTCCTGGTCCAGAGCCGACCTCTGTGAGTTCAGGCTGGCCGCGGCATTGGAGACATCTCCGGCCAGCATGCTCGCCGCCGAAAGCACGCTCTGGCGCAGTGCGTTGTCGGTGGGATTGGCCTCCAACGACGAAAACGAATCGAAAAAGCTGGTAATGTCGCTGCCGATGTCTCCGGCGGTTGAACTGGATGATCCCGAATCCGGCGTGAACAGGGCCTGAAGCGTATTCAACGCCGTCAGTCGCGAGCCGGAGGCCGAAGCCAACTGCTGCTGCTGGTCCAGCCGCGACTCCAGCACGCGATCCCGCTCGGAGGTGGCGCCCGTCTCCGTTACCCCCTGCCCGATGGAGACTCCGCCGATGTTGAGCGGCTGATTCTCCTGCCACTTAGGCGTCTCCTCGGTGTAACCGGGGGTGTTGGCATTGGCCACGTTGTTAGCCACAACATTCAGGGCTTGCTGATCGGCATCCAGAGCCCCCGACATAATGCTGAATGCGGAGTTAATTGTTCCCATGCCCGCTCTCCGTTCGCCGCCATGGCTGTACTTGCGACTCGCCGTATGCCGAGCGGCCTTCGCGATACTCCAACCGCCCCGCGCGCAACTCCCGCAGCCGGTTCATCACATTCAGGTTGGCCCGCGTCGCCTCCAGAACCCTGGCGAATACCGCCATATCTCCCTCGGCCTCTTTGCACTCCTTGGCCAGCGCCGCGCTGGCATCCCCATCCTGCTGCGTCTGATCGCGCGCCAGATCGCGGTTCAAGGCCTGACAAGAAAGCGCCAACTCCTCCAGCCGGTCCGCATCCAGCCGCGCCAACGCCCGCGAAGCCTCAACCACCAGCTCCTTCAGCTTCGGACGCCCGCCGCGCTCTCCCATCTCCTGCAAGCTATCGCTCCTTCATTACGACTGGCCGCCCAGCATTGAATCCACTACCTTCGAAGCCACATCCGATGCGGAGACGTTATAGGTTCCCGCCTCGAGCGCCGCCTGAATGCTGGCCACCTTGTCCATGCGGACATCCGTGTCGCTGGCCGTCTGAGAAACCTCGCTCCCCGCGCTGCTGAATGTCGCCCGGTCACTGCTCAGCGCGCTTCCTCCCGTCGCCGCGCCACTCTTCGGCTGCTGCGTCTGGACCGGCGTTGCCTCCGGCGTTCCAAATAGCGACTTCAACCCTTCAAGACTGCTGCGTATGTCCATCACTCATGACTCCTTGCCAATTTCATCGGCATCTATACTAATCACTCTAGTCATTTGTAGGTTTTCATGTCGGTATTACCGTGCAAATTCCCGGTTACCTGAGCGGTTACTGATGTGTTACCTTTCGGCGTAAGCTGACGCTCAATGCTGGTCGCAATCCCAAATCCTCCATGCTCACTCAAACCCCGCGCAAATGCCTCCGTGGCATAGGCGCCCAGCGCCCCACCCGAACCCGAGGCCGTGTCGCTCTCCTCCCCATCCAGACCGTTCCCGGCGGTCATCGGCTTCAATAACTCCTGCATCATCTGCGCCTCAAACTCCTGCGCCGCCTTCACCAGACGGGGCTGCGGCGTCCTTGTTGACGAGTTCGCACTCGTTGCCCCCGTAGTTGCCGCAGTGGCCATTCCCCCCGTTGCCCCCATCGCCCCCATCGCCCCCGAACCCGCCGACGTCGCTGCAATCGAAAGCATCAGAGTACCTCCAGGTCGGCCTCCAGCGCGCCGGCCTCCTTCATGGCCTGCAAAATCGAGATCACGTCCCGCGCTCCCGCCCCTGTCCGTTGCAATTCCTGGACCAAATCCTCCACCGTCGCCCCTTCTTTTAAATCAATGCGGTTGACCGGCTTGTCCACGGCCTGCACCGTCGTCTGCTGAACCACCTGCGTCGTTCCTCCCGTGGATAAGGCGTTGGGCTGCGAGACTTCGTTCACGGAGACCACATTGACGCTCAACCCTCCATGCAGAATCGAAACCGGCTGCAGCCGCACCGTGCCGCCAATCACCACCGTCCCGGTGCGCTCGTTGACCACCACCCGCGCTCGCGGATATACCTCCACCTCGACGCCCTCCACCTTGTCCAGCAGCGCCGCCATCTCCTCATCCGGAAGGGGCGTTACCTCCACCCGGCGGCTGTCGATTACCCGCGACCGCCTGGCGCCCAGCATCTTGTCAATCGACGCCGCCATCCGCTCCGCGGTATGGAAGTCGGCATCATTCAGCACCACGCTGACCACGCGCATCTGCTTCAATTCAAATGGCACCTGCCGCTCCACCAGCGCTCCGCCGGGTACCCTTCCTGTAGTCGGATGGTTCGACAGCTTGGTATTGCCTCCGCCCGTAGCCATGTACCCGCCCAGCACCAGCGACCCCTGCGCCTGGGCGTAGATCTGCCCGTCCGGGCCGTAGAGCGGGGTCATCAGCAAAATGCCTCCCTCCAGCGACCTCGCATCCCCGGCCGAGGAGACCGTGATATCCATCTTGTAGCCGGGACGGCTGAAGGGCGGCAGCGTGGCCACCACAAAGACCGCGGCCATGTTCTTTACCTGCATGTTGCTGGCGCTGTTGGCCCCGCTCTGGGGAACCGTGATGCCCATCCGCTCCAGCGCCGAGATCAGCGTTTGCGCCGGAAAAACCGTCTGCGAGCTGTCCCCGGTGCCCCTGAGTCCCACCACCAGTCCGTAGCCCACCAGTTGATTGTCCCGAATTCCTTCGATGGTCGCTACGTCCTTGATGCGCGCCTGGTGCCCCGCCGTTTCGGAATGGGCCGGAATTCCGAAGATCATCGATGCCAGCATCAGCGCGGCAGCCAGCGCCACCCACCACCAGAAGTTTGCGCCCCTGGCGCGCTCTGCCGTTTTGTGATTCGCTACCCGCATTTCTATTCCCTATTCCCAGGTCCCTGTTTTTCAGAACACCAGCAGCTTCTCCAGGAAGCGCACAATCGGGTTCTGCCGGTATGTGGAGTCGTTCACGATGCCTTTGCCGGTCACTTCCAGCTCCAGATCGGTCATGGCCGTCGACTGCACCTGGTTCTGCGCGCTTACATCCTCGGGGCGCACCAGGCCGCGCAGCTTGATCAGCTGCGTCTGCTGCGAAAAGGTCAACTGGCGCGTAGCCTGCACCACCAGCATCCCGTTGGGCAGAACGTCCACCACCTCGGCGCCGAAGGTCGTCGTCAGGCTGGAGTTGGTCGTGCTCTGGCCCTGCGCCGCTAAAGCCGAGGCCGCGGTCATGCCCAGCAGGTTCTGCAGATTGTTCGAAGCCTTGAGCTTGCCGAACAGTCCCGTAAGGCCGGAGCTGGCGCTCGAAGCGCGTGCGTTCTTCACCTGCCCGTCAGTCGAAGCCGCCAGGTTTTCGGTCACCACAATCGAGACCACGTCATGCAGCCGGACCGCCTTGGCGTCGGTGCCCAGCCGCACCAGCCTTCCCTCCGCGCTCCAGATCGAGCCCGGCGACCGTACCTCCGCCGCCTGCTGCGCCCGCACCCGTTCAATATAGTTTTTGAGCGCCGCCTCGGGCGGGGTTTCCTTGCCCGCGATCCCCGGCGTCGACTTCTTCTTGAGGCTGATCGCATGAGCCGGCTGAACCGCTCCGAGCGCCAGCGCCGCCAGCAAAACCCCAAACCCCAGCAATCTCAGTTTCATGGCCGTATACCTTGCAGCGCCGCGCGACCGGGACCCAGGGCTATGGCCTGCACTCGATTGCCGCCAATCGTCAAGCGCACGTCAAACGTCTCCCCTGAAGAAGCCGGGGCGAGCGCGCGAGCCTCCAGTACAGCATCGACTCGCGCCGTGTGCTCCTCAACAATCAGCCGGTCTCCGGCGCGAATGACGGGAAGAATCTGCGCGTCATTTGCCGGCCCAGCCGTCCGCAAAATTGCGCTGCTTAACGGATGGCGATGAGCCGCCAGCAGCACCAGCCGCCCCGGCCCTCCCGGTACCTGGTCATTGCGCACCAGCAGCCAGCGGTCCCCGGTGTGCGGGTCGTCGATCTCGCGAACAACTTCCCCCTCCACCCCCAGTCCCAGAGTTTCTACCGAAGCTAACTCACCCGAAGAGAGTATGACTTGAGCGCGGGAACCGGCGGACGATTGCGCGCAGACCAGGGGTGTTGCCATGAGAGCCAGCACTCCCGCACTCCACGCCATTCTCAGCCCCATTCTCACTCCGCCCTCCCTGCCCACTGTTCACTGTTCACTCTTCACTGACCACTGTTCACTGTTTAGTGGCCCATGTTGTTGACCTGGGAGTACATATCGTCGGCCGCCTTGATGACCTTGGAGTTGGCCTCATAGGCCCGCTGCGCCAGCACCATCTGCACAAACTCCGTAACCACATCCACATTCGAATTCTCCAGATAGCCCTGTTGCAGGGTTCCCAGCCCCTCGGTTCCTCCCGGATTGCCCAGCACCGCATCCCCGCTGCTGAGCGTGGCCTGCAGCAGGTTCGATCCCATGGCCTCCAGCCCTCCTGGGTTGGGAAAGGTAGCCAGCTGTATCTGGCCCAGTTGCGAGGGGTTCTGTTGTCCCGGCAAGGTGGCGTTGACCACCCCATACTGGGTGATGGTGACCGCCGTGGCATTGGGTGGAATGGTAATGGTGGGAATGATCGGGTCGCCGTCGGTGGTCACGATGGTTCCCTGGTTATTGAGTTGAAACTGGCCGGCGCGGGTGTACTCGATGGTCCCATCCGGCCGCTGTACCTGGAAGAACCCGCTGCCCTGGATGGCCACATCCAGCGGGTTCGAAGTCTGGTTCAGTTCGCCCTGGGTCATGATCACCTCGGTGGCCGCCGATTTGGTGCCCAGTCCGATTTGCAAGCCCGCCGAGACCGTGGTCTGCGACTGCGCCGCCCCCGGCGTCACCAGATTCTGGTAAACCATGTCCTGAAACTCCAGCCGCAACTGACGGAATCCGGTGGTTGAGGAGTTGGCCAGGTTGTTGGCGATGGTGTCCAGGTTCAACTGCTGCGCGCTCATGCCGCTGGCTGCGGTATACAAGGCTCGAATCATCTTGGCTCCTCTTCAAGAATCAGGGTTTCTATTCCCTGTTCCCTATTACCTTTGTCCCTATTCCCTTGTCCCTTAGTCCCTGCCGTTCACACCTTGGGAATATCCTCGGTGGCGATCTTGTTGAACTCGGTATGGAAGACGGTCAGCGCCCGCTGCATCATCTCCGCCTGGCGCTGCATCATGATCAGGTTCAATGTCCCCGGAATCACGCCCTGGTTGGCGTTCTCGATGGCGCCCTGGTGGACCACGGCATTCTTTGATAGCGATGGCTTAACGCCCTCGGGCGCGAGATAACGATTGGCTCCCTCGGGAGTCAACTGCGCGCCAGCAGGAAAGGTGAACACCCCCAATGTGGCTACTACGCCGCCGGCCACCGAGAGCGTGCCATCCACGCCCACCGTCACCTGGCCGGGAGGAACGGGAATGGGTTGGCCGGCCAAGGACAGCACCGAATCGCCGGCTTCCGTCACCAGTTGCCCTTGCGGGGTGCGATGAAAGCCGCCATCGCGGGTGTAACGCGGGCCGTTGGGCGTCTGCACCATGAAGAAACCCTCGCCCTCAATGGCCAGATCCAGCGGATTGCCGGTCTGTTGGATCGCGCCCTGGCCCAGGTTGAGCCGGTCTCCTCCGATCAGGCCGAAGTTGTTCACTGTCCGCCCTAACTGCGAGTCCTGGGCGTCAGGCCCCATCAGCACCGAGCGAAAGTACTCCTGCTCGGCGCGGTAGCCGGGGGTCTGCGCATTGGCCAGGTTGGTGGCCGCCAGGTCCAATGCCTGAGTGCGCGCCACCAGCCCGGTCATCGCCGCATAGTATCCGCTGTCCATCGGCCGCCCCTCCTCCAGCATGGGAAGGTGTTGCAGGTGAAGGACCGGAAGAGACTCAAAAGTGATTAGAAGAGCATCAGAATTGGATAAAACAGGGAATAGGGAATAGGGATTAGGGGTTTAGGGAACTGTGGCCGGGTGGCCGGGCTTTAAACTGTCCACTGTCCACTGACCACTGTTCACTGCCCTATTGCAGACCGTCGCAGATGATGGTGACTTCGAAGCTGGCATCGTCAAAATGGTACGTGTGGTGGAGCTTGAACTCCGGAGCCAGCACGTGGATGTTGTAATCCCGCCCGGAGATCACGGCGGGAATCGACAGGCTGCAGTTGGCCGCCAGATCCGGCACCTTGCCCTTCCACGCCCCGGCCAGCATATTGCAGATTTCGCCGATTCCGTCCTTGACGGTATCGTCAACCTCCTCGAATTCCACGCCCGCCATGTGCGCGACAATCTTCATGGCCGCCGAGGCCCCGCCGCGGAAGACGCAGGCCCCGCTCAAAAGGCCGCCAAAGCCCACCACCGCGGTCACCGACTCCGGCTCGCCGATCTCCACTGGCCCTGAGTAGCGCACGCAGTTCACCCCCAGCATCATGCGAAAGACCTCTTCCACGCTGGCATCCAGATTCCTGGGATCGGTGATCAGATGCACGGACTCCCGCAATGAACACACCATCGTTTGCTCCATATCCTTGATGCCGCTGCCCCCGCTTTGCCACTACTTCCAGCGTTGCCGGTGCCCCCGGCGCAGCCACGGCACCCAGCGCTGTTCGCCCCCGGCATGACTACTGCCCTCAACTGCCGCGCTCGCGGTCTGGCGCGCACCGTTCAACAGCACACCCATGCCTCCCGGCTACGCCGCATTCAATAACGGCAGCACCCGCTCTTTCACCTGCTCCGTCGTGAACGGCTTGCGGATATAGCTTTGCGCTCCGGCCTGAATGGCCTGCTGGACGAATTCCATGCTCGACTCGGTGGTGATCATGACCACCGGGACGCCCGGTGCCAGGTTCTGCGCCCTCAACTGGCGCAGAAACTCCAGCCCGTCCATGGCGGGCATATTGATGTCGGAGAGAATCAGGTCCACCGGCTGGATTTTCAACAGTTCCAATCCTTCGTTGCCGCTGCCGGCCTCGTACACCACCAGAGACTCCAAACCTGCCTGGCGGAGCGCACGCTCCACAATCTTGCGCATCACCGAGGAATCGTCAACGATCAGGGTTCGAATCTCACTCATCCCCAGGCTCCTCCGCTGGTATCTCTATCGGCTTTCACGGGCATTCCTTGAGAGGCATCCCCCCACTGCCCTCCGGCCCGCGTTTCAGTGCGTCCCGACCGAGCAGATCAGGTCCTGAATCGAGCCATGCTCCGGCATCGGGCCGCTTTGCAGCCGCCGCCACATCCTGAGCCACAGGCAGTCGTGAACCCTGACCAGCCGGGATTCAACCGGCCTCGCCTGTTCGATGGATTTTGAAAGCACGCGCGCCGCGGCCTGCTCCGAGACGGCCTCCACTAACTCCGCGGCGGGAAACTTCGCGCTCAACATACGGGCATGCGCCGCGCCAAACAGCGACTCCTGCACCAGACCGCTCTCCACCCTCAGACCGCTCATACGCTCCACGGCCAGGGCCACAATGGGGTCCAGCCGGTCCGCAAATCCCAGATATAGGATCTGGCCAGCGGCCATACGCAGGGGAAGCGCGCCAAAGGCGTCCACAAACAGCCGGGGCACCAGTACAGTGAACGCCTCGGCGTCGTGAAACTCCAAAGGCAGCACCGGGCAACTCCACTGCAAGCCCAGCGCCCGGGTGACCAATTGCTCGCTCACCGCATGCTGGCGCACCAGCCATTGGCCCAGCCGCCCGGCCTTGGCTACCCGCTGCGCATCCAGCGCCTGGCGCAACTGGCCGGAGGTGATCCATCCCTGTTCGAGCATCACCAGGCCAAGCGGAATGCGATGCTGATGACTCTCGGCCGCCAATCCCCGGCCGTCCAGCTCGCGGCGCACCGCCGCGGCCACCCGCGCCGCCGTGCAGGCGAACGAGCAGCTCCAGCCACCCTCAAAGACCGGCGCCTGGCGCGAGCGCCATAGATGCAGCCAGCCGGTGCCGCATCCAGGATTGGCGCAGGTTGTAAACAAGGCGTTCCGCGCCCGGCCTTGCGCCTCCCCGTATCCACCGGCCAGCGCCCCCGCGCCCAAGGCTTCTACCTCCTGCCGCTCTCGGAGAGTTGCCTCCAGGAATACAGGCCGGTACGGCCTGGGCGATCCCCAATCTTGGCCCCGGTTCTTGTCCCCGCCCCGGTTCTTGTCCCCGCCCCGGCTCTTGTCCCCGTCCTGGCTGCGGCTCAGAATAGGCATCGGATGCTCTCCAGCCGTTTCCTGGGCGAGGCCACCTCGGTCACCCGCAAACCAAAGTTGCCGTTGACCAGCACCACCTCGCCACATGCCACAATCTTGTCGCCGACAATCAGGTCTACCGGGTCGGTCACATTACGGTCCAGTTGCACGATGTCTCCGGGACCGAGATCGAGAATCTCGTTCAGCGGCAACTCCTTGCACCCAAAGCGCAGCGAAACCTCCAGCTCGACATCCATCAGCAGGCGAATGCCGGGGCTGAGGTCCGCCGGCTGCGCCGCCGCGGGAGCATCGGCGGATTGCGCGGCGGGATGAGTTGCCGTCTGGGGCGAGCGCACCTCGTCGCATACCAGAATCGCAAAGGAGCGCTTGCCGCAGTTCAACTGGAAGGCGCGCGAGACCTTGCTCTCCCCGGCAATCTCCTCAAACTTCTCGACACGGCAGTTTGTTCCGCTCTTGGTTAATAATGCTCCGGCGGCGGCATTGGCCACCTCGCGCAACAACTCGCCCCAGCCGGCCTTCTGATCCACGCCTTCGCCCAGCAGAGGAGATTCCAGAATCGCGCTGTCAAGGACCACGCTGAAGCGGCCCTCCGCGTCCCCGGAGAGGGTGGCGGCAAAGCCGAAAGCGCCCGCCGTCAGGAGTTCGGACAGCGACTCGACCAGCTCCGGCTCCCCGGCCAGGGCCTGGGAAAACAGCGCTGTCGCGGCCTCGATCCAGCATTCAAGATAGCTTTTCATCATTCAGCCTCGGTGACCGGCCGCTCCATGCGGGCGGCGCGGTGCGTTCCCTGACGAATGGCCTCAGCCCGGGCGAGTGTCTGGCCGCCGACCCTCCATTCGGACAGGGTGTTGGCGGCCAGGTCCAGGCGCAGAACCGAGCCCGGCTCCAGGTTTTCGATGGCGCTGGCCGCCAGCCGCACGGCGGGCAGTTGCAGCGAGGCGCCGAAACGAATGCGGCGCGCCGCGGCCTCCATGCGCGCCCGCGTTTCGCCTGCATGATGACGGCGGGCCCAGTCCGAGCTCAGGCGGCGCAAAATGGTGTTGGCCACCACCGCGGGAAAGGCCAGGTTGAGCAATCCCGAGCTGTGCGGCATGCGAATCTCAAAGCTCAGGCAGAGGGTCTTTTCCG
>Ga0326727_10008964_pt1 | contig 24993 bp, 23 predicted proteins | sample MB2enrmetagenome_FD_207643 | JGI IMG/M metagenome (GOLD analysis project Ga0326727, IMG submission 207643) | Lab enriched peat soil microbial communities from McLean, Ithaca, NY, United States - MB29MY | ecosystem: Environmental > Terrestrial > Soil > Wetlands > Peat | place: USA: New York... | reverse complement strand
TGATGAACTGATTCGTGACCGCGTCGGCGCCCGTGATCACGGCGGTTCCACCGTTATCGATGTTCGCCACGTCATACCCCGAAGGCGTGACGCCGCCGCTCCAGTTTCCGGCAACCATATAGTCACCTGAGCCAGCATTGGTCCAACTCCAGGTACCGGCAAAGCTGGAATTGCAGAAAACCGTACTTAGAAGCGCCGAGGCTATCAAGAACCAAATCCTTCTATTCATCCGTTTCCCTACCCGTCATGATTGCCGCCGAGTCCTCAATAACTCTGTGCATCCCGTAGCCTAGCCCCCTGGTATGCCTTGAGTGTGCGGTTTATTCTTGTGCATATGTCCAGATCGAGCTTATGCTCCCAAGAGGCTAGGCTACGGGATGCACGCCACCGGAAACATTATGCCGTGAACTACTTGAGAAATACTTAGCGTTTGAATGCCGTCAGCGAACCATCCGTTGCACAAAGAAACTCATTCTTATCCGACAAGCCGAGGGTCGAGAACACGAAGTTGCCGGGTGTAGCCTGATACTGCCAGAGCACTTTGCCGCTATCCGCGGAAACCGCGCTTACCAGACCCCTGCTCGAAACCGTATACACCGCTCCATCGGCTTCCACCGGAGGTTCGGGAGTATTATCCATCGAGACGGCGGCGGACCAGACTTGACTTTTCGGGCCTATTTTCAAGAGATTACCGCCGTTAGTCCTGGCATAAATGTACTCATGATCGGACGACACCGTGACCGCCGAAACCCGATTCATGATCCTCTGCGCTTCTCCGGTACTGTCGATGGCAAAGAGATTCGACCTCGCATCCGTCGCGAAGACCTTGCCCTTCAAAACCACTGGGCCGGAGGTTGACGCGATCATGTACGACTGACCCTTCGCGCGCCATACTTCGCTGCCGTCGGTCGCGTTCAAACAATAGATGCCGTCGTTTGTGGACGATCCGAAGTAAATCTTGCCGTCTGCGAGAAGCGGCTTAGTGCCTATGCAATTGTGCGCGCTTGTGTTTTTCCAGTTCAAAGTCCCATCCGAAGCCTTTATGCTGAAAAACAGGCCGTCGCGTGTTCCAAAATAGATATTGTCACTATCGGTAACGCAGGTAGAGTAAATCGGATCGCCTGCATTGAACTTTCGTACCAGCCTGCCCGAGGATGACGAAACGCAGTAGAGATAACCATCCTCACTTCCGAAATAGACATTCCCCGCCGATACAAGAGGACTGCCGGTTACGGAGCCGCCCGTCTTGTATTTCCATACGGGCTTCCCATCTCTGATTCGATATGCGCGCACATACCCATCGTTTGCGCCGACAAAGAGCGTTTCTCCGAAAGCCCTCGGAACCGATCTGCTTGCCGAGCCAGTATAAACCCGCCAGATCACCTTGTCGTTATCAGCGTAATAACAAGTCGAGCGGTGATAGACTTTTCCACTCTGCCCGGTAAAGAGGGCCGTGATGAAGTGCGCTCCCGGAGCGCTCGATGTCAGCGCGCACTGGTAGCTTCCATCGTCCTGTTTGGCAAGAGAGGTCTCGGCATCGCCATCTTCCTGCACTGACGCGGACGTTATCGGCTCAGAGACACCCGATATGCTGACTTTAACCTTCATCGGTTTGCCGAACGTGTACTTTGAACGCTCGACGGGTGAGTCAATGGTGATGGTGGGATAACGACTGGCGGGAGGCGCGAGAGGTTTCTCCAGCATCGGCACTGTCGCGGTTGACTTACCCACCTGCTTGGTGGCAACTCGAAGAGTGCCGTTGAGTACTGAAACAATCTGATAGCCCGGCGGTATCGGCGTCGAACTGCCGCGATACCCATGACGGTCCCCCTCATCATCGTGGAACGCGGGACCGCCCTCTTCCCAGTCGAAATCATCGAATCGTCCTGCCACGGGTGTGTGAAGATGACCGAAATAGAACATGGCCAGGTTGCAGGGTCTGACTACGTCCAGCAACTGTTCCCTATTATAGGGCGGAAACTCGCCGTTGGGATCATCGATAGGATGATGATAGCATATGAAGACCGGAACCTCGTTTCCAGCCTTCTTCAGATCGGCCTTCAGCCAATCCAATTCCTCGGGAGAAAAGACCGGTCTTGAGTCCAGGAGACCTTCCGAGTTCAAAACGACGAAGTGACATCTATACTTATCGAATGAATAGTAAGTTGAGCCGTAGAGTTTCTCCACTTCAGGCGTCAGCGGAGTCCAAGTGCTGTCATGATTGCCGATAACGAGGTATCGAGGCAGTTTTGTAGAGCCATACCATCTGTTGAGAGTGTCGTATGCGCCGTCCAGAGGCCCCATGTTCGTATCATCACCGGTCTCGACAATAAATGACGGCGGCAGCGCGGTTACATTATAAGGGTCCAAATGCACGGATCCTATCGCCAACATATCCGCAATCGTGTCTCCCGTCTCGGGATATGCAGAGGAGTGTTCATCGGTTATGTGAATGAATGTGAAATCCGAGATGGCGGCTTTCACCGGTGAAATGCCGGAAATACAAGATGCCCCGACTATTATTAAAAGGGCAGCCCCGGTGAGAAACGCTCTGGCGCTGAATCGAAATGTAGTCATCATATCGTTCTCCAATCCAAGTACAATCAATCATCATTGAGCTCGCTCGTTTACTCCCGGAACAAGAATTGTCACCGGTGACATTATTATTTCAAAAAAAACGGCCACAGTGCGGCCGCCTCACTAAGAATAACTGGGAATGCCTGCGAGAATGGATCACGCCATTATCGCCCACATGAACTCTGGCCTTGCTGGAATCCCGGCTCGCAGCTTACGCCACAGCAGCGGGCTTACAAAACCATTTCTACTCAACTATACGGCATAGTGATTACCGTTGGCTTACACATGAGTTGCCTTTTGCCTAATTCTCGAGGTTATGGCATATCTCACTCGTCACAATACCAATGATGTTATTAACTATTGTAAGCGCCAGATGTCGCCGGACTCGCTGGCTACGTCAATACTCACGGCTACAGGAATGGATATGTGCGCAGGCCGATGGCAGTCCAATAGTTCCTGATAGGCTTAGGAAGGCCTTCAAGACTATTTTGGAAAAAGCGGGTTTGTCCAGAGTGAGATTCCACCACTTCAGGCATACCCATGCGACGATTCTGTTGTCGCAGAACATACATCCGAAGGTAGTGTCTGAGCGATTGGGTCATTCCACCGTGAGGATAACACTGGATATCTACAGCCATGTGCTGCCCAATATACAAGAAGAAGCAGCTCGTAAATTCGACGAGGCTCTGGAGAACGCCGCTCAGGAAACCGACCGCGAAGCGTAATCTCATCCGGTCTATAATGGGGATTGGTGCTGTGATACCAGTCCCCTTTTTGCTAATCCAGGGGCCACGTACGGATTAGCAGGACAGCTTCATGTTCTCCTAGAATACCATCCTCTACCACCTGCAACCAGCGAGACCCAGGGATTAGATTAGCAAAAGGATTAGCAAATGGGGATTTCAGTACCGAAGAGCCGTGTTCTCACAGAAGTGGGCACCGACAATATGGCATGGTTACTAGCTCTTCTTGATGGTGGGAGAGGAGGGATTCGAACCCTCACGCCTTGCGGCGGTGGATTTTAAGTCCACTGCGTCTGCCATTCCGCCACTCTCCCGGGTTCATTTGGGGGTCATTTCGTGCTCGATTGTTTTATGCGCGGTATTGGTCGGCGCTGATGTCAAGCAAGCTCAAATCATTATAGCACAATCCCCCATCTCGGCCAAAGTACTACCGCATCTTGGCCCAATCCCTTCTGGAAGCATCATATTCAACCCACCCTTGTTTCGATATGGATGCAAATGCGCTGGAGATTGATGGTAATGCCATTACGAGAAGCGATCGAGAATGCTATCGAACATCGTCTGAAAGCACACCCGCAGGCAACACGATTCGCCTGCTAACCCAACTTCCGCAGTTAAGGGGCTTAGGGAGTCGGTTTCGAGCTTGGAACCGAAGCTATGCTTGTTTTATCTGCTATAATTCATTTCTTCTCGTTAACGCCGTTCTCTCAGGGGCAAACCAGGCCGAGACACACAGCCTACATGCCGTGCATGAACTCCAGGGTCATGTCGCTCTGGTCGGGGTAATAGCCGTGAGCGAAACCGGGGTAGATGACCACGCGCTTCGTGTTTGCCGATGCAATCGGTTTGTTCTCGGCATCATGAACAGTCAGGGTAAGCGGGATATCGCCTAAGTCTGCCTCCTTCGGAGTGAAGGTCCATCTCTCCTGTTGCTGCATACCCTTGGCGCAGTTAACGACGATTTCGTAATCATTCAAATTCTGAACAAGTACAACGTTGTCAAAATAAATGTTGATCTCATGCCCAACTACCGCAGGTAGTTTGTCTGGCAGAATCAGCCTGCAAGGATTTGCGGGCTGGCCGGAAACCGACTGGGGCACAACAGTTCCTGCAGCAAGCAACAGCGTGGTGATAAACATTATGCACAGTCGGAAATGCGGTATCGTTGACTTCATCTTGTCTCCTAAACTCTTTTCGGGGATGCGCATGATTCGCGTATGGTAAGCGAAACCGGAAGGACAACATCATCGAAAGCCATCTCCTTGTGCTCGATAATACTTATGAGTCGATTAGCGGCAAGCTCTCCTGTCTCACCGATGGGGGTGCGTATCGACGTCAATCCGGGGTCCGAACAGGTAGCAACCGATGTGTCGTTGTATCCAATTACGGATACTTCATCAGGGACACTAAGTCCGTTAGCTCTCAGTGCTTTCATCGCCCCGACCGCCAACAGATCATTCCTCGCGAAGATAGCGGTGAATTTATCGCTGGACTTCAATAGATCCAATGCGAGCGCATACCCATTTTCAAACTGATCCGGATACTTATCACCGAACAATTCGACCGAACTAACGCCGAGTTCATCGATTGCCCTGCGGAAACCGGCAATTTTAGGGGTCAGAGCGACATCATCCACTATGTCGCCAAAAAGGGCGGCAATCTTCTTGTGCCCCATATCCGCAAGGTACTTGCAGGCACAATAAGCTCCTTCAGCGTCATCCCAGGAGATGGATGGAACCTTTGCCTCGGCAAAGATCGGCCAAACGTGGACAGAAGACATGTCTAGATTCTCCATTATTGGGACGGCTTCATTGGGATGGGCGAGAATGATCAATCCATCGAGACGGCCCTCAACGTCCGCGGGATCAAGTTCTCCATAAACCACCAAATGATATCCGTTCGTTCGTGTGACGTTTTCAACTGCCTGGAGCATTCGTGCAAAGTGAAGGCCCGTTCGTTCCAGAATGCCGGGCGTGAATAGACCGATGTGCCTGGTTTTCCTGGTTATCAACGCGCGAGCCTGAGCGTTGGGCCGATAGCCCATTTCCTTGGCTGCCTGAAGAACCTTGAGCCTGGATGCCTCGGAGATGACAACAGTGCCCGGAGGGCTCATCGCTCGCGACACGGTTGCAACTGAGATATTCAGTTTCTTGGCGATATCGTAAATAGTCGGAGCCTTCATGTTTCCTCCTCTGTAATCGGTTACGGTGTCATCATTGTAGCATGGCTTTTCATATTTTTCAAGCATTTTCGGTTCCAAACGATCATTCGCACGGGACAATCTCGCCAAGAACTGACGTAGAAATTCGATAACCTGTAACCGATTCCAAAAGAAGAGGATGTTCGGGGAAGGTATTGACATTTTGGTTTTCGAGTGCTATGATAACAAAACCAGGATGTAACCGATTACACTTTTTGCTATTCGTGGATTCCAGGCATCGTTTCTTTGCGCCGGGGTTTATGTTGAGCGGCGATTCAACAGAATGCTCAAATTATCGGCGGCTTGTATTGGAAGAAGGGAACAACTGTCGCGGCATACGTCAGCGTAATATTTGGCGCCGTATTGGGCGTTGCCGGCCTGATATATCCAAGCATATACAAGAACCAGTTCCACAGGGAGTTCCCAATCAACAGCCAGTGGCTCTATTTTATCGGGATGTGCTCGGCCTCCGTGGTCTATATCGTCATATCGCATGAAATGGATAGTTTGCCCGAACCTGCTTGTCAAAACCCTGAAATCAAAGGAGATAAATAATATGTTCGATCATACAAAGGAAAACCTTGTTGCCAATCCGGCGTTCCTGGGAGATAAGTCTCCAACCGGATGGACGTTCGTGTCGCCGCGTCCTTATCTTGCGCTAAACTCCTGTGTGGTAGAAAACCGAACGCGACGCCTGGCGCTGGCCACTAATGGCGACCGCTATGCCATCAGTTGCTGGCAGAGCGAGGCTCCGTTGGAAAATGGATCTTGGTACCGCGCTTCCGTCAGAGTTCGAATGAAGGACATTGAAAACCCCCATCTGTCTATTTTCGCTCAGGTTGCACAACACCTACTGCTGCCCAAAGGTGAATGGGCTGAAGAGACGGTGCTGGAGAGGGAGTTTCAATATAACGAACCACGGGACGGCAATAAGGTAGAATTCTACCTAAGATCGGCAGCAAAAGGGAGCGTCGAGTGGTTCGATCCGTGTGTTCAGAAGATAGCCCCGCCGAAGCACAGGATGGCACGTGTAGCTACCGTACGATTCGAGGAGGGCAATTTCACGCTTACATTCGCGGAGCAGCGCAAACGAATCGCTGAGAAGCTCGACATGGCCGGCGCCCTAAAGCCGGATATAGTTGCGCTTCCTGAGTTCTCGCACGCGGTTGGGGTAAATCTGGTGGAGAATAATAGCTACATAGTCGGGGCGGAATCGGTTCCGGACGGCCCGGTATGCCAAATACTCTCTGCCAAAGCCCGGCAGTACGGCATGTATGTTCTCGCAGGCATCGTTGAGCAACGGGGCAAGTATTATTTCAATACCGCCGTCATCTTCGACAGGTCCGGGCAACTGATCGGACGTTACGACAAAGCACACCTGACGTTCGATGAGTTGAAGAAAGGTATCTCACTCGGAGATAGTTACCCGGTGTTCGATCTGGATTTCGGACGGATCGGCATCCATATCTGCTACGACGAATGGTTCCCGGAAGTCGCTCGTCTCATTGCTCTCAAGGGAGCGGAGATCCTGTTCCTTCCCGTTGCGGGAGGCAAACCCATCACCTGGCGAACCAGGGCGCTCGATAACGGCATTTACTTCGTCTCCGCCGGAATCCATCCGCCGAGCATGATCATTGATTCATCAGGTGCGATCATCGCTGAGACCCATGGCGAGGGAATCGCGTGCGCGGATTTGAACCTGGATTTCCGGAAGGTAAATGCCTATGTCGATCCCACGCTGGGGTGTGGAATGCCCTGCATCACACCGCAGTTGCGGCACTGCATCGATGACGGCGTGCTGGATGAACTCTCCGATGAATGGAAGGTTGGGAAATAGCAATATGACTTCCACGGAACGTGTGATGGCCGCAGTGAACTTCCAAAAACCGGACCGCCTGCCGACCTGGGAGCACCTCTGGGGCAGTCTCCCGGACGCATGGCGTGCATACAAGGGGCTTGCGAGCGATGTCGATCCAAGAGATTACTATGGCATAGATATCTCCATCCTCATAGGGGATGAGACCTTCTTTCCTTCACAGCGCATGCTGGTTCGAGAAGAAGGCGATTATGAAATCCATCAGGACGGTTGGGGACGAACGATCAGAACGGGCAAAACCAACACGTACTTCGGCGAGCAAATCGATTCCGTGTTGAGGGAACCGGGCGATCTCGACCGCCTGACATTCGAGCCTGCCGGGCTTGAGAGACGCTTTGAGGGTTTCGATGAGCAAATCGCCGTGGAAAGAGCATCCGGCAGATGCCTGTTCTCGAAGATCGGCGGCCTTTATGTTCGAAGTCACTTCCTTCATGCTGAGGACAAACTGCTGATGGATATGGCCCTGGATGAAGGATTTTGCGACGCCCTGTTTGATAAAGTCGCCGCGCATCTTACGGACATGGCTCTCGAGACTCTGAAGCGCACGAATACCTGGGAGACGGGCCTGTGGGTCTATGACGACATGGCGAACTCCAATGCCACCATGTTTAGCCCAAACATGTTCGAGCGCTATTTCCTTCCCAGGTACAAGAAGTTGATAGAGACGGTCCGTGCCGCCGGTTGCAAGCACTTCTTCCTGCATAGCGACGGGAACATCGCGCCGGTGCTGGATATGCTCCTCGACGCCGGTTTCGAGGGATTCAACCCTCTCGAGCCTCGGTGCGGCCTGGATCTTCTCAAACTCCGTGAGAAATACGGGAAGCGCATGGTCTTCTTTGGTGGTGTCTGCAACACACGGGTGCTTCCGCGGGGCGACAAGAAGGAGATCGAGGAGACAGTTCTCCCGTTGATCGAGATGGGACGAGAAGGCGGACTCGTATTGGGCTTCGCATCCATAGGTGATGACGTCACTCCGGAAGCCTATGACTTCTATAGATCGTTGATAACGAAATACGGGGATTATTCGTAGTTCGCCTGTAATCATTTCAAACAAGAAAGGCCCATGCTGCATAGCATGGGCCTTTCTTGTTGCGTGTGGGATGTATCCATTATTGCAGGAAAATGACTCACTTCACCAGCGATGAGTAGTGCTCACTCGGCAGCAGGATGCCACCGCTTTTCGCATAGAAATCGTCATCCAGGTTGAAAAGACCTTGCACGATATTCGTCCAGGGGGCCCCGACACATGGATGGTAGCTCTTCAACTTTTCCCAGTTCACGTAGTTCTGGTGACCGTTTGTCTCAAGAAGTCCGACCTTCATGCCGGGCATTGGGGGCAAGACGGGCCGCCACATTCTTGTTCCAGTCGATCAAAATCGGGCTGACCCCCAGGTCGCCTGGATTATACCATGCAGGGGCGAATCTGGGAAGAAATTCATTTGAAAATCCTCGCTTTTCATGGTCAGGAAGAAGGAAACCGAAGTACCTGGGTAGAATGAGCAGGTGGGGAAGTGACGAACGATGAGTGCTGAATTATGGGATTTGCCCCATTTTAACTCCTGGTTTCCACATTCTTAATTCGGAGGAACAACGGATGAACGCAGTATCGAATGATCCCAGACAGGTTGTCCAATCGGCTCTACAATATGAAGCGGAGGGCCACAAGATCCTTATTGATGCTCGAGACGAAGCCACCAGTCCGCTTTCACGCGCGACTTTCGGGTTCCTCGCGGATCAGGAACTCAAGCACATTGAGGCGATAAAGTCGTACGCGGCCTCGCTGGAGAATACCGGCGATTTCGACCCGGACGCCCTGGCGGAACTATCTCTGGAACATGCCGAGCATGAGATCAGGGGAATCTTCGCGCAGTTCAGGGAGCAATTCGAGGAGGCGGCGACCCTCGAAACGCGTGAGGATGTGTATCAGGTCGCTGAGGATATGGAGCGACGCGGGTACAACTTCTACTCCGCCGCTGCCGAACAATTGACCGGCGATTCCGCGAAGAAGCTGTATGCGTGGCTGGCCGGTGAGGAGACGAAGCACTTCACGATAATCCAGGAGACCCTTGAGTACATCCATCAGCCGGATGCGATCGACGCCCTGGAAGAGCGCTGGATGCAATTCTAATCTGGACGCTGGATAGTGGATACTGGACGTTGGAGCGGAAGGGCTTTAGGGTTTTGAGGGAAATGAGCGGATTTCGGACATATCCGGATTCCGATCCTTAACCAATCCCTGCAAGCCCTTGTGCCTCTACTCGCATCCCATTCTCACTCCTAACTTCTAGATATGGGGACACATGGAACGAATATCCGTCACGATGATTCGTCGAGACATGAACGGACTGCCGGTTTTCGAGCTGCCCGTTGGTTATCGCTTTGTTACATACAAAACAGGCGATGAAATCGCCTGGGCTGAAATCGAGTACTCGGCGGGGGAGTTTCCGAGCCTCCAGGAGGCTTTGGATCGATTCAACCTGGAGTTCCTGCCGCACACGGATGACATGGAGGATCGGTGTTTCTTCGTGGAAACGGCAGACGGCCGAAAGATAGGGACCGGAACCGCCTGGTACAATCCCGATTTCATGGGCGAGATCTTTGGCCAAGTTCACTGGATCTCTCTTCATCCCGATTTCCACGGTCGGGGAATCGGCAAAGCGATAGTCTCCCGAGTGATGCAGCGGTTGACGCTCTCTCACGATAAGGCTTATCTCAGATCCTCAACCAAAAGCTTCGCGGCGATCAATATTTACCTTGCGTTTGGTTTCATCCCGCTCCCAGGCACCCCTGATTTCGACAAAGCGTGGAAACTAATCCATGAGGCTATCACAGCGAGGAGCCGGCAATAGATAATGCGCATCTCGAAGATTTCATATTCTTTTCGTGTCTTTTCCGGTTCAACCTGATATAATATAAATCTCGCCGCCACGGGGTTCCATTCCGGGAAGGCTGACAATGAAAACTTATGATTTGCAGCCGCAGGGTTTTTGGGGGACACCACCGGGGTGTCGGGCCAAAGCCCTTTTCGGCGTTTCGCCGAATGGGCAAGGAACATGTGGGCTTAAGGGCATAGCGTGCTGATGGGAATCCGGAAATATCCGAAATCCGATCCTGCCCTGGAACCCCGGTTTCCAAAAACCTTAGAACCTATCCCTGGAAAGAACATGGACATCAAACATCTGATAGAACTATTCGGGAAGAACCCGCACGTGCAGGAGGTGCGGAAGGCTCTGGACATGGATCTGCACGCCGTGCAGGTTGAGGGGTTGGCGGTCGCGGCAAAGGGGCTGTTCATCGCCGCTCTACGAAACCTGGAAGTCCGGCCGTTCCTTATCATTACATATAACTATGAGCAGGCTGAGCGGCTCTACGATGACATCCTCTCGCTGGGGATCGAGGGGATGGAGGCGCGGATCGTGCCGCCGGGTGACGGCATGATTTACCAGGGCGACAGCGCCGATTTAGACACCATCGGGCGGCGAATCTCGGCGCTCACCTTCCTCCAATCCGGCGAGCCGGGAATCGTGATCGCCCCAATCGCATCGGTTCTTCAGAAGACGATTCCACCCTCCGTCCTCGCGGCAAATCGGGTCGTTATCGAGAAGTCCGGCCCGCTGGATATGGACGAATGCTGCCGCGGTTTGCTCGCTTTGGGATACAATCGGGTCGAGATGATCGAGCGGCAGGGCGAGTTCAGCCGCCGAGGCGGGATTCTAGACGTCTTCCCTTCAACTGATTTCGCGCCGATCCGGGTGGAACTCTGGGGCGATGATGTGGAAAGCATCCGGCGCTTCGACGTGGAGACACAGCGCTCATCCGAAATCCTGACCCACACCGATATCTTCCCCGCTCGGGAGATGCTCCTGGATGAATCTGCCGCCGACCGAGCGGCGGATAGTCTTGATAAGCTGCTAACGAGAATTGCAAGCGGCGCTTTTGACCGGAATGAGACTGATCAGATAGATCCGACCGATCGTATGATGCTGGCCCACGCCCAAATCCCGGACCTGCTCAGAAGCCGCGTGCCCTTCGACGGAATGGAATACTACCTGCCGCTTGCGTATCCTGAGGAGCACACACTCCTCGATTATCTCCCACCAACCGCCGTTGTCATCATGGACGAGCCGCATCAGGTCGAATCGCACTGGAGGCAGCTTCACGAGGAGTTGCTGGAGTCACTTGCCGCACGCGTGAAGCGTGGCGAGGCGATCCCGCTGCCGATGGATCACGTCATATCGTTCGAGCACGCGGCGCACATCCTCAAGCGCAGGCGGCGAAACGTCGCGCTCTCACTCCTGCCACGACCGAGCGGGTGGATGGAGATCGACCTCGATGTCTCCCTTTCTGCGTCACCGATGGACTCATTCAGCGGCCAAATTCCGCTCTTGGTCGAGCAGTTAAAGACCTGGGTTGCCAACGCGGCCCGAGTCATAATTATCTCCAACCAGCCCCATCGCGTTATCGAGCTTCTCGGTGAGAACGAACTGCCGATCTCGCCCCTCGAAGAGCTTTCGACCACCGGAAAGCCGGGCATCTATGTGATGAGCGGTATGCTCCGATCCGGTTTCAAGCTCCCGGATGCGCGGCTCATGGTGGTGACGGACGCCGAGATGTTCGGCCTGCACAAGCTCACGCGCGCGCGAAAGACTTTCAAGAAGGGAACCGCAATCTCATCCCTCCTGGAAATATCGGATGGGGATTTTGTGGTCCACATCAACCACGGGATCGGTCGCTACCGGGGGCTGACACGCCTTCCGGGAACCGGCGAAAAGGACTACCTGGTTGTTGAGTACCAGGGGACGGACAAGCTTTACGTGCCGGTCGATCAGATCGACCGAATTCAGAAGTACATCGGCGCCGACGCCGTGGAGCCTGCGCTGAACAAGATGGGTGGGGTCGAGTGGGCCAAAACCACCAAGCGCGTGAAGGCCGCCGTTCAGGAGATGGCGAAGGATCTGATCAAGCTTTATGCGGCGAGGCAATCGCAGGAGGGTCATGCGTTCAGCCCGGACACTCCCTGGCAGCAGGAGATGGAGTCGGCGTTCCAGTACGAACCCACGCAGGATCAGATGGACGCCATTCGCGAAGTAAAAGAGGATCTCGAAGCATACAAGCCGATGGATCGCCTGATCTGCGGCGATGTCGGCTACGGTAAGACGGAAGTCGCCATGCGAGCCGTCTTCAAAGTGGTCAACGACAGCAAGCAGGTCGCCGTCCTCGCGCCGACCACCGTTCTCGCTCAGCAGCACTACAACACGTTCGTGGAGCGTTTCGCGGCATATCCGGTAAAAGTAGGAATGCTGAGCAGATTCAAAACTCGAGCTGAGCAGAAGAAGATCATCGAGGGGTTGCGAACCGGCGAGGTGGATATCGTAATCGGCACGCATCGCCTGCTCTCCAAGGACATCCAGTTCCGCGATCTCGGCATGTTGGTGGTGGATGAGGAGCAGAGGTTCGGCGTGGCGCATAAGGAGCGCCTGAAGCAGCTCAAGAAATCGGTGGATGTTCTCACGCTCTCCGCCACGCCGATCCCGAGAACGCTCCATATGGCGCTCTCCGGAATACGCGATATGAGCCTGATCAACGAAGCGCCGGAGGGCCGGGCGCCGATCAAGACCTACTGCCGGGAATATGAGGATGAGATAGTTCGGGATGCCATCCTTCGAGAAATCGACCGGGATGGGCAGGTCTATTTCGTCCACAATCGCGTGGAGAAGATAGAACAGACCGCCGAGCACATTCGCCGCCTGGTTCCATATGCCAGGGTGGGCGTTGGGCACGGGCAGATGCACGAGGACGAACTCGAAGAGGTGATGATCGAGCTTTATGAGCACAATCTGGATGTGTTCGTATGCACGACGATCATTGAAAGCGGGCTCGACGTGCCGAACGTCAACACAATCATAGTCAACCATGCGGACAAGATGGGCCTGGCTCAACTATACCAGCTTCGAGGGCGCGTGGGCCGTTCCAGCCGTCAGGCGTATGCATATCTGCTGTATGAGCCCAATCGAATCATGACGGAGGTCGCTGAGAAGCGCCTTCAGGCGATCAAGGAGTTTACCGACCTTGGTTCCGGGTTCAAGATAGCCCTCCGCGATCTGGAGATTCGAGGGGCGGGCAACCTGCTCGGCGCGGAACAGCACGGCCAGATGGCGTCGGTCGGATTCGACATGTACTGCCAACTTCTCTCCCAGGCCGTCCAGGAACTGCGAGGCGAGGATACGGAAACGTTCGAGATGCCGAGCGCCGATCTTCCGGTGGACGCTCACATCCCGACCGCCTTCATTAAGTCGGAGAGCCAGCGGCTCTCACTCTACAAGAAGATGACGGCTGTTCGGGATCAGGCGGATATCGACAAGATCGAGGAAGAACTCGTAGATCGATTCGGCAAGATTCCAAAATCGGTGGCAAACAGCCTGGAGGTCCTGCGCATTCGGCTGAAGGCGGCGGGCGCGGGCGTGGAAGCGATCAAGTCGGATGCACGCCAGGTAACCATCAGGCTGGCGACCGGAATCCGTCTCGCTCCAGATGTTGCATACGCCCTGAGAAGGAAGTTCCAGGGAACCGTGTTCGCGGCGGACAAGATCGCGGTCGATCCGCGAAGCCCGAGGCTTCTCAAGCTGATCGGCCAAATCCTGGACGATCTCCCGGAGGCTCTGGAATCCTCCAAAGCCGTCTATCTGGCCATGGTTTGAGTAAGCAAATTTATCGGTTGACAGACGGATAAAACGGCCCTAACATAGAGGTAGGACCTGACTGGAGAAAGGTTATTCTTTGAATGGAGTGGCGGAATGAATCGGGATGAGACGCTTGAGATCATAAGAAAACACAAGAGTGAACTGGCGGAAAAATACGGGGTAACCAGTATTGGCGTGTTCGGGTCGGTGGCGAGGGATGAAGCGACGGATGAAAGTGACGTAGATGTAGTCGTCGAAATGACCATGCCCGATCTATTTTCGATGGTTCACATCAAGGAGCTTCTCGAGAATGCGACTAACAAGCGAGTCGATGTGGTGCGGTTTCGCGATGACATGAATCCGCGTCTAAGGCGGAGGATAATTCGCGAGGCTCATTATGTCTGATACTTCCTTGCTTACCGAAGAGTTGGAAGAAATCCTGGAAGCCCTGGAAAGGATTCCTTCACGTTTCGCTGGGGTCGAGAACCCCGCCGATTTCACAAACAGTTTGGCAGGGAGGGAGCACCTTGACGCGATCTGCATGGTATTGATGGCGGCCGGAGAGGCGTTCAAGAAGATTGACCGAAGGACTGAAGGTCGGCTTCTTTCCCGGTGCCCGGCCATCGACTGGGCTGGGGTCAAGGGAATGCGGGATGTGATAGCTCACGGTTATTTTGATATTGATGCGGCTGTGGTCTTTGAGATATGTCGCAGGGACGTCCCCACGCTCACGGACACCGTGCGCGTGATGATCAAGGAAATAGGCGGCGAAGTTACCGAATAAGGCTCCATACGGGGTATTCATGACAACTGATGAAAGAATTTGTGAACTGCGCGAAAAGGTGCTGCGCGTGGCCGAGGGAAAGGCGAATCCGAAAGATGTAGAGGCGGAGATTCGCCGGGAGATACGAGCTTCCAGAGGGAACGTGGAGATGCTCATTGAGCACAGGATGAACCTTGGCCAGCTCTTCAAGTGGACTAAAGATTGGGCGAAGATGAGAGAACAACACCGAAAAGTGTTGAAACTCGATCCCGCTTCCGTCTATGCGATGCTCCAAATGGCATTCAGCTATTCGTGCAGGCGCTCTCCAAAAAAGGAGAGAGAATGGTTTCTCCTTGCATACCAGACGGCGGTGGCAAATGGGGACCACCATTACCAACTGTCTGCTCTCAATCTTCTAGCGATGTGTGACATTGAAGATTCCAAATCGCTCGTCAACTGGTTGGACTCCATATGCAGGATTCTCGAGTGCGCTCCGCGAGATCGGTTCTTGAGCGTCGGGATTACGGACCTGCTTGCGGCTAAGGGGAAAGCCGAGGCTGCTCTGCCTCTGGTCGAGTGCCTGATCAAACACGTGATCGATCGAGAATACCCGCAAACGTACTTGCGAAAAGCATTCTTGAGCTTTGTAAAGATTCATAGACTACTCGGGCAAACGGATGAGGAGATACGGCATCTCCTGGAAGGCTTCCGTCCCGTGGATGCCGGGGAGGATCGAGACAAAGGGTTCGACGAATCTATCGCATGGGCGCTTGATCCCGATACTCCACAATACAGTGGCTTTGATCCGAGGGATACCGTTTGGGAATCTGAATAATATCGATAGATACGAGGAGAAAACGGGCCTAGCATGACGGAACGTCCTCCTCGCCATCGCCATTCTCATTATCAATCCCACCAAATCGATAATCTTTTCATAGCATTGAACCGATCGCGCGAATTCCACGACTATCAGGGTGATAGAGTCGCCGGGAGAGTCTACACGTGAGCCTGGAAAAAGAAGAGATATGCGCGCAGCTTCTCGTTGTTCGGCGCCGTCGCGGTGATCCAGCCGCTCTTGAAGAGTTGATCCGCATCTGGCAGGATCGGCTTTTCTACTTCGTCCGCCGCCTTGTCAGCAATGAGGAAGACGCGTGGGACGCCCTTCAGGAGACCTGGCTGGCGGTGATGCGAGGGCTGGACAAACAAGAGATGAGGAGCGTGATACCCTGGATGTATGGGATCGCGCGGAACAAGGCGCTGGATAAGCTTAGGGTGAAGTATGCCGACCAGGAGCTGCTGACTGATAACATAAGCGCCGTAGCCTCAGACGAGGAGGTCAGGGAGTTCAGCTTCGAGGATGCCGAGCAGGTACACATGGCGCTCGACAAGCTGCCGATTCGGCATAGAGAGGTTCTGACCCTGCATTTTCTGGGGGAACTTTCGGTGGAGGAGACGGCGCAGGTACTCGCGGTCCCTCCCGGCACGGTGAAATCCCGGCTCTATCACGCAAAGCGCTCGCTTAGAGCGGTTCTGGAAGAGGAGGCAGGCAAAGAATGAATGGTCAAAGCTCCTTCCGAGACCGCCTGATCGCGGCACAGGCAACTACTCCGAGTTTTCGTGAAAGGTATGAAAGGGAGGTAAAATCAATGTTACGTAAAGAACTGACACCGATTCAACGCGTCGGGTACGGCCTGGCCGCGCTGCTGGCGTTTGCCGTGACCGGATTGGAGGCTTGGATCATAACTCACTACCCCTTGCCTCCAGGAATAAATATCGCGCTGGGAGTGCTTGGGTTGACGGTGCTGGTTATCGGGATTATCAAGGCCATTCCCGCCATAACAGGCACAGTGAACCAGAAGATGCAGCCGAAAACCACGGCTAATATCGTGTTAATCGGCTACTCCGTGGTCGTAGGGGTGGCTGTAACGGTTCCGGCATTCTATCCGCTTAACCTTGGCAGCCTGTATATCGTTGCGGCTTTCACCGTCGTACTTGTAATGGCAATGGCGGGAGTTACGCGGCTTCGAATCAGGGAGTCGGAGATGGCCATGCGCGAGGAATTGCTGGAGATCAAACTCAGGCTTGCGGAGATATCGGAAGCGCTGGCGGACAAACAGGAGTAGTAATGCATTGGCAGAGGATTTTTCGTGGGTTCCAGGGAGGAGCCATTAAAGATTAGAAATGCAGATTTATAGGCAGATGGGTCGAAGAATAAACAACAAAGACCTCGAATATGGAGCGTAAGCGAAGCTTTCGCATATCCGGGAGACTTCGCGGCAGCTCACTTCGTTCGCATTCGCACTCCATAGCCGCATGTTTCCGACCTTGATAAATCCCCGCCCTTCGGGTATAGTGAAGAGGACTTGCTTGCAACCGCGGATCCGACCGCCTTTAGCATCTTAATTGCACACTTTTGGAGGTCCGCCATGTCGAAACCGATTGTACTGACGCTGATTCTGGCCTTTTGCCTCGGAACCGTGGCTCTTGCCGATACTGCTGAAACGCTGAAGCAGGATAAGCGCCTGGACGCGAAGATCACCCTGGACGTCAAGAACGAGAAGCTCGACGACGTACTCAAGGAAATCACCGCAAAATCCGGTGTTATGCTGGAAGCTGGGAGCGCCGACCGTGATTGGCGTGTTCGGGAGCGGCATGTCACCATCCATGCGAAAGACATCGTGCTGGCTAAGCTCCTCCTCAAGATATCAGATTTGCTCCAATATCGGCTCACCCGAGGCGGTGAGCAGGGCAAGTGGGATTATCTCTTCTGGCAGGACAAGAAGGCGCGCGATCTCGAAGCGGAACTCCTGGCAGAACAGAAGGAAGAGGCCATCGAGCGAGCACAGAAGGTTCGCCAGAAGAGCCTGGACGCCGCAACACAGGCGCTCGGAATGTCCCAGGATGACGCCATGAAGCAGAAAGATACAAATCCTTATCTTGCGTATCTTGGCGGCACAACAAGTGGACGCGGTTTTGCCCAACTTCTCTCTTACATGCAGAATAACAACGAGGTCGCCCTGGGATTGATGCTTCGTGGTCAAACCGTCAGGATGCCGATCTCGGAGATGCCGGGTCAGATGCAGCAGGCCGCGAACGACGCCGCAAGCGGCGGTCTTAACAAGACGATCATGGGCATGACCGGCGGATTACTGAATGGGGTTTCGCCATCGCAACTGGTGATTATGCCCGGTGGTGTTGGAGGAATGGGATTTGACGCAGGAGCGCTGGGGTTTGCCGGAATGGCGTTCGTGAGCGGAGGCGATCCCTCCATGGGCGGTCCGTTCGGCGGAGTTCCTCTCGGCATCCTTCCCCTCACATCGGGGGATTCGGCCGCCGCCGGGCCGGTGGGAAACACCATGTTCGCGCTGGATCAGGGCAAGAGCGTTCAGGATGCCATGAGCGACGCCGGCAAGACTCTCCAGGATCCCCAGATGCTCGCCAAGGCTCTCGCGCAGGACAGCCCCACCGAGGCGAAACCCCCCACTGATCCTGAGCTGACGCGCGAGATCACCATGGAAGCGCTGCCGGCGGAGAAACTCCCAGGCACGGGAGGAGGCCGTGGATTAGGCAGAAGCGCCTCGCCCGCCATGACGGCAACAAAACTCGATACGTCCGATAAGGAAGCGATGGAGGTCATCTCCAAGGCATTCGATCGGCCCGTGCTGGTGGAGCAGTTCTCCGGCCTAATGCCGCTTAGCCTGTTCATCAAGCCGGGTAAGCAGCCGGTATATAAGGTGCTCGTCGGCCTGGAAAAAGCTGGATATATATGGGATCAGGACGAGAAGATTTACCGAATCCGAGCCAAGGACTGGGCGCTCAGGCGATCATTTGAGATTCAGGAGAGCGTTTTGAACGGTTACAAAGACACGCTCGACAAGAACGGGGAGTTCACCCTCGATGATTTGTCAGGCATGGCAATGAGCCTTACGGATGACCAGATCAGCCACACGCTGACCGCCGATCCCGATCTGCAATTCGCGGTGATGGGACTAAACAGCACCATGGGCAACGGTCTCTCGATGCTTCGGTTCTACGGCTCTCTCTCAGCGGATCAGAAGGTCCGCCTGACGTCCGACGCCGGTCTGCCGTTCGCTCAACTTTCCAACGATCAGTGGGACAAGCTCAATTCAGTGATTGTCGAAAGCGTCGGTGGAGTTCGTATAGCGAGTGGCTCAGTCAAATTGATTCAAGTCGGCGCTCCGGCACAGGGTCAAAACAAGCCTGCTCAAGGCAGAGGCAGCGCAGTTTTTCAACTGTCCCTCTACACGGGGCATGACACAACCCCTCGCACCATCAACGAGGCGATCATAATAGTTAGCAAGGATCAGATCGCCAAGATAAAGGACGCCCAGAAGAAAGCCATCGAGGCGGCCCAAAAAGCCGAGAAGGACAAGCAGAACCAGACCAAGCCGGTGACATCTTCCCCGGCCCCAAGTGATGGCGCCGACCCTGTAACCGGTGAGGCGCCGAAACCATCGCCGTGATCCTGAAGGCTGACAAAGCCACGCTCAGTTCATTATTCCAGTTGAGCCAACAGAGCCTCTGTGGAGGCTAATAGCTCTTATGACAGGAGAACATCATGGTGGATCGAATTCAGGTGCAAGGGAACGAAGTAAGAATCATCTCCAGGACGGGGGAAGATTACATATCCCTAACCGACATTGCCAAATACCGAAGCAAGGAAGACCCTTTCGCGATCATCAATAATTGGATGCGAACCCGGAGCACAATTGAATTCCTGGGACTGTGGGAAATACTCAGCAATTCTGGTTTTAAACCTCTCGAATTCGAGAGGTTTAAGAACGAAGCCGGGAGCAATTAATTTTTGTTGTCGCCTCATAAATGGATCGAATCCACCAATGCGATTGGACTAATATCTAAGGCCGGAAGATACGGTGGCACGTATGCCCACACGGACATCGCGCTAGAATCAACTATCGGATTCATACAGAGGCGATCAAGGGAAACCTGATACCACCTGAACTTACCCAACACCAGACAAGCCTCATATATGCTTCCGAGGCTGACGTACTCAACATGGCACTTTTCGGCATTACGGCAAAGGATTGGCGTGAGACACATCCGGAAAACAAGGGGAACATTCGTGACTATGCCAATGTCTCACAACTCGTGTGCCTATCCAACCTGGAAAACTTGAACGCTGTATTCATCCAGGAGAAGGTTCCTCAGTCTGAACGACTGCGAAAATTGAACTTAATCGCCATTCAGCAAATGGCATTGCTCACCAGTGATTCAAGTATCGAGAAACTGGAGCAGGGCGAAGAATAGCAACACCCATTTGACCTTCTGATCAACAACTGGTTGCTAAAGATAACTGCTTCCAACGCTTGACACTTGAGCGTATAATGAGGTATACTTTGTATCAGTTTTACCGAACCTCAGGTAAGTCTCTTAATGAGGAGGGCGCACTTCTTGGATAAGTTCTTTATTGTGGGCGGCAGCCGTCTTGAGGGCAACGTTAGAATGAGCGGCAGTAAGAACGGCGCCCTTGCAATCATGGCAGGCGCGCTCCTCGCAACCGGCGTCACTATCCTCGAAGACACCCCCGACATCGGCGACATCAGCACAATGGTCGAGATGCTCCAGCAGCTCGGAGTCTATGCTCGCATGGACGGCCGCAACCGAATCGAGATCGACGCCACTGAGATTAAGAGATCGGAAGCCCCCTACGAATTGGTCAAGAAGATGCGCGCCTCATTTTGTGTGGCCGGCCCGCTCCTTGCCCGCTGCGGATATGCGAAGGTACCGATGCCCGGCGGCTGCGACATAGGAGCCCGTCCGGTCGATTTCCACGTCAAGGGCCTCCAGGCTCTGGGTGCAAAGGTCAACATCGGTCATGGATATGTGGAGGCTGAGGCGGACAAGCTGATCGGCTCCAGGGTATACCTCGATTTTCCGAGCGCCGGAGCTACTCAGCACATAATGACCGCTGCCTGCCTCGCCGAGGGCACAACCCGAATAGAAAACGCCGCGCTCGAACCCGAAGTCATCGACCTAGCTAATTACCTCACGGCCATGGGCGCGAAGATTCATGGAGCAGGTACCGGAGCCATCGAGATCGAAGGCGTCAAGGAATTACACGGCGTAAGGTACAAAGTTATTCCGGACAGGATGGAAGTCGGAACCTACGCCATCGCTGCCGCGATCACGCAAGGCGATGTGACTCTCAGCAACCTTACTCCTGATCACTGTACGGCGGTCTTTCAGAAACTCCAGGAGGCCGGAATCAGCATCGACTGTGCCTCCGACAGCGTCCGGGTCTCGGCAAACTCCCGGCCCGCCGCCATCGACGTCAAGACCATGCCCCATCCCGGTTTCCCCACTGATATGCAGCAACCCATCGCCGGATTGTTGGCGATAGCAAACGGCACTTCCGTCGTCAGCGAAAATGTATATGAGCGCCGATTCAGATACGTTGCCGAGCTTCAGAGAATGGGCGCGGAGATAGTTCAGGAAGGTCGAAGCGCCATAATCAAGGGTGTTCCCAAGCTTACAGGCGCTGAAATCACCGCCTCAGACCTGAGGGCCGGCGCGGCGCTGGTTCTCGCTGGGCTCGCCGCCGATGGGCGAACCGAGATATCCAGCGTGGAACACATCGATCGGGGCTACGAGAGCATGGTCGAAAAGCTCTCCTCCCTGGGCGCACAAATCAAGCGTGTCCAGGATTCCTCTCCGTCAATTGCCATGACAGCCTGATCGCCGGTTTCCGGCTCTTTTTTCTCTCGTCATCTCACGCATCAAGTCCTTCAGCGCTGTATTCGGAAAGAAAATTCAAGATATTTTCCCCAAATTGTTGCATTTTCCGTGAAATTGTAGTATATATTACATGGTGCTTGTTTGCATTCAAGTTAATAAGAACATCGGAACGGGTAGCTAACATTTCAATCGTGCACCCGAAATATCAGCAGTTCTAAGAGATATTGTTTCAGCAATGCCCAGTTTCATTAAGAAACACGATTGGGTCGATGGGGACCAGGAGCTGAGATGTCTGTTGGATTGACTCAGTTAGGTTTTTCAGGGTTGGACGCTCCCGTAGGCAGCCACATCGCCTACACCTATACGCCGCAAACTAAACGAGAGGATCATCTCCTCGACTTCATCTCCACGGGTCTGAAAAATCAGGAAAAGTGTGTCGCGGCGGTATCTGAATACACGTCTGAGTTCTGGCGACGCGGATTGAAAGCGAGGGGGCTTGATCCGGATCATCTTCCTAAGGGTCAGCTCGACATACTGACCCTGGAGCGGCTGACTTGCGGGAGCGCGGCGAATTCCATGCGTGCGGCGCTCGATCTTCTCGCTACCAGCATCTCGGATTCCCAGAGCGAGGGATCGAAGATGCGAGTCTGCGGCAGCTTTGATGGTTTGCTGTACGACCGAGGGGCCTTGACTCGATTTGTCGCTGCTGAGGGCAGCATGAACAAGGCGCTTTCGGGCAAGAATGTCACCGTTTTATGCTGCTTTCCTGAGGAGACTCTTCACCCGCTTTTTCACCAGGCCATGCTGCAATCGCACTCACTAATCACGGACGGCAACAAGATCGGCAATGTAGCCGACATTTTTGCAGAACGAGTCGAAAACGATCTTGCATCCTTTATTGGCCGTGTTCATGAATTCGGCACTCACCGCAAAGACAGATCGCACGTTCGATTGCATGATGACACGCCGGTTCTCCACTGTAGCGATGAGTTGGATCTTAGTACCGGCGGTCAGATGGAAGAGCAGGCGATGTGGGCAATCAGGGTCGGGCATCGGAGGCTGGTGATCGACCTCAGCGAGACGAGTTTCATCGATGCATCTTCGATCGGTGGAATGTTCAGGATGAGAGAGGCGCTGAGCGAGGCGGGAGGGAAGTTATCGATCTACGACCCTCAGGATCATCCGAGAAAGATCTTCCAGCTAATCCATCTGAGCGATTTTGTTCCGATATTCACGACACTGGATGAAGCTCTATCCAGTGTCAATCCGAACGCCCGAAAACGAGTTCCCACCAGCCCCCATGAAGAATAGCGCCACGTCAGGGCTGAGGCATTTTCGCGGCGAGTTTGGCGAGGAACCCAGAATCCGGTGAGCCGCCGAGTTCTTCCATTTTCTTGACACTCTCCCACGCCTGCCGGTAATCATCGAGCATAAACCAGGCTCTTGCCATCACCCCGTAGGTTTCCGATGACCGGGGATCAATCCGGGAAGCGGCTTCACATTCCCTGACGGCTTCATCATAACGTCCCATCTCCGTGAGCGCATCGGCGAGATCGGTGTGGGTGGTCGCTTTCCCGGGTTCCAGTTCGATTGACTTCCTGAACATTCCGATAGCAGCATCGAACCGCTTCTTATCGGCAAGCGCGCGACCGAGGTTGTGATAAGGCTCCGAGGCTTTGGGATTCAGCTTGATCGCCTTGCGGAATTGGCCTTCCGCTCCCGCGTAATCCTTCTGCTCTCTCAGAATGTTGCCCAGGTTGTTGTAAGCCTGCACCAGGTCCTTGTCCAGGCTGATTGCCGTTCTGAAATCGGAAGCGGCTTCATTCAACTTCCCCAACTGGGCGTAAGCAACTCCCCTGATATTATAGGTCATCGCTAATTTAGGTTTTATCCTTATCGCCTTGCCCAAATGCGCGATTCCATCCTCCAGATGGTTCGGCTCATTGCTCTCGGTGATCAGGGCAGTGCCAAGGTCGACTTCCGCTACAGAACTATTCGTGGTCACATCTGCCGCATGTGCGAAAAGCGTGATGCTGTTTTCCCAGCACGCTGCCTGCCGATACGCAACCGAGGTCAACAGCAGTACTATCACACACGAAGAGGCGATTAGTGCCTTGTTTCCGCCTGGATTCTTTGCGCCAAGGGCGCCCAGAATATCCGGAATTCCCCATGTAACCGCGATGAATATGCCGATCAGTGGAATGTAAGTGAATCGATCCGCAATGGACTGATCCCCAACCTGATTCAAAATCTGCCCGATCACCGGCGAGAGAGACACCGCATACCAAAGCCACCCCACGAACAGGTATGGTGTCCTGCGCCTGAGCAAGATTGAGGCCAGGGTAATTCCCACCAATAGCATAATGGACGCAACCACCCACCACGCGGGCATATGGGTTCCCGGCGGCGGATAATACACGGCCAGTTTGGCCGGGTAGAAAGTCTTGATGAGATATCCCACATACCCGACGATTACATCGTCGATCCTGGCTGTTAGGGGGTAATGCTCTAGTGGAGTTTGGAGCACGCCCGTAGTCTGCACCCGGTTAGTAATCAGACCGGCAGCCAAAGAGAGTACCAGCAGAGGAAGCTTCTCAAGGACGAGAGTCGATATCGGATATCGCTTCCTCTCCGTCCTTTCCTTCGCGCTCACCACTGACGTCTCCCGACCAGCGACTCGTCCCAGCGGCCAGAAATCAAGCATCAACAGTATGAACGGCAGCGTGACCAGCATTGCTTTTGACATCAGTGCGAGGGCGAAAAGAAAAGCGACCAGTACGTATTTTCTGGCGCTCGGGAAATCGGCATATCGCATGTAGGCAAGCATTGTGAGCAGGCCGAAGAACGTGCTGAGCACGTCCTTTCTCTCCGCCGCCCATGCCACGGACTCCACGTGGAGCGGGTGGATGGCGAAGAGAGCTGCCACAAAGGCGCTCTTCCAAATGGAGCCTGTCATTCTGCGCAACACGACAAAAAGGAGCAGAACGTTGGCAAGATGAAATAGCAGGCTGACCGCATGATGTCCACCGGCGTTCATCCCGAAAAGCGAGTAATCGATCGTGTGAGAAATCCATGTCAGCGGATGCCAGTTGCAGGCATAACCTGCAAACGCCCATTTAATCGCGCCGAGTGACAGCCCGTGCTGAATGTGCGGATTCTTGACTATGTAGGTCTGGTCGTCGTAATAGACGAACTTGTGCCCGATTATCTGAGTGAAAACCGCCAGCGTGATCGCTATCAACCCCGCCATTGGTAGAATCACGCCGAACTTCGAATTTCTGGGCATGCTTGGCGCCTGGTTTGGCATGTTTTTCTTTGTAAGTGTCTTACTTGGTGTCAATGCTATTTCATCCTAACATATGTCGTCAGTTTCCCGGGTCCGGCATTTTCTCCGAAAGAGCGGCAACAAATTCGTCGTCGAACTTGAATCCGAGGCT
>Ga0326727_10008963_pt1 | contig 24993 bp, 17 predicted proteins | sample MB2enrmetagenome_FD_207643 | JGI IMG/M metagenome (GOLD analysis project Ga0326727, IMG submission 207643) | Lab enriched peat soil microbial communities from McLean, Ithaca, NY, United States - MB29MY | ecosystem: Environmental > Terrestrial > Soil > Wetlands > Peat | place: USA: New York... | reverse complement strand
GACTGGAGAAGATCAATCAGGTGATTGACTGGTCGAAGGTGGAAGCCGTGCTGATGCGTCATTATTCCATAGGCTCTTCCAAGGAGGGCGCCGATGCCTATCCTCCTCTGCTGCTGTTGAAAGGTCTGCTTCTGCAGAAATGGTACCACATTGATTCCGACCCGGAGTTGGAAAACCAGATCAATGACCGGACCTCCTTCAAGTGGTTTCTGGGTTTATCCTTGGATAAACCTTCTCCGGATCATTCCACCTTTTCCCGGTTCCGCAGCCGGTTAACCAAGGAAGCCATGGCCAGGATCAACAACACAGTGCTTCAGCAATTCGCCGGCAAGGGTCTAGTCATTAATGAAGGGATTGCCGTCGATGCCAGGTTGGTTCAATCTGCCAGCCGTTCCATTGGCAACGATCAAATCAGGAAGCAGAAGGAACACCGTGAAACCGCGGAAGGCAAGCTTGATAAGAACGGGAACACGCTCAAATTTTCCAGAGACCTTGACTCGGACTGGACGGTGAAGAACAACATTCCTCATTATGGACTCAAGGAACATGCCTCGGTGGATGTCCATCACGGTTTTGTCTTAGCTGCTGATTTGACGCCAGCCTCTGTTCATGACAGCCATCATCTGCCCTACTGTGTGGCAGCGAGTTATCATACGGATGTACCCATCCGAAAGGTCTATGCTGACAAGGGGTATTTTGGAGAGCCGAATCGAAGCTTTCTTCACAGGAATCAAATTGAAGATGGCATCATGAGGAAGGCCACCCGTTCCACAAGCCTGACCACGTATGAGAAAGAGCGCAACAAGCAAATATCCAGGAAGCGTTACATCGTGGAGCAGTATTTTGGTTTGAGCCATCTGCACAACGATGCCTTTCGGGCAAGGTTTCCGAGGATCATCCAGAATCTCATCGATATCCTGTGTCGGCAGATGGCCTTCAATCTGTTTCGAGGAGCAAGGATCTTTGGGACAGCATAAAGAGATGGAGGAGTTTGCCCGGCAACGGAAAAACGGGCAAACAAGTCACCAGACCCATGAACAAACCCATTTGAGGATGCGTAAAATGCCGTCTTAAAGGAAAATTTGAGCATCATCAGCCAGTCATTTTAAAACCGTTGTCCTGATTTTCTAAAATTTGGGGCATGAAAATAAATGTCAATCAAATTGGAAAAATTCAAAGGTCTCAATATATAAAGATGCGTTTCGGTATGTCACCCCCCGAATCTGACTTCCGAGATGCCTCACTGCCCGGTCCATGTTCAGCACGTGGGCCGGGCTTTTTCATTTTAGTTCACCTCCTTCCCAGCCCCCCGATCAGTCCATTTTCTTGCCTCGGTTAATAAATCCATCTTACGACGGATTGGTGACCGGTGTCTGACAGAACACAGAACTGTTTTATATTTACATTTTCTTGATCTTTGCCTATAAGCGCTCAAATTATGTTCTGAACCCAACCAGATGAAGGGAGATGTGCCACGGTCAGGAGACACTCGAGTTTACCTTTGCTTTTAATGCTGTCGGTGGTTGTTCTTGCTGGCGGGACTGCCCTCACTGACGGCGCCTGGGCTACCGAAGGTGGCGGCGGTGTCTATGCGAACGGTGCCGAGCACTTCATGACCACATTAAAAGTTGGGCGTTCGGCCTGGGGGGCTATTATTACCAGCAGGTGACATGCGATGAACAAAATGGGACGAGGGTTGGTCCCGACGGCAATAAGGGAGAGGTTTTCGCATTGGGCCCCCAGGTGATGTATGATGACAAAAACATGAGTTTCACGTTCAAATGGCAGCCCGAAGGGGACGCGGACAACAGGCCCGAGGGAAATAAATTGTGGTTCAAGTTCAGGCATGCCTTTTAGCTTGAATCATAACGGGCTTGCCACGCATATCCAGCTTCCACCAGAAGTTTTTTCCGGAATCTTGCGGGAAGGGCTTTTTACTCGATAACGGTCCATGCTCAAAACGGCAAGGGAGGCAGGGCAGCATCGGGATGACCGTCAAAAACTGCTCTCGGTTTCGGCTCCATGGATTGGGGCCCATCCATTCAACCCCATTCCGCCCGTCATCACCTTTTTCTCACGTTACCTGTCTCTCCATGATGCGACCCATGAATAATCAAAAAATGGCAGAGCCCTGGCAAAACACGTGGTAAACGCGGGGACGGGGACGGGGACGGCCCCGCGTCGACCTGCCGCGAGCCGATCATAAGCAATGGGAGGGGAAATGCACAATTTGTTACAGATGCTCGATCCGTCAAATTTCAGCGAGAGCGAGAAGATCAACGGCGCCCAGGTGATGGTCAGGAGTTGCATGAATGTGAAACAGGGAGAAACGGTCCTCCTCATCGTGCAGAATGATGAGAGGCGCAAAATCCTCGGCACATACCTTGAGGCGGAGATCCGACGGCTTGGGGTCACGCCCACGGTCGTGGCGGTAGAACCTGACGAGATGATGGCCGAGCCTCCCGGCAGAGTCATCGATGAGATGATGAAGCACCAGGTCATTCTTGCAGCCTTAGGGCTTAATCAACTCCAGATATTCGCCCACACGACAGCACGCAATGTCGCTACCGGCGAAAAAAGGGCGCGGCTTGGACTGGTGGCCACGTTCGTACCGGGCGTCACGCATGACGATATCATGAAAATAAGGGAGCGTACCGAGAAGGTGGCGCTCATCATGGAGAACGGCAACACAGCGTGCATAACCGGGCCCGGTGGCACCGACCTCACCTTCAGCGTCAAAGGGCGCAAATGCGAACGCTTAAGGGCTTCGATGTGGGAACCGGGCGAATGGGGTGCCATCCCGCTTTACGCCGAGGCGGCGCTTGCCCCTGTCGAGGGCACGGCCAACGGCCTGTACCAGGTGAACGGATTTTTCGAGTACGTCGGCGGAGTCACGAAACCGTTCACCTGGGTCATAGACAGGGGCAGAATCGTGAAGGTTATCGGCGACGGGCCTGAGGCGGAAAAATGTCGCGACATCCTCAGGGCGGCCGACGAAAACGGGGCCAACATCGGTGAGCTCGGCGTCGCCACGAACCACATCAGGATGTTTGAAGGATTCTCGGGCACCATCATCGACAAGATGATTCTCGGTGGCCTGCACCTCGCCTGCGGGAAGAACACGACCTTTGAGGGCGGTCGCGTATACAGTAACATTCACCACGATGCGGTGAGCGGAGGCATGACGCTTGATATAGACGGCAGGAAGATAATCGAACAGGGCATTTTTGTGTTGGATCAATGTTAACACCCGGCCAGCCGGAAAGATTTGCTGAGTCGACTTAAAACTCAGAGCCCGTTCATTGCGTCTTCCGAGGTCACGTTTTCCTAAAAACAACCCACCCCCTCCCTCTTTTGCCATGGAAAATCAGGAACGGCTCATAGGGGGCATCCGTGACCCAATGGGATAAGCATTTGAATTTTATGCAATTTCCAAAATTAAACGGACGGCCATACCCAACACCAAAATATGGATGTTTACGCTGGACATTCCCGGGATTGTAGTATAACATAGTTATACGATTTCTCCCTTATTCAAAAAGGAAGGACAAGAACGGATGTGCTGGCTGCCGTGGGCGGGCCGGGGCCTTCATCCTTACGGAATGTGGTCATGCATAGAAAGGCAAAACCATCGGGTTCGACAGTCACGAAGGGGTTTTTTGTTTTGGTCGGGGTGGCATGCGCCCTGGTGGGGGTGAGCAATGTATCCCTGGCCCAAGACAGGCAGACACAGCTGAACGCCGCCGTGAGGGCCGGCGACATCGGCAGGGTGCGTCAGATGCTGGATGACGGGGCGGAGGTGAATGCCAAGGACCAGGAGCAGGACACCCCGCTGCACGTGGCGGCGTACTGTGGGAGGGTGAGAATCGCGGCCCTGCTGATCCAGAGGGGCGCGGACATCAATGCCCAAAACCGATACCAGGAAACCCCCCTGCACTATGCAGCCTCGCAGGGGAAGGCAGATGTGGTGGCCCTGCTGGTGCAGCAGGGGGCCGACGTCAATGCCCGGAACCGGTATCAGGAAACGCCGCTGCACTGGGCCGCTTCCGAAGGGAGGGCCGCCGTTGCAGAGCTGCTGATCCAGAGCGGCGCGGACGTCGATGCCCGGGACAATTCCCAGATGACGCCCCTGCACTGGGCAACCTCGCAGGGTAAAAAGGATGTGGCGACGCTGCTGATCGAAAAAGGGACTGGCGTCAATGTATCAAATCATCGCCGTGCCACGCCACGCTCCAGGGTGGCGGAGAAAAAAACCGCAACAGAAAAAAAGGTGGAAGAAAGCACAACAGAACTAGCGAGCATGAAGCCCCGCCAGCAAACCCAGAAGAAGCAGGCAATCATGGCCCAAGGGTGTGCGGACATCGGCAGGGATAAAATGAACAGCGGCGATTATGCTGGCGCCATAAAATTATACTCTCAGGCAATCGTAATAAATCCAGGCGACAGCTTATGCCATCGCTGGCTTGGCGACACCTATGACAATTTTGGAGACAGGAAGCAAGCCATCAGGGAGTGGAAGGAGGCGGCAAGATTAGGTGATCGAATCATCAAATCGTATTTGGATCATATGCATATAGAGTAGCGTCACGGTGATTTTTATTTGTGAGATCCCTCCGCGCACAGTGATCAAAACATAGCATGTTCTCCACCACCAGTACCTGAAGTATCTGGGGCTGGTCCAAAAACTCAGGGAAAACAACCATAGGAATGGTCATCGTCAAAGAGCAACTCCTCGCATTTCCTGCGGAGATATTTTGCGACTACGATAGCAATTACTGGAGATAACAAAAGTATAAATATCAAGAAAAGAGAAATATATAGTTGATCATTGTACATGATATCTGCGATCGCCATATTGACACCTCCTCGTTGCCCGCTCGGTATGCGGCGTTGATATCCGATATGATTCCGCCAATGACAGCTGGATGATACCACAATATATTGTAGATTGTAAAGTATAAGATACAACATGTAGTACTTTAAGACAACCCTTTGGCAGGGTTGCTGGTTATAACGGAAGATCTGCTGATATCAATCAACATCTACCGTAAAATTGCTAGAGTGTTCTTCCTCGAATCATTTTGGATACATTGGATCAGAAACGGTTAGAGGGTTTCAACATCCACATATATCTTTCCTGAATTTTGGGTAAGTCAAACCACAATTCCTTCCCCACCTTCAAGCCATCATACGGTGTTTTCCGCCGGGACCGTCATCCGGGCACCTTCCTTTCAACTGGATTCTTGCAATGTTCCTGGAATCGTGGCAGTTAGGGACCGATCGTGGGGCGCGCGTGAAGGGGAAAAACTCAACACAGAGGATGAGGGAAAACATTCCTGCTTTAATCACCCTGGCTGCTTTCTTTGGCCAGCGATGGATCCTCCGAAAAAGACCCCCTCTCTTTGCCAGCTTCAAGTTAACCTATCAATGTAACCTTCGATGCCTTGCGTGTCCCTTTCACCACCGTCCAGAGGACGGCACAGCAAAGATGACATGGAATCTGGCCATACAGAAGCTTCGGGAATTAAAACAGATGGGAACCCGGATGGTGGTTTTTGAGGGAGGAGAGCCGTTGTTATGGCAGGACGGAAACCATAATATTAAGGATCTCATCCTGTATGCAAAGCAGCATTTTCTTCGCGTGGCCGTCACAACGAATGGAACATTCCCGCTTGACGTTCCATCCGACGTCTTATGGGTGAGCCTCGATGGCCCGAAAGAAACCCAGGATTTTCTCAGGAGTGAATCTTTCGATCGGATATGGCGCAACCTCGAGAAGACAAACCATCCGCGACTCAGGATCCACGTCACCCTGAATCGCCATAACTGGAGGGAATTAGATAAGCTGCTGGGCCGTCTTCAGGAAGTACCGTCAGTCAGGGGCGTTACCATTCAGTATTTTTATCCTTACAGGCAGGGTGAGGCTGCCCTTGAGCTGTCTCCGGAAGATCGGAGAATGGCAACATGGCAAATCCTCAAACTTAAAAAAGACCATCCGATATTCAACTCGGCAGGTTGCCTGAAGGCCATGATGGAACAGAAGTGGGCCTGCCATGATGATTTGCTGGTTAACGTGGATCCTGACGGCACGGTCACACGGGGATGCTATGTCAAAAGCAGGGGTACGATCGATTGCCGGGCATGCGGATTCACCCCCGTTGCAGAAGCATCCAGGGCAATCGACGGATACCCGGGATCCATGCTGGCCGGCTGGCTGGCGTATTTCGGTTGACTGCAGGTGCAGGATATCCATGGTTTTCAGTGCAGTACTGATCCTGCAGCCAGCGCACTACGCACGCCATGGTCCCCCTGGAGGGGGGAACGGCTTCCATGCAGGATCGACATTTGACGAAAAACCTCACATCCCCAAAAAATTCCAATCAATCCGTCCATACAGACTTCAAACAGAAAGAAATATGGGGCATTTGATCCTTATGATATCCAGGCTATATGTAAAAGGCGGAGTTTTGACCTAAAATATAGTATACATAACGAACAAATCATCATCTTATATTGACCCGACATTCGGGAGGTCCTCATGAAACATATTTTTTCACTGCCGACACTTGCAGACGAGAGGAAGACGCAGACTGCCCATCTGTTGCATGTACTGTTATGGACGTTTATATTGGCAGTCTCCGTCATGATTCTTATGCTGTTTTTATTACCAGAAATAACCATGCGCGAGTTGTTGCTTATCGGAACGGTAGACAGCTCAAGCATCCTTTTGCTCATCCTGACACGGCGAGGCTACACGCGTTTGGTCAGCTGGTTGGTGGTACTGCAGTTGTGGGTTATTACTACGGCACTTGCTTCAACGGGTGGTGGCATTCACAACCCCGCAGTAACCCTCTACCTCATCGTCGTGCTCATTGCTGGATTGACGCTGGGACGAAGAGTCGGTCTGATCATCGCCGGCTGTTGTCTCCTGACAGAGTTAGTCCTGGTACATGCAGAACAGACAGACATTTTGCTTCCCAGCCTAGTTAATCATAGTGCACTAACCATTTGGGTATCCCATACGTGGGCCATGATAATCATAGTTTCCCTTCAGTACTTTGCCGCATCAACAGTCAGTGGATTGTTTGACCGGATTTACGGGGAATTGGGGGAAAGAAAAAGGGTCGAGGAAAAGCTCCGTAAAAGTGAAGAGAAATATCGGTTGAGCTTTGAAAATATATCGGATGTTATGATTACGATGGATAGCGATTACAGAATTTCAAATGTGTCACCAAGTGTAGAGTCGATCTTGCAATACAAACCCGAGACTCTCATCAATAGGCCGATTTCCGATTTAAAAAACATCTTTACGCCCGAATCTTTTCAAAGGACTCTGACCGAAGGGGCGCAAATCTTAGCCGGCGAAAGGGTGCACCGATCAAATTTTGACTTGATCACCGCAGAGGGAACTTTAAAGACGCTCGAGCTCCGGGCATCACCCATTCACAAGGATGAAAAAATTATCGGTATGATTATTGCGGCCCGGGATATAACGGAGCGCAAACATGCCGAGGAAGCCCTCAGGGACCAGGCAGAGCAGTATTCTGCAATGCTCAGCACAACATCGGACGGGTTCTGTTTGATTAGCGATAAAGGCAGAATATTAGATGTAAACGAAACCTATTGTAAGATGAGCGGGTATAGTCGAGCGGAACTGCTGCAACTTACCAGTCACGATCTAGAAGCTGCCGAGAACGCAGAGGAGACCGAGGATCATATATATAAAATCATCCAGGACGGTTCGGGTCGTTTCGAAACCAAGCATCGAACCAAGGGTGGCCGAATGCTTAGTGTCGAGGTCAGCACAACATTCGTGCCATCCAAAGGGATTATCATGTTCATACATGACATTACGAAGCGTAAGGAAGCACAGGAAGCGTTGAGGAAGAGCGAGGAAAAATACAGATTAATCCTGGACAATATCGATGATGGTTATTACGAAGTCAACTTGCGGGGGCGTTTTACCTTCTTCAATGATGTCCTACCGAGGTTTTTGGGATATACACATGAGGAGCTTATGAAGACCGATTTTAAGGCGGTGATGAACGAGGAAAATGCCAAGAAGGTATATGAAGCCTTCCATGGAGTTTATTTGACAGGCATGCCCGAAAGGCTCTTAGAGTGGGAAAGTTTTAAAAAAGATGGTTCAAAGGTCTATGTGGAATCGTCCGTCTTTCCCATCCGGAGCATGGAGGGTGACCCCGTTGGGTTCCGCGGTGTCGTCAGAGATATTACTGACCGAAAGAAACTTGAGGAAAAACTTCATGCCTTGGCGATCACTGATGAATTAACAGGATTATATAACCGCAGGGGTTTCATCGCCCTTGCCGAACAGCAGTTGAAGTCCGCAGAAAGAAATCAAAAGAAGAATATGCTTGCCTTCGTTGATCTGGATGGCATGAAGCGGATCAACGACTTTTGGGGCCACGAGGAAGGAGATCGGGCTTTGATCGACACAGCAGACATCCTTAAAAAAGCATTTCGTAAATCGGATATCGTGGCCCGCATTGGCGGAGATGAATTTGCAGTACTCTCTGCAGATGTCACGGACACTATGTCAGATGTCTTCCTTAGGCGTCTTCAAAAGCTGTTGGATGCCCATAATAGCGTGAAAGATCGGCGTTACATACTTTCCATGAGCATGGGCAGTGCCTTCTACGAACCGGATAACCCGCGTTCTCTGGATGAGATCATGTCTCTTGCAGATAAGCGAATGTATGAAGACAAGCGTCGAAAGGCCATTTAATGATGGTTTTTACTCGAATCCTTATCAACGTCGGGTTTCCGACTTCAACCAGGAACGTCTCCCCTTCAGCAGATATGAACATTATTTCCATCGACAATCTTCTATATTGCACCCTGCTAAATATTGTTTGTCAGTTGCATCAGATTACTTTGCAGTCAGTGAGGTTTGAAAAATTTAGCCGTGGGAATCCGACACATTTCCTTCGTTGTGTTGCTGCTTCAATTTAACCCGTTTATGCAATATTTCGACGCGTAGAAACACTTCAAAAATAATTGACATACAAGCGGAACTTCTTTATATCCTAATTAAAAGAAAGCAGTCCCTTATAAAGCAATCAAACAAAAAAATGGCTTCGGCATTTTAAAATCCTTGTTGCTGGTCAATGCTCTGCAGTTTTGGACAAAAGTGTTCCTTTCAATCTGATTAGACTCTTTGTCTTGGGACAAAGATCATTTTAAAATTTGATAAGAAAAGAAAGGATTGTTATGCGAAAATTAATGTTGATTGTTTTTGTTGCTCTTCTGTTCATCCCGGCCTGTTCCCAAGGTCCGACAACAGAAGACCAGAAGGCTTTGTATGCCTTAGGCGCTCAGATTAGCAAACAGCTGTCCGTTTTCGACCTGTCCCCCGAGGAGATGAAATATGTTCAGCAGGGTATGTCTGACGCCTCTGCAGGCAAGAAGTTGGCTGTGGAACCGAGCGCCTATATGCAGAAGATCGGCGCATTAGTCAGGACCCGCATGGCCAGGACTGCTGAAAAACAAAAAGCGCTGGCCAAGCCGTTTTTAGAAAAAGCCGCCGCTGAAAAGGGTGCGCAAAAAATGGCTTCCGGCCTCATCTATAAAGAAATCAAGGCCGGCACAGGCGCTCAGCCCAAAGCCACGGACGTTGTTAAGATTCAATTTACCGGCACCCTTGCGGACGGCAAAGTATTTGACAGCTCCATGAATCGCGGCAGGCCCACAGAGTTTCCATTGCGTCAGGCTCCACCATGCCTGTCGGAAGGCCTAGGCATGATGAAGGTGGGTGGCAAAGCCAAATTGGTATGTCCGTCGGATACAGCTTACGGCGACAGAGGACGTCCCCCCCTTATCCCCGGTGGTGCGACGCTGATCTTCGAGGTGGAACTGCTGGATGCGAAAGCCGGTCCGGCATCTCTGCCCATGGCACCGCCGGCTCTCCCGCCTAGACCGAATGCGAGGTAATAGCTTTAAGCAGCGCCATTGTTTTTCAATCACCACTCTAAGGGGGCGGATTGTGAACCAGCCCCCTTAGTATTTTTTTTATTCGGCTCACTGATTGCGCTTTGTAGAAGGAATGGATGGCAAAGATTTTTTATGTTTTCCACCCAAAGGCCGTGCCATTCGACGATCATGTTGTCACCGGCGTTTGAAGTTCCGTTTTTGTGCTGCGCTTTTACCTGAACCCGTTACAGGTATATGGACGCAATCACCAAATGTATGCCGATGGTCGCGTGCTGGATACGTAGTGGTATGCATAAAATAACAATGCCATTTTCGGTTGGCATCCCACCTGCCTCAGCAAGGCTTTGCCTGCAACGCTTCAATGTAAGGTTGCTCCTTCTGCACAAGCCTTAGGTTCATGATGAAAAAAAAGACCGGCCGATTTCGAATTTAAAATGTGATGCACGCTTCGACACCCGGTTCCTATATTATTCTTAAGGTGGACGATATTTTATGGCGGGAAAAGATTTGCACGAACGACTGTGCCGGTATTACGAATTTATTGCGGGACCGATGCCGGATAGAAATCGGTTTGTAGAAGTGCTTCGCCAAACGGTTACTTCTGAGGATCTTGCTGTCTTTTTCCTGCTGCCCTTTCTCAAGCCGGTGTCTTTTGAAAAACTTAAATCCAAATCTACCGCATCACCGCAAGACATTCAAAAAAGCCTCGACCGGATGGCTTCCGAGGGCATAGTAATGTCCTATGAAACCGATGAGGGTCCTTCCTATCAGCGTTCCCACGTCGTATTCATGACGGAACAGCAAGTCCGCAGTCAGAAGGATACAACCAAAAGAAGATTTTATGCGGAGTTATTCAACAAGGTAATAGACGGCGAGCTGGTCGAAACTCCGACCAAGACCCCCTATTTCCGAGTAATCCCGGCCGAGGCAAGTTTTAACGTAAAAAGCGGCAGCAGCACTGCGATCCGGGTGGGTGAATACGTGAAGGTTGATAGTGGCCCCATGCCACTGGAAGCGATTTATGAAATTTTGAAGAATGAGGGGCCGTTGATCGGTGTCACCGAATGTTATTGTCGCAAGACCAAATCTTTAATAGGCAAGGAATGTGATTATCCCATAGAAAGGTGCTTTGTGCTCAATGAACAAGCTCAAGCCCTAATAAAGGTCGGGATTGCCCGGGAAGTCACATTTGATTGGGCCTATGGCATGCTCAAAGATTGTGAACAAATGGGCCTTGTCCACCAGGTTGACAACTGTGAATCCAGGATCCGATCCATTTGCAACTGCTGCCCATGTTGCTGTGTCGTTTTAAACTTCGTGCAGCGTGGCGCAACGAATGTAGGTGCCCCGTCGCCGTTTGTTGCCCGTCAAAACGCCGATCGATGCAGGCGGAGTGGGCATTGTACAGCCTGCTGCCCCACTGGGGCCCGCACCCTGACAGATCAGGGCCCTGTTGTAGACGAGCAAAGATGCATCGGCTGCGGGTTATGTGTAACAGCCTGTCCATATGGTGGTTGTCGGCTGATCAATCGCACGAAAATGAAGATCCCCCCGAAAAACCATCACGATCTGTACAGTAGACTGGGCCGGGAGGCACTGATAGGTAAAATTAGAAAAAAGCTATTCAGCATAAGCACGTCGTGAAAACCTGCAATGCTTGAAAAACCGAAATACCTTCGGGACACCAAGCAGCAAGCGGAAACGCCTATTTCGTGTTGCCTTCCAAATGATCTGAAAAGCGAACTTTGCATACCGGTTGTTGGCCATGAAGGACAAGATGAGCCGTTTTCAGGCAGTCCATTCGGAGAAACACATAGCAGATGTCGTGCGCTTAGCCCGCGAGATTTGGCAGGAGCACTATGTGCCCATCATCGGCCAGAAACAGGTCGACTACATGCTGGAGAGGTTTCAGAGCAGGAAGGCACTGGTTGAACAACTCGGCCAGTCATATGAGTATTACATTATTACCCATCGCGGGCAAAGTGTAGGCTACGTGGCCGTCGTTCCGGACACGGGCGAATCCAGTCTCATGATCAGCAAGATCTACGTCAGGAAGTCCAAACGAGGTCAGCATCTGGGGAAGAGCACCTTGCGATTCGTGGAGCGCCTTTGTCTAAAACGGGGAATCAGGCTACTTTGGCTAACCGTAAATAAGAACAATGCCGATTCGATCGCATGGTACATACGCATGGGTTTCAGAAATGTCGGACCGACCATTCAAGATATTGGCGGTGGTTTCGTCATGGATGACTTCAGGCTGGAAAAGACCATCAATAAATGATCCCTTGTGGGGGCAAAAACCTAAAATAACGCCTCAGGAGTCGTTAAACCCTCACTCTATCCATATTCTTTGAGTAATCCTCACTTCGGATCATCATCACCCACTGAGGAATAAGTGCAGGCGTTCCACCGACTTTGATACGAGCATACTTCTAAAAAAGATGAGCAGTGTTTCCCCACGTGATGGTCTTCCGCTTTTATGTCATGGGTATGGATTTCTACCAATCACCACCCTCTCGGGATAGCTGTCCCTGCATAGAACCGCCAATAACCACATTCCCTTGACCCCTTTCTGAAATTCAATCTCCCGCATTTACCAAAATATTTGTCTGCATATGTTTTTCATTGCCAATATACTGGATTGGATATAGATTCCAACCACCATCATCGAAATTATTTTAAACAAGCCCCTGATTAGTCCTCCGATTTGATAAAGGAGCTCTGCATGCAAAGCAAAAAAAATTCCAAGGCCAAAAGTAAACCCACAAAACCTCGTGTTTTAGAGAAATCAGCTAAAGATATGGAGCGATTCTTTCAGGAAAACCATGAGCTATTTACAAAAATCGTTTCCGCCATACCGGATGCCGTGATCCTCTCGGATCTACAGGGGAAGATCATTTTTGTGAACGATGTTGGTGTCAAGCTGGCAGGATATGCCAGCACGAAAGAGATTGTTGGGAAAGACGCGCTTTCGCTTGTCGCGCCCCAAGAGAGAAAGAAAGCCGAGGAGAATCTTGCGGGATTGTTAAAGGGCAGTATTAGTCCGAATGAGTATACCTTGGTCGCCAAGGATGGGAAGCATATACCCATTGAGATTCACGGGAGTGTTTTAAGAAATACCGATGATTCAATCTTTGCCAGAATACATGTTTGCCGCGATATCACGGAGCGCAAGCAGTCAGAGGAGTTTCTTCGTGAAAGTAACGAGCGCTTCAGTGCCTTGTTTGAACGATCTCTTGAATGTGTGTACATCCATGACTTAGAGGGCAATTTTATCGATTGTAACCAGGCGGCGCTGGATCTGGTGGGCTACAGCTTGGAGGAAATTCGTAACTTGGACTTCTCATCTTTAATAGTTTCTGAACAATTACATGTGGCAAGAAAAACAATGAAAGATATGATGCGGGGTACCAACCGAAGTGGCATTACTGAATTCAGGGTGAAACACAAGGACGGTAGTTACAGGGATGTGGAAACTTCGGGAACGGCGATCTATCGTGAAGGGAAGCCTCATGCAATCCTGGGAGTTGCACGTGACGTTACGGAGCGCAGACGAATAGAGATTGAGCGTCAACAGAACATCGAACGACTTCAGAAATCGTTGGGGAAAACGATACAGGCCATAGCCGCAGCCATCGAAACAAGGGATCCCTTCACGGCTGGTCACCAGAGAAGGGTGGCTGAACTTGCCCGCAACATCGCTGCTGAAATGGGTCTAACAACCGATCAGATTGATGGAATCCTCATGGCATCTATCATTCATGATCTCGGCAAGATCTCCGTTCCCGCCGATATTCTTAGCAAGCCCGCAAAATTAACGAATATAGAATACGCCCTGGTAAAAACCCATCCAAAGTCCGGTTACGATATCCTAAAGGACATTGATTTCCCCTGGCCTGTTGCCCGAATCATCTTGGAGCACCATGAACGGATGGATGGTTCCGGTTATCCACACGGACTCAAAGGTGAAGCAATCATTCTTGAAGCGAGAATAATCGCTGTAGCCGATGTGGTTGAGGCAATGGTTTCTCATCGTCCTGATCGACCTTCTTTAGGAATTGCTGCAGCGCTGGCTGAGATTGAGCGCAATAAAGGAACGCTTTATGACACCGTTGTGGTTGAAGCATGCCTGAGATTATTCCGCGAAAAAGATTTTCAACTTAAAAAACACGATTTCGAACCATAACGTTCTCGCCCAACGAGTTATATTTAGGAGCACCGCTAGGCAAAAGCAATCTTCATTCCAGACATATAACGCATTGTTTTCAAATGGTATTTATAATATTAGGTTGATAATCAAACTACCAATATTGTAAAGAATCTGGACACTTAACAAGCAATATGCGAGGGCAAATGGTAAATTTAATAAATTATTGCGACAATATAGGAAGATATTTTGGAATGTAAAGAATCTGGACAGTAACTGCGCTCACGTTCAGTCAGTAAACTTGAATTTTGATATCTACCACTGATGCACGGCTGGTGCAGCCGACGATTCTACCGATCGAGCGATCATAAAAAAACTGATCCTCAGAAATTGCATCGCTTCCTTCTGAAAGTTTTTTTCCAATTTTACCATTCCGTGCAAGATCGCAATCCGTGATGAACCTATTATGGGCCATTGCCACTCGAAACCCAACTCTTCTTGACTCACGTACCACACCCAAGTATATTTAAGAAATGGCAATAAATCAGACTGGATCGCCTCCGGCTCAAAAACCCGGTGATATGTTCCCAAGCGCACCAATACGGATCAAAAAACTGCGTTGGTGAAGAGTCCAAAATGGGACGGGATACATTAGGCTTTTTGGGTTCAACTACTGGCACTACATATTGGAAACTATAAAATGGACAGTCCAATATTAACTTATCTTGTCTTAATTATTATAGCCATATTGGCCATAGCGGGTTTCACCATTATAACAAAATACCTCCAGAGGAAAGAAAAAGACTTTTTCTTTGACCATGAAGATAAAGGTATTTTCATTGACGGCTTAAATGAGGCACAGACAGAAATTGCCCCTCTTGCCGAGGGTGATCATGTACAAGGCCCCGCAGGCTTAGGCCAATCCAATGCGACAAATCCAGTTGCTTCAGCTCTTAAAACAGTAGGCCCCCTTTCAATAGTTCTTGCCCTTGTTCTGATGGTAATCAGTGTATTTCTGTTAACGGAAAATGAGAGACTGGTCCTATTAATCCCGGTCCTGATATCATTTATCCTGAGTGGTATTATATGTATTAGATTAGAGGAACTAATTAAGCTGATCAGAAGAAATGAACTGAATACCGTGGAAAGGCGAAGAGACAAAACACCAAACTACTCAGAAAGGATCAGGGCAGCTGAAAAATGCCAAAAGAATCTTTTTGATCGACTCAAATCTTATGGCGAAATGGATGAAACAAATTATCATGACTATAACACAACTTTACGAGGTTACACGGAGCTATTAAAGGCAACTGCCGAGCTATGCCTAAAAATGGGTGAGTACTATGCAGCGATGGGCGATAAACAAAAAGCTAAAGCAATATACAGGCACGTCATTACAAACTACACGGAGGATGTTTTCAAATCCTGTGTAATCCGTGCAGAATTTGCACTGAAGGATTTAGAAGATCAATAGAACCCATATGCAGTTCAAGACAATGTTACCGTGGCCCGACCCCAACTGGCTCCGCTAAAATTTGGAACTGATTAATCGATCGCGTACGTTGTCCAGCGCCTGTTTCCATTCCTGAACTTCGCGCTGACGCTCTTCGACAATTCTTTTCAATTCAGCTCTGCTCTCAGCCAGTTGCTCCTCAAGAGAAATCCTCATCTTGCTAGACTCCTCCTCGATACGAATCCGCTCTCCGATCTCGCACCGCAGTTCTTCCGTTATCTTCTTCAATTCCGTACCGCTCTCGGCCAGTTGCTCCTCAAGAGAAGCCTTCATCTTGCTAGACTCCTCCTCGATGCGAATCCGCTCTCCGATCTCGCGCCGCAGCTCTTCCGTTATCTTCTTCAACTCCGCACCACTCTCGGCCAGTTGCTCCTCGAGAGAAGCCCTCATCTTTTTAGACTCCTCCTCCATACGTATCCGCTGCGATATTTCCTTTTCAAATTCCGCCTTGGTCCTTTCCAGATCACTTAGCTGGACCTGCATTTCGTGCAGCTCTGAGACCAGCTTTCCGATAAAGTGAAATTTCTCCTGATCGCCTTTTTCATCTTTCATAGAAAACCTCACCCAGTGAATTCATAAGTTTCAATTACCAAGCTTTCTCGATCTTAGCAATGTTTAATAATATTCCATTTGCCATAAACAAGGGCATGGGATTTTAAAAAAATTCCCTCCATGGGGATATACAGAAAAGACGGTGCAAAAGGAAAACGAAAATGATTGGCATAACCAGATATGACTGGTCAGGGTGGCAGTGCTTGAGCTCAACGAAGGGTGGAATGCATCCTGGGAAATTTCATTTCCTCCTTCTTCTGAAGAACCTCGATTGCTTCTTGAGGCATGCAAGTTGGTACATTCAAAGAGGCCACCCCACCCTCTATGCTATTATAATCTTTTCATATTATATCTTGATCTACAATGATAGCGGTAGTATATTAATTTGCTAAAGCAGGCAGGACAACCACTTCAATATCTATCCCACATTCAGGAGACCCTTATGAAAAATATTTTTGCGCTGCCGTCTATCGCTGATGAAAAGGATACCCAGACTTCCCGCCTCTTGAACATTTTCCTATGGTCGTTCATGCTGGCCATGACGGTCATGATTTTGATTGCGATTGTTTTGCCGGAGACTACCAGGCGCCAGTTGTTGTTGGTTGGTACAGTGGATATATCCAGCGTCCTTCTGCTTATCCTGACCCGGAGAGGTTACACGAGGCTGGTCAGCTGGATGGTGATATTACAAGTATGGGTCGTCACAACAGCGGTTGTTTCAACGGGTGGCGGTATTCATAACCCCGCGGTTACACTCTATCTTATTGTGGTCCTCATCGCCGGATTGATGCTGGGCCGGACCACCGGTCTCATCATCGCAGGGATTTGTCTCTTAACCGAATTAGTCCTGGTTCACTTTGAACAAGCAGATCTTTTGTTGCCCAGCATCGTGCAACACAATGCATTAACGCTCTGGGTGGCCAATACGGGGGCAATGATCATCATTGTAGGCATCCAATATTTTGCCTCTTCAACCTTCAAGGGATCTTTTGATCGCATATACCGAGAACTGAATGAACGGAAGCTGGTGGAAGCCGAATTGCGCGCGAGCGAGCAACGTTTCAGAGCAATTTTCGATTCGGTTAACGACGCCATCAGCATCCATGATTTGGCAACGGGCGAAATTCTGTTTGTCAATCAAAGACTGTGTGACTTCACCGGTTATACCCGCGAGGAGGCACGTATGATCAATATTGCGACGCTGAGCTCAGGCGAACCTCCCTACACGGCAAAAGAGGCATTAAAGTGGCTGAAAGAGGCCGCTGATGGGTCCCCACAACTTATTCAATGGCACGTTAAAGACAAACAGGGTCATCTGTTCTGGGTGGAAGTGAATATGCGCAGAGCCTCCATTGATGGTCAGGAACGCATGGTTTTGGTTGCACGCAATATCTCAGAGCGGAAGAACATGGAAGAAAGGTTAGCGGAAAGCGAAAGGCGTCTGCGTTTGATCACAGACAACATGATGGATCTGATCACCCTCGTGGATGTGAATGGGAAGGTCGAATACCTCAGCCCATCGCATACGCAGGTCCTCGGTTATGGCACAGAGGAATTGATGAAGAAATGGGACTTCAATCTCATTCATCCGGATGACAGAGATGGATTGTTCCAAGCCTTCAGAGAAACGACTCGTTTAGCAAAGCATAGAACAGCGATATACCGTTTTCGACACGCAGATGGCCATTATATATGGCTGGAGACGGTTGGCAACGTTGTCCAAGATGAAAGAGGTAAAAATACCGAGGCGATTTTAAGCAGCAGGGATATCAGTGAGCGAAAGCAGACCGAGGAGGCACTCAAGCGCAGCGAGGAGAAGTACCGCCAGATCTTGGACAATATTGATGATGGTTATTTTGAGGTAGACCTGGCCGGTAATTTTACCCTGTTCAACGACGTTCTACCGAACGTTTTAGGCTACTCACGGGAAGAGCTGATGGGTAAAAATTTTAGATTGGTTATGGATGCAGAGAATGCCAAGATGGTGTTTGAAGTGTTTAACAAGGTGTACCAGACAGGAGTGCCAGTCCGACTGGTCGAGTGGGAAAGTATGAAACGGGATGGTTCCAAGCTTTACGTTGAAACTTCTGTTTTCCCAATTAAAGACGTCGATGGAAGGCCAATGGGATTCCGTGGTGTCGTGAGAGACATTACCGAGCGGAAGCGTATGTACGACAAGATCCATATTATGGCCGTAACAGATGATTTAACCGGCTTGTACAATAGACGGGGCTTCATCACGCTCGCCGAACAGCAGCTGAAGACAGCGGGGAGGACGAGAACCAAGATGCTGCTGACCTTCGTTGACTTAGACGATATGAAACACATCAACGACGTCTGGGGTCATGATGAGGGGGATAGAGCCCTTGTCGGAGCAGCAAAAGTTCTCAGGCAGACATTCAGGGATTCGGACATCATCGCCCGCATCGGGGGAGATGAATACGCCGTTCTTGCCCCCGATGTTAAAGGGACGACACAGGACGTTTTTATGGCACGCCTCCAGCAAAAGCTCGATGAGTTTAATGCGCATGAAAACCGAGGTTACAGGCTATCCTTGAGTAAAGGCCATACCTTTTATGACCCGCAGACACCGTGTTCTTTGGATCAACTTATATCAAGGGCAGATAAATTGATGTACGAGGATAAGCATCGCAAAAGAAATACGGATGAAAAAGTCTAATTTGAATCGGTACAAGTTTTTACCAAGCTGATTCAGCCCGATGATCCTCACTCCCGGTCATCACGACGTATGTAAGATTTTTGGAACCGATAAAACGCCTTTATTGTTTTTTGCTGTCTTGATGACTGCCTGAACATCCCTGATGGCATCCCGTTAGACCCTGGCACGGCCTCCGCTGCATCGGTTCAAGCCAGAGTTGCTTCAGCTGCAATTAAAACAACAGAACTCCAAATCATCCTGTCCTGCCTAGCATCTGAGGCAAACCTTGAGTCCACAGAAATGGATTGACAAACATCAGCAATTAATATATCATTTAGCTGCTTGAAAAGGGCAAACCATACGAAAGTATGGTGCGCAAAGCCACTGGCCTAAGTCTAATAAGGACCTGGATATGGCAGCAGGGTTGCCGGGCAAAATTTTAAACTTTCTTTCCTCAAAGAGGGGTCTGTAACCAATTGTTATTACCCCTTTTTTCATTGGTTGTACCCCTGCAACCCCGCTCCATATCTGATGGGAAAACAAAAAGCGAATTCGCGCCATCAACAGCAAAGGCATATTAACGACCTTGCAAAGCGTATGGAGGGTAAATCTTAATCTTAAAAAGAGCGGGTTATGATCGGCTATGGTTTCCTGACAGCCAAGGCCATTACGAGGCCTCTTGAGTGCATTCTCCTTTTCGCCTCTATTCCCGGTTACTACGGTTTCATGCACTGCCTATATTCTGATTCAGGATTGGCGAAATATACTTCAAACATCTATGGAAATGGTTGAGCCCATCATTACGGTTAAGATTTCCCGTCACCCTGTCTACAAAGAGAAAAGGCATGGAATTACCATATCAATCAGGTGGTATTCGTAAGGCTTTATCAGTGACCCCGCTCCGTATCCCCGTCCAGTTCTGGTGGAACGGGACGGGGATATTTTCTGCGATGACCGCAGCGCTTATCTTCGTATTGACGGGCTGTACACAGGTCACAATGATCAAACCCGATTCCGCCGCGCCCCTCACGGACCAAGCGCTGCTGGCCAAGGTGGCCATCGAGGCCACGGACTGGCCTATCCGCAACGCGGCTGTCAAGAGGCTCACGGATCAGACCTTGCTGGCCAAGGTGGCCATCGAGGATAAGGATCCGGATGTCCGCCGTATCGCCGTCGCGAAACTTACCGATCAAACAGTGTTGGTCAAGTTGGCGATCGAGGACAAGGATCCAGATGTCTCCTATGATGCCGCCGAAAAACTCACCGACCAGACCTTATTGGCCAAAGTGGCGATTGAGGCCGCGCATTGGCCTGTCCGCAACGCGGCCATCAAGAGACTCACGGATCAGGCAGTGCTGACCAAGCTGGCGATCGAGGACAAGAATCCCAATATCCGCCCTGCCGCCGTCAAGAGGCTCACAGATCAGGCAGTCCTGACCAAATTAGCAATCGAGGACAAGGATTGGTTTGTCCGCAATGCTGCGACTGAGCAACTCACCGACCTGGGATTGCTGGCCAAAGTAACGGTCGAGGGCACGAATGGGTCCGTCCACGATGCGACCGAAAAGAGATGCACCGATCAGACTGCGCTAACCAAGCTGGCAATCGGGGACAAGCAAACAAATGACCGCCCTTCTGCTATCGCGACACCCACCGGACAGGCGGTGTTGACTAAACCTGTGACCGAAGATAATCATCCGAATGTCCTTCCTGCTGCCGGGAACAGACTAACCGATCAGGCAGAGCTGGCCAAGGTGGCGATCGAGACCAAGGACTGGTTTGCCCGCAATGCTGCGATCGAGCAACTCACCGACCAGGCGGTGCTAACCAAGCTGGCCATCGAGGACAAGGATCCGGACATCCGTCGTATCTCCACTGCAAGACTGACGGATCAAACAGCATTGACGAAACTGGCGATCGAGGCCAAGGATCCGACTATCCGTCGTATTTCCGTCATGAGACTCACCGATCAGGCCGTGTTGGTTCAGTTGGCCCTTAAGGACGAGGACCCGGATGTCGCCCGTGCTGCCGTCGAAAGGCTCACCGACCAGGATTTGCTCACAAAGGTGGCGACCGAGGCCAAGGATTGGTTCGTCCGCGATGCTGCGATCGGGAAACTCACCGATCAGGCTGGACTGGTCAAGGTGGCGACCGAGGCCAAGACTTGGCCCGTCCGCAATGCTGCCGTCGAGAGGATCACCGACCAGACGGCGCTGGCCAAACTCGCGATCCAGGACAAGGAAACGCATGTCCGCGCAACCGCCGTTAAAAACCTCTTCGATCAGGAATTGCTGACGAAAGTGGCAATCGAGGCCAAGGATTGGTCGATCTGCACGGCCGCCGTCAAGAGGCTCAGTGATCAGGAATTGCTGACGAAGGTGGCGATCGAGGCCAAGACCTGGACCGTTCGCGGTGCTGCCGTCAAGAGACTCACCGATCAGGCCGTGTTGACCAAACTGGCTATGGAGGACAGGGATCCGAACGTCCGCACAGCCGCAGAGGAGCGCATCGCTGACCTGCGTCGTTAGGAACCTTTGTGAGGGAACTTAATACGTTCAGGTTATCCCTCAAATTGGCAAAACGACTGAATTGCCGCGGTCGGATTTTACCCAATAGGCATACGCTGCTCACGGTATAACCCGGAAACGGTTCACTTGTCTTCCGCTACTCGCCGGCATATTTTTCTGTACCGACTTCTGCTTATCGGAGAAAAAACAAATCACTTTTTTCCAGCGCAGCAATACACATCCGCAACAGATTGACCACCCAGACACTAAGAGTACTAATCACCCTGAGGCAGTGGTTTTCTTGGCCCCATTTGTGTCGCAGAATTAGATAGCATTTGAGATCGATTATGCACTACCCTTACAAAATCCTTTAATCATAAAATCCAGTACAAGAAGATGACCAACTGAAAGAATTCATAGTTTGAGAGCTTTGAATAATTCTTGTTTTTTGATAATCGATCTTTGTAAGTCATTGTTTTTATTGCATGCAAATTTTGAAAAAGTGATAAATTCAAAGCTCTCAGTTTATCCTTGATTTTGCAGAATTCCTTAGTATAGTACCCACAACTTTGTGTAAGATATGTCACAATGTCATTGGCCCCATTCTCCGTTAAGTATGACCCGTCGTCAAGCACCAACCTTTTGTCAGAAGATGGAATTTAATCATTGTTAGCGCGACTCAGAAAGCTCGAGGAGGTTTTGTCCTTGAAAGAGAGAAAGCGGGGCAAAAAGCCATTCACCGAGCAAGAGATTATCGAAAGATATAAAAGCATTTTAGAGAACATTGAAGACGGCTACTGTGAACTGGACATTGCCGGCAACATAATTCTTTTTAATGACGCGCTCTGCAGGGTGTTGGGATACTCAGCAGAGGATCTCACAGGGATGAACTACAAGCGATATGTGTCCCCTGAAGATATGCAAAGGGTCTATGAATTCTATCACGATTTATACCTGACGGGCACGCCTGGGAAACTCGTGGATTATAAAGTGATTACAAAGGACGGATCCCGGAGGGTTATTGAAGCATCTGTTTCCCTTATACGGGATTCGGCAGGGAAGCCAATAAGGTTCAGGTCATTTAGTCGCGATATCACCGAGCGTAAGCGGTCAGAGGAAGAACTGCGGGAAAGTGAAGGAAGATATCGATCGATTCTTGAGAATATTGAAGATGGTTACTTCGAGCTGGATCTTGCGGGAAACATGGCTTTTTTTAATACCTCCATGTGCAGAATTGCAAATGTTTCCGCCAGTGAGTTGCTGGGAATGAATTATCGGGAGTATACCCGTCCGGAAACAGCAAAAGAGTTGTTCAGGGTTTTCAATAAAATATACAGAACAGGCGACCCTCTGAAGTCGGCGGATTATGAGATCCTCTGGAAAGATGGTACTCGAAGGACGCTCGATCTGTCGGTAGCGCTGATACGCGATCAAGAAGGAAATCCCTCTGGTTTTCGTGGTATCGCAAGGGACGTAACGGAACGAAAGACATGGGAAGAGAATCTTAGAAAAAGCGAGGAGAAATACCGTTTAATTCTCAAAAATATCCAGGAAGGGTATTTTGAGGTCGATCTCAAAGGCAAATTGGTCTTCTTCAACGATACGCTGTGTAATCTCGCAGGGTATTCCCGAGATGAATTGTTGAATATGAACATGCGGGATTACCTAACAGCGGAAAGCGTAAAAACCCTTCTGAAGGTTTTTGGTGCAATATACCAGACGGGCAATCCCTCAGGTATTGTTGACTATGAGGTTATTACCAAGGAAGGGAACATAGTCTGTGCAGAGCTCTCAGCATCCCTCATCCGGGATGAAAAGGGAAAGCCCGCGGGATTCAGGGGTCTTGCCAGGGATACAACCGACAGGAAGCTAAATGAAAGGGTACTTCGGGAAAGTGAGGAAAAGTACAGGACCATTCTTGATGCAATTGAAGAAGGTTACTTCGAGGTTGACCTTGCCGGGAGTTTTACCTTCGTAAACAATTATCTCTTAAAGATCGCCGCAGCAACGAGAGATGAGTTAATAGGGATGAACTATCTGCGATACACCGCTCCAGAGACAGCCGGGGACATGTACAGTGTCTTCAATGAAGTCTACCGAACTGGGCAGTCTGTAAAGATCAAAGATTTCGAAATCATCAGAATGGACGGAACCAAAAGGATCTGTGAGTTATCCGTAACATTGATGCACGATGCAGAGGGGAAGCCCTCTGGTTTTCGTGGCATTGCCCGAGATGTGACCGGTAGAAAGCAAGCAGAGAGAATGTATCAAACCGCTGCAGACAAGTCTTTTGCCGGTATTTTCATCATTCAGAATGGGGTTTTCCGTTATATGAATGCCCATACCGTCGCTTATACGGGTTATACGCCTGAGGAATTGATAGGCAAAGAAACCATGAAAATCGTGCATCCCGATGATCGCGAAACCTTAAAAAGGCACGCTCTTGAGATGCTTAAAGGCATTCGTAAGTCTTCCTACGAATACAGAATCATTACCAAGGATGGCGACGTACGATGGATTATTGAGACGCTGACTCCCGTAATCATAGAAGGGCAACGGGCACTGCTCGGAAATTCGATGGACATAACCGAGCAAAAGAAGGCGGGAGAAACATTAGAAAAGAGCTTTGCAAACCTGCGAAAATCACTAGGGGCAACTGTCCAGGCCATTGCCATGGCCGTGGAAACAAGGGACCCCTATACTGCCGGCCACCAACGTAGGGTGGCTGACCTAGCTCGTTCCATTGCAACAGAAATGGGCTTGGCGAGTGATCAAATAGAAGGCATCCGCTTGGCAAGTACGCTTCATGATCTCGGGAAAATATCCATCCCTGCGGAAATTCTCAGCAAGCCGACAAAATTAACGAATATAGAGTTTGACCTGATTAAAACACACCCACAGTCTGGTTATGACATATTACGAGATATTGAATTTCCCTGGCCTATTGCACGGATCGTTTTGGAACATCACGAGAGAATAGATGGTTCCGGATATCCGAACGGTTTGACAGGGGATCATCTTCTGATTGAATCCCGCATTTTAGCAGTGGCAGATGTTGTGGAAGCTATCGCTTCGCATCGTCCGTATCGACCTGCCCATGGGATTAGCATCGCACTTGACGAAATGATAAAGAATAGAGGTGTCCTCTATGATTCAGATGTCACGGATGCCTGTTTGAGACTTTTTAAGGAAAAGAACTACGCCCTAAGAAATGTTTGACGATTTCCAAAAGCAACCTTGAATCCATCGTACAACCCTGTGACGCACCCTTCAGGAAGGAATCGATACCGGATAGTCCCTGTTCAGGTCAAGTTTTATTCAGAGCACAGAACAGCCGGTCATACAAGATTTGACACTTGCCGCCATTCCATCGGCACAGGGACACTTATCTTATACATGGAATAGTCTATTGGGGAAATTCAACTGGTTCCTGCAACGGTCTGATCCGGGATGTGTCCGCCCATGCAGAGGTTGGGTGGGCGGCAATCACCATGCGGCATTCCAAGCCAATGTGTGGTAAACATCCCCGAGCACCCCGCGGGATTTGAATGGAACGAGGGACAGAAAGACCATGCCAACCTCCAGCCCAGAGGCAGCCCGACCCAAGAACCTCTTGCCGGTCCTGACGTGCCTGTCCCTGGCGGTCCTCACGGTGATCGCCTTC
>Ga0326727_10008961_pt1 | contig 24996 bp, 19 predicted proteins | sample MB2enrmetagenome_FD_207643 | JGI IMG/M metagenome (GOLD analysis project Ga0326727, IMG submission 207643) | Lab enriched peat soil microbial communities from McLean, Ithaca, NY, United States - MB29MY | ecosystem: Environmental > Terrestrial > Soil > Wetlands > Peat | place: USA: New York... | reverse complement strand
AAGAGCGAGAGCGCGAGCACGACGGGGATGACCCCTCGCACCCCGGCGAGCGTGATCGTCCCGTACCAGGCCGAGGGCAACCGCGCCGCCGGGTCGGTGGAGCGTCGGACCACGAGGCGGTAAGCGTAGACGAAGATCGCCCGCCCGAGGACGAGGAGGACCGAAACGAGCAGGATCAACGGCAGGTAGGTGATGAGCGTCGTCAACGTGAACAGGAGCCCGATGGAGAGGAAGACGAGCGAGTTGACGATGTACACCAGCACCCCCCAGAAGGAGTTCACCACCTCCCGGACCGCCGACTCCATGGCCCGGGGAGCGACCCAGCTCCCCACGGCGATCCCCGTGATGGCCGTCGCGATGATCCCCGACGCCCCGAGGTCGGTGGCCAGCAGGAAGGAACCGAAGGCGGCCACCACCGTGAGCGCGGTCTCTACCGAGGCGTCGTTGAGCCGGCGATGGAGGAGGAAGAGGCCGCCGGCGGCGAGAAGGCCCACGCCGATGCCCCCTCCCACCAACCAGAGGAACTGAAAGATGGAACCGACGACCGATACCGACCCGGTCTCGACGAGACCGAGGAGGACCACGAAGAGGACGACCCCGACCGCGTCGTTGAGGATCGACTCGCTCTCGACGATCGTGGAGAGCTCCTCCGGCACCCGCAATCGCCGGAACATGTCGACGACCGCGATCGGGTCGGTCGGGGAGAGGATCGCCGCGAGGAGCAGCGCCGCCGTCAACGGGATCGCGGTCAGGTACCCGACCAGGACCCCCGTGAACACGGTAGTGAACAGCACCCCGCCCAGGACGAGGAAAAGGACGATCCGCAGGTGGGCCCACAGGTAGCGGAAGTTGACGTGGATCGCCGCCTCGAAAATGATCGGAGGGAGCAGGACGTCGAAGAAGAACGTGGGAGTGAACAGCGAGGCGACGGCGCTCGACAGGCCCGGGATCGTCGTTCGCTCCGCGATGACCCCGAGGGCGAACCCGAACACCACGAGCCCGATGGTGTAGGGGATCCGGAACCTCGCCGCCACGATGCCCACGCCGATGGCCACGAGCAACAGCCCGAGGAGGGGGAACAGGTCGGACACGGTGCGAAAAGGGTCGAAGCACCTGTGGGAATCAAACCTTCGGACCCCGGCAGAGCGCCGGGACTACCGCGGGGTCAGTGGGCTTTGGCCCGCCCGACCTTCAGCACCTGGCCGGGCAGCCGGAACGCCCGGATCGCGAGGAGGACCGTGGTCGCCAGCATCGGGAGCGCGACGATCACCCCCACCCAGGCGAGCAGGAGCTGGGCGGAGCTACCGAAGACGACCCCGCGCTGCGAGAACTCCATCGTCAATCGGATCCAGCCCAAGGAGAAGTACCACAGGATCCCCAGTATGATGACGGAAAAGGCGGTCATTCCGAGGATAAGGTCCGTGAGGAAGTACGCCCCGGCCCCCGAGAGGATGCGCCAGCCGGCCCGGTGGATTTCGAACATTATGGTATCCAACGGAGAATATGTTTGTCAATTTAGGGATATATACCCACGGTTTCGGTCGCGCTTCGCTAGGGACCGGCGAGCGGAGGAAAGTGCGCGCCGGAGCTCTCGCGCCGCTCGCCGGAGGTAGCGGGCCGTTCGACCGAACGTAGCACGGGAGCGCTCGGACGCCTCCATCCCTTCGAGCTCCTCCGGATCGAGCGGCGGGCTCGATCTTCCCCGAGCCGGGGGCCCGGACCCCCCCTACGGCCCGGAAGGGACGGGCGGGTTATCTGAGCTTGACGAACTGCTCTTAGTCCGGCCCGCCGAACCGTTCCCTGAGCTGGACCGCCGCGTCCCCGGACCACGGCGAGCAGTCCAGCCGGTGGGGACGCGGATGAGCGAGGGGAAGAGAGACCCAGCCGCTCTGCTGCGCGAGCTCGAGGAACTGGCGAGCGAGGACCGCCTCTCGCTCCCCGAGCTGGAGGCGCTCGCCCGCCGGCACAACGTGCCCCGCTCGGTCGTCCAGGGGCTTCGCACCTTCTACTTCCCGGAGCGGACCGAGGCCCGGACCGAGATCTGCGTCGGCCTCCCCTGCGCGTTACGCCGGTCGGGGAAAGGTCCCCTCGAGCCCCCGGAGGGGTGCGCGCGCATCTCCTGCCTCGGTTATTGCGACCGAGGCCCCGTGCTCCGCCGGGGCGGTCACTACTTCGAGCAGCGGGCCGAGGAGCTGGAAGAGATCCCCGAGAGCACCCCGAAGTTCGTCGAGGCCCATCGGGAGCCTCTGGCGGCCTACCAGGAGCGCGGCGGGTACTCGGCGCTCGAGCAGTACCTCGCCGCCCCGGACCCGGAACGGCTGGTTCGAAAGGTCGAAACGGCCTCCGTGAGGGGGATGGGGGGAGCCGGGTTCCCGGCCCACGTGAAGTGGAAGGCCGTGCGCTCGAGCCCCTCGTCGGGCCGGGTGCTCCTCGTCAACGCCCATGAGGGCGAGCCGGCGACCTTCAAGGACCGGGAGATCCTCGAACGGGAGCCGCACCGGCTCCTCGAAGGGGCGCTCCTCGCCGCGCTCGCGGTGGGCGCCGGCACGGTCGTCATCGGGATCAAGAGCGAGTACGAGAACGCCGGTTGGTCGCTCGGGGAGGCGGTCGACGAGCTCGAGATGCTCTCGGAGCTCGCCTGGCCCGAGGGCACGTTGCCCACGGTCGAGGTCCATGCCGTTCCCGGTCCGTACGTCACGGGGGAGGAAACGGCCCTGATGGAAGCGCTGGAGGGGCGAAGGAGCGAGCCCCGCTTGCGCCCTCCATTCCCGGCGGAGTTCGGGCTGAACGGCCGGCCCACGCTCGTGCAGAACGTCGAGACCCTCGCCGCCCTTCCGCGCCTGCTCGACCCCGAAGACTCCGGCTCGCCCCTCGCGCCGATGGAGAAGGTCTACTGCCTTACCGGGGATGTGGCCCGGCCCGGGTCGTACCGGCACCCCCTCGGGGTCCGCGCCGCGGAGCTCATCGAGACCGATGGGGGCTCGGACCGACGGGACCTCAAAGCGTTCCTGCCCGGGGGACTCTCCGGAGGCGTTCTTCCCGCCTCGAAGCTCGAAACCGCTCTCGATTTCGATTCCGTGCGCCGGGAAGGCGGCGGTCTCGGGACCGGCGCGGTCATCGCGATCGGAAAGGAGCGCTGTATCGTCGAGGTCCTCGAGAACCTCGCCTCCTTCTTCGCGGCGGAGTCCTGCGGCAAGTGCGTACCCTGCCGGCTCGGCACGGCCAAGCTCGAGCGCACCGTGACCGCGCTCCGCGCCGGGCGCGCGAGCGAGAGCGACCTCGAGGAGGCGCTCTCGGTCGCCCAACTGCTCCAGGAGACCTCGATCTGCGCCCTCGGACAGGTCGCGGGCAAGGCGCTGTTGGATTCCATGAAGCACTTTCCCGAGGAGATCCGGGCCCACACGCGCGGCGAGTGCCCGGCGCTCCGTCATCTGGAGGCGAGCTCGCTGTGACGCTCCGGCTCCTCGTGGACGGTCAAGAGGTCGATGCCCGGGAGGGGGAGACGATCCTCGAGCTCACCCGCCGCATCGGTATCGAGCTCCCCACGCTCTGCGATTCTCCCTCGCGCCCGAACGGCGTCTGTCGCCTGTGCCTGGTCGAGACGGACCCGACCGGTCGCGCCGTGCCGGCCTGCGCTACCCGGGTCCGTTCGGGCATGGAGGTCCGGACCGACTCGCCGCACCTGCTCCAGCTCCGACAAGGCCTTCTCGCGCTCCTCCTCGAAACCCATCGACCGCACGAGGCCCCGATGCGATGCCAGCTCGAGGGGCTCGCCCGTCGGTACGGAGTCCCCTCGAACGGTACGTGGACCGAGGCGCCCGAGCCGGACGCCTCGCACCCGGCGATCCGATTCGACCCCTCGATGTGCATCCTCTGCCGCCGCTGCCTCATCGCGTGCGACGAGGAGCAGGTGAACGACGTGATCGGGCTCTCGGGCCACGGGGCCGCGACCCGCATCTCCTTCGACCTGGGCGTGGCGCTCAGCGACTCCAGCTGCGTGAGCTGCGGAGCGTGCGTGGACGCCTGTCCGACCGGCGCCCTGCTCGAGAAAGGCTGGGCCCCGGCGGAGAGGACCGTCGTCACGACGTGCCCGTACTGCGGGGTCGGCTGCACCGTGGAGTACGGCCTCCTCGGGCGGAGGATCCTCTGGGCGCGCGGGGTGAGGGGCGGGAGCGTCAACGACGGCAAGCTCTGCGTCAAAGGGAAGTTCGCCTTCCAGTACGAGACGAGCGCGGACCGCTTGCTCACCCCGCTCCTCCGGCGCGAGGGGGTCCCGCGCGGGCCCATCGGAGCCCGGGCCGTCCACGAGGTGTTCCGGCCCGCGACCTGGGAGGAGGCGCTCTCCCTCCTCGCCGGCCGCATCCGATCCATCCGGGCGGCGCACGGACCGACGGCGATCGCGGGGATCGCGTGCGACCGGTCGACGAACGAGGACATCTACGCCTTCCAGAAGTTCATGCGGGTCGTCGCGGGGAGCGACAACGTCGACCAGTCGGCGACGCTCTGCCATGCCCCTTCCGCCGCCATGCTCTCCTGGGCCACCGGGATGGGAGCGGCCACGAACCCGGTCGGAGACCTCCAGTACGCCCGCACGATCCTGCTCGTCGGCTCCAACACGGAGCGGGCGCACCCGGTCGTCGCGGCGAACATCAAGCGGGCCGCGCGACGCGGCGCGCACCTGATCGTGGTGGACCCGCGACGGCTGGAGATCGGACGCCTCGCCGAGATGACCCTCGCGCTACGCCCGGGGACCGACGTGGTCCTCTTCTCGGCGATGGCGAAGCACATCCTCGATTCGGGATGGGAGGACCGGGAGTTCATCGCCACCCGGACCGAAGGGTTCGAGGAATGGGTCGCCTCGCTCGCCCCGTTCACCCTCGAGCACGCTTCCCTCGTCACGGGAGTGCCGGTGGAGCTCCTCCGAAAGGCGGCGGAGACCTACGCCCGCGAGCGCCCCTCCTCGATCCTCTGGACCCTCGGGATCACCGAGCACGAGAACGGCTCCGACAACGTCTCCTCGCTCGTGAACCTCGCGCTCCTTACGGGGAACGTGGGCCGGCCCGGCTCGGGCCTCAACCCTTTGCGGGGCCAGAACAACGTGCAGGGCGGGGCGGACATGGGCGGCACGCCCGGGAGCCTCCCCGGCTACCAGGCGCTGGCGGACCTTTCGGTTCGGCAGAAGTTCGAGACCCGATGGGGTCGGTCCCTTCCGGAAGTGAAGGGCTGGAAGAGCACCGAGATGATCCCCCAGGCCCGCCGCGGCCAGGTGCGCCTCCTGTACATCTCCGGGGAGAACTCCGTGCGCTCCCACCCGGACTCGGCGAGCGTGGCGGACGCCTTCCAGAAGCTCGACCTGCTCGTCGTCCAGGACCTCTATCTCACCGAGACCGCGGAGTACGCCGACATCGTGCTGCCGGCGAGCTCCTCCTTCGAGAAGACCGGCACCTTCACGAACATGGAGCGCCGCGTGCAGATGGTGCGCCCGCTGTTCGACCCGCCCGGTGAAGCCCGGGCGGACTGGGAGATCTACGCCGAGCTGGCCGAGCGGCTCGGGTACCCCATGCACTACGCCAACTCCGGGGAGATCATGGCGGAGATCTCGGAGCTGTCGCCCTCCTACGCCGGCATCGGACATGAGCGGCTCACCTCCCACGGCCTTCAGTGGCCGATCTCTCGGGGTGCGGCGAACGGGGAGAAGATCCTCCACGTGGAGGGGTTCGCCCGGGGCAAGGCGCGGTTCCGTCCGCTCTCCTTCCAAGGACCGGACCCGACCGCGGTCCGCGAGTACCCCTACCTCCTGGTCACGGGTCGTCAGCGCGAGCAGTACCACACCGGCACGATGACCCGACGATCGCCCATCGCCGAGGGGCTCGCCGGCGGGCCGGTCGTGGAGATGAATCCCGAGGACATGGCCCGGGAGTCCCTCGCCCCGGGCGCCCGGGTCCGCGTCGTCTCGCCCCAGGGCTCGGTGGAGGCGCGGGTCGGCGCGAGTCCCGCACTTCCCCGGGGGATGTTGTTCACCACCTTCCACTACGCCGAGCTGCCGGTCAATCAGCTCACCCCGCCGACGCTCGACCCGATGACCAAGACCCCCGCCTACAAGGACGCGCGGGTCCGGCTCGTTCGGCTGACGTAGGGTCGAAGCGGGAGCGGCGCCCCGCCGCTCGAGGGCGGCCCATCGACACCGCTACCTATCCTTCGGTGCTCCCCCCGTCGGGAGGGCCCGGGTGGAGCTCACGGGGGTCGTGCTCGCCGGGGGAGCTTCCGAGCGTTTCGGCTCGGACAAACTGCGGTTCCCGGTCGACGGCCGCTCGATGCTCGCCCACGTCGTCGAGGTGATGCGGGAGGTCGCGGAGGAGGTCGTCGTCTCCGTGAGGGACCCCCGAACCCCGGGGCGCCTTGAGAAGAGCCTTCCGAGCCGGGTGCGCTGGGTCCCGGACCGAACCGACCTCGCCGGGGCCGGCCCCGGAGCGGGGATGCTGACCGCGCTCGTGGGGGCGGACTCCCGGGAGCTACTCTTCCTCCCGGGGGACATGCCTTGGGTCGAGGCGGAGGCGCTGCGAGAGCTCCTTCGACGCGCCAAGGCCGGACGGGCGAGCTCCGTCGCCCCGATCCGGCCCGATGGGTTCACCGAGCCGTTGGTCCAGTGGCAGCGGGTCGGACCCTGGAAGGAGCGGCTCGCCCTTCTGAGGACGCGCCGGGACCCCGGGGTCCGTCCCACGGACCTATTGAGGGGGGGACGGAGGGTGCTCCTCCTTCCGGTAGGGCGGCTCTCGAAGGACCCTCGTTGCTTCGTCAACGTCAACACGACGAGCGAGCTCGCGGGCCGGCCCGCCCCTCCCCGGGGAGCCGCCCGCGACCGTCCGACCTTCCGTTCCCGCCAGGCCGGTCGGGCCTTCTGGGCGGCGGTATCCGCCTCGTGCCGATCGGACGCCGCCGCCGCCTTCCGGTACTACCAGGAGGAGGCGAGGCTCCACGCCGATTCGGGCCTCGCTCATCTTCGGGTCCACGCGCTCGAGGATGCGCTCCGGTCCGCTCGCGAGGCGGGCCTCCCCGCCGATGGGGTGGAGAGGCGGCTCATCGTCGCGAATCGAGCTCTCCACGCGAGGAGCTCGGCGACCTAGGTCCGGAGTGGAACGGCGCCCTAGCGACGCGCTCGGCCCTTGCGCGCGCGGCGGGGGGCCGTGGCGGCGGCCCGGGGAGGCTCCTGGAGGAGCTCGAGATGAAGGATCCCCTCCTTCCGCATGAGGTTCCCGACCATCTCCCAAAGCTCCCCGGGCGGCGTTCGCCGCCCATCGCCTCGAAGGACGGCCCGCGGGACGGGGGCCGGCACGGAGCGGTCGATCCTCGCCCCGACGACCACCGCCTCCTCGGGGTTCCGAACGGTGAATCGGGCCCCGGGATACCCGCGCCGGTGGTAACCCTCGATGAGGAGCACGTCGACCGGTAAGACCGAGGCGAACGCCGCCGGCTCCCAGTCGGAGAAGAGGACGCACTGATCGGAAGCGAACACGACGACGTTCCCGCCGGCCTTCCGGAACCGGTCGGTGTCCTTCCCCGCCACCTCGAGCGAGTGGTGCGAGTGCTTGAGCACGCCCACGCGGAGCCCGCGTCGGCGGAGGCGCCGGATCGCCTCCTCGATCGCCCGGGTCTTTCCCGATCCGCTGGGGCCAATGACTTGAATCATCGCCGGCATGGGTCGGCCCACTTTAGCCGGCACGGGGTCAAGAATGCTTGTTCGTCTCGAGGAAGCTCGTCGCCTCATCGACCGCGGCCGATTCCGCCCTCCCCGCGCGGTCGCGTGTTCCCCGGAGGACGCCGTCGGGCGCCTCGCGGTCCGGGAGATCCGGGCGGCTCGGGACCACCCCGACCGGGAGCTCGCCGCGATGGATGGGTTCGCCGTGCGAGCTCCCCGCGACGGCCGCTCGCGCGCGTACCTCCTTCTCGACGCCCCGGTCCCGGGCGCCCGAAAGCTCCGCCCCCTCCGAGAGGGACAGGCGCTCCGCGTCGGGACCGGCGCGACCCTGCCCCTCGGGGCCAACGCCGTCGTCCGGGTCGAGTCCGCCCGGTGCCGGGGGAGCCGGATCGATGTTCCGGGGCCCGTGAGGCCCGGCCTCGACGTCCTCCCGAAGGGAGAATCGATCCGACGGGGAGAGACGCTCCTTAAGGAGGGCGAACGGGTCGGCCCCTACCACTTGAGCGCGCTCCTCGCCGAGGGGGTTCGAAGCGTGCCGGTCTACGACGTTCGGGTGGGGGTCCTGCCGGTCGGGGACGAGATCCGGGGTCCGGGGGGGAACGCGCCCGGCTCGGTGGTCGACCTCATCGGACCGGTGGTCCGCCGCCTGTTCCCCTTCGCGAGCGCCCGCCTCCTTCGCCCGGTGGGGGACGATGCGGCCCGTCTGCGGAGAGCGATCTCTCGGGAGCTGCCTCGGGTGGAGATGTTCGTGACCATCGGGCGCGCCTCGGTGGGAGAGAGGGACGTCGTGAAGAGCACCCTACGCGAGATGGGCGAGCTCCTGTTCGAGGGAGTTCGGGTGAACGTGCTCAAACGGGGAGCGGTGGCGGTCGTCGACCGGACCCCGGTCCTGGTGCTTCCCGGGCAGGTCGTTTCGGCGGTGACGAACGTCCACGAGCACGGTCTCCACCTTCTCGGTAGGATGGTCGGTCGCGAGCTCCGGCACCGGGTCAGGGCCCGACTTTCCCGGGCGGTTCTGGTCAATCATCGAATGGACAGTACCTACCTGTTCCGGCTCCACGACGGATGGGCGGAGCCGCTCCCCTGGGGGGTGGCTCGCCTGAGCTCCCTCCTTCACGCCGACGCGTTCGGCATCCTCGGCCGCGGGAGGGACTGGAAGGTGGGCCAAGAGGTCGAGCTTCAGCTCCTGGAGCTCTCGGCGGATGGCGCAAGGCCCTCTCACGGGTGAGAGTGCCCGGCTACGCCTGCGCCGCGCCCCCGAGGATCCCACCGCACTTCTTGCAGTAGACGATGCTGTTCGTGGTCCACTTGATACCGGCGTCCCGGACCCCGATGATGTCGCCGAGGGACAGCGTCTGGTGGCAGTGGGGGCACCAGGGGGCCTTCGGATGTGCCTCGGCCATGGCAGCTAATGGGCCTCCCCTATGCTAAGACAGTTTCGACGGACCGGGCCGGGTGGGGTCGGGGTGGGCGCTCGACCGGGACCCGTCGATGAGGTCGCCCTCGGGAAGGAACGAACGACCGACTCGGAGGAGGGAAGGGGGGCCCTCCGGGGGAGGGTGGGGGGAAGGTACGTCATCAAGCCCCTCGGTGTGCTCGGGAACATGTGCTCCCCCTCTCTTGAGGACCGGTCGACCCGATCGAGCGATCGGGGCGTTCCGGGGTCCCCTGCCTCGAATCGATCGGGCCGCGCCCCCTTCGGCCCAAGGAGCGGCGCCTTCCCTGCCGCGGCCCTGCTTTCGCTCGCCTTGGCGCTCCTCCTCCTCGCGCCCGGGCTCAATCTCAGCTTTCCCGCGACGAACGCCGCTTCCGCCCCCGTGGTCGGAACGAAGTTGGCCGCGGTCGTTCCGCCGTTCCCCGTCGGCGCTCCCTGGAAGACCGTCCCCTACGCTCTGCCGAACGTCGGCGCGCGGGAGGTCGGGAGCTACGCGGGGACGCTCCACGTGCTCCTGACCTTCCAGCTCTCCCACCGCAGCGGACTCGCGGACTATTTGACCGCCCTCTCCGACCCCAAGAGCCCGCTCTACCACGAGTACATCACGCGGGCCACCTTCGCGGAGGAGTACGGCGCTCCGCCCACGTTCTACGCTCAAGCCGAACAGTTCTTCGACTCGTACCCGGGCCTCACGGTCACCCCCTTCGCTGACCATGTCTCTCTGGAGCTTTCCGGCCCCGCCTCGGTGGTGGGCGCGGTGATGCACGTCCCGATCGACCGGTTCCTCGCCGACGGTCGGAGCTTCTATTCCGCGACGCGCTCCCCCTCGCTCCCCAGTTGGGTCGCCTCGCAGGTCGCCCAGGTCGGGGGCCTCGATGATTTCACCGTCGGGTCGGTGAACGCCGCGGCGCAGCGGGTCGAACCGAACTCCCCCCACGCCCCGACGGAGGTCGGGGGCTACCGCGCCCCGGCGAACTATTCGGGGGCCCAGTTCGAGTTCGCGCCGGACCTCCAAGTGGCCTACGACGAAGCCTCGCTCCTCAACCTCACCTACCCCACCCGGGAGGTCGTGGCGACGATCCTTCAAGCCGGCCAGGCGGCGAACGGCACCTTCCTCGGGCCGTACGTCCCCCAGGACCTGGTCGATTACTTCAACGAGACCCTCCCCGCCTGGCAGCCGAAGCCGCAGGTCTACCCCGTTCCTCTCGAGGGGATGCCGCTCCCCGGCCCCGCGGCCTCCTTCGACATCACCCGGGCGCAGTTGGAGAACACCATCGACCTCGAGATGGTCGGCAGCCTGGCTCCCGGGGCCCAGGTCTACAACGTCTACACCCAGAGCATCACTCCGAACGAGATGGACCTCGCCTTCGGCTACATCCTGAACCCCAACGACTCGTTCTCGGCGTTGAACAACGTCTCGGTCATCTCCAACTCCTGGTCGTTCTACGATGGGAACGACACCGGCTGGTACACCGACCTTCAGGAGGCGCAGGCCCGAGGGATCACCGTGCTCGCCGCCAGCGGCGACTCCGCCTCGAACGCGAACAGCAGCTTCTACGAGGGGGGCCCCGACCTCCTCTCCTTCCCCTCGGCGATGGCGTACAACGACTTCGGGGTGACCGCGGTCGGGGGAACGTCGGTCAACCTCTCCTCGAGCCTCTTCCTCGCCTCCCAGGTCGCGTGGAACGACACCCGGAACCTCACCGGGAGCGCGGGCGGGGTCAGTGCCGTCTTCCCGGAACCGGATTGGCAGGCGAACTCGCTCGCGAACCGCCTCATCGAGGGCGCGGGTCGGGGAGCGCCGGACGTCGCCGCGATGGCCAACAACACCGTCGTCACCCTCTCGGTGAACGGCCACGAGTACCGGGCCTCCAACGCGTCGAACGGCTCGCCGTTCTACGAGGTGTGGGGCACGAGCGTGGCCTCGCCGATCGTCGCGGGGGTCATCGCCACCATCGATGCCGTCCTCAACCGGAGCGGCGAGCCGAACCTCGGCTTCCTCGACCCGACCCTCTACGCGCTCGGGGACGCCCAGTACGGCCCCGTCACGGGGAACGCCACGGTCGGCTACGAGTTCTCCTCCACGACCTACCAGTCGACGCTCCCGGCGCTCCCCTTCTGGGACGTGACCCAGGGGCGCAACGACCTCTACTCCGCCCTGCCGGGCTACGACCTCGTCACCGGATGGGGGTCGATCGACGCCTACAATCTCACGTTGTTCGTGGACCTCGCCAACTCCACCGGGGTGGCCGGGGCCTTGGGGGGGGTGAGGAACACCTTCGAGCTGACGGCGATGAACGTCTCCTCGTACTTCTACGGCTACCCCTTCCCCGACTACTACAACGCTTCCGTCCAGCAGAACTTCATCGTGGCGGACCGCTTCGGCGCTCCGCTCTACTGGGTCCAGAACGTCATCTACATCGCCGGTTCGCCGTCGACCGGCTGGCAAATGAACTTCACGGGATGGGTCATCTACCCGTTCTACGGGATCTACTACCAGGACGTGGCCTACGAGTACGACTTCCCGCTCAACGGCACGACGATCACCCCACCTCAGCTGTTCGACATCCGTACCTGGATCACCTCGCCGACGAGCTTCCTCGGAGCGAAAGCGGTGTTCGAGATCGACGGGCAGCTCCTCACGCTCCCGCTCCCGGGCGGGGCCTACATCCTCGGCGACTACAGCTCCACGTACAACTACCAGGGGCTCAACTACTCCAACGGACCGTTCCCCGACAACCCCACGCCCGGGGGCCTCGCTCCCCAGTTCGCCCTGGTGGGCGGACCCGGGGGCAGCTCCGGGGAGTTCACCGCCCCCACCTCCGGGCTCTTGCGAGCCTGGGTCGCCCCCCTCGGGCTGACGTACTGGGTCCCCGCCCGGGGAATGCCGTTCGACGAGAACAACTCTCAGACCGGAGAGTCGGCCCAGAACCTGAGCTGGCAGCTCGTCGGGGATGCTTGGCAGCTCTCCGTCGTCCCGGGAGCCGCCTCGCAAGGGGTCCTCTTCTACGATACCCCGTGGACGACCGTGACGTTCGAGGAGACCGGCCTCCCTCCGGGGACCCCCTGGGGCATCCTCAGCAACGGGACCTGGACGAACACGACCCTCTCCTCGCTCGCCCTCGAGCTCTCGCCCGGGGCGTACAACACGACGGTGGGGTTCGTCGCGGGCTACCACCTCTCGGCGCGATGGGGGCTCATCGACGTCAACGGATCGGCCTCGACCTTCGTGGTCAGCTTCGCCCGTACCACCTACCTCGTCACCTTCCTCACGGCGGGGCTGCCCGCCGGGACCGGTTGGTCGATGGTCGTCGATGGGAGCCCGTACTCCACCGTGGGGCCGTGGATCCTGGTCAATCTGCCGAACGGCACCTTCGATTACGTCGTTCGCTCCGCCGCCGGGTACACGCCGAACCAGACCTCGGGCGCAGTGGTCGTCAACGACGGACCGGTCACCGTACCGGTCGGCTACCATCCGTTCCAGTTCGCCGTCCTCTTCGAGGAGTCGGGCCTGCCCTCGGGGACGAGCTGGTCCGTCACGCTGGGGAGCTCGACGTACTCTTCCACCACTCCCACGATCACGTTTCACGAGCCGAACGGGAGCTACGAGTACTCGGTCGCCGCGGTCCCCGGGTACGTCGAGCTCCTCGCTCCCGGGGTGGTAGAGGTCGCGAACGACACCCCGTTGACCGTCGCGAACTTCACCGAGGTACTGGCGGTCGGCGCGTTCTCGGTCACCCCGAGCACGGTGACCGAAGGGTCCTCGGCCACCTTCCGGCTCGCCCTCGTCGGCGGGGTCGCTCCCTTCACGGTCGGCTACGGGGGGCTGCCGAAGAACTGCTCCAGCGAGAACGTGTCGACGCTCACCTGCGTTCCGGAGGCGAGCGGCCCCTTCAACGTCACCGTGTACGTGATCGACCATCTCGGCGAGCAGGCCCACGCGTCGGCGTCGCTGGTCGTGAAGGCGCCGCCCCCGCCCCCGAAGGGGAACGGCACCGCCACCCTCCTCGGCCTGCCGGAGTGGGAGTTCGCGCTCATCCTCGTCGTGGGGGTTGCGGTCATCGCGGCGGTCGCGCTCCTCCTCCTCCGCCGTCCGACGGCGAAGGGGGCGGGAAAAGGGAAACCCGCCGCGCCGCCTCCGGTCGACCCTGTCCGGGTCCCCGAACGCTAGGGAGCCGACCTGCCTGAAGCCGCTTCACCAGCGCCAGCGAAGCCCGCGCCGTAGGAGCAGGCGCCGGCGGCGGTACACCTGGAGGAGGACCACGGCGGCGAGCGCGGCGAGGACGACGGCGGCGCCGAGCTCGACCTCGACGAAGAAGGAGAGACCTCCGGAGCTGCAAGCGGGGATGAGCGTCTTCACGCTACCGGACCCCACGCCCCGCACCGCGTCGGTAACGGTGACCGCCACGACGAAACTGCCGGAGGTCGCGTACCGATGCTCGGTCGACAGGTTCCCGGCGGCCGCAATCCCGTCTCCGAAATCCCACCTCACCTGGTACGGGGCGGTCCCCCCGACGATGACGGCGGTGAACGTCGCCGCCGTTCCGCCGCCGCAACCGGAGGAGGGGGCGGCGGTGACGGCCACCGATGGCTCGGAGTTCACGACCACGTTGATCGAGTGGGTCGTCTCCCCCCCGTTGCTGTCGTTGACCGTGGCGTTGGCCGTGAAGTTCCCCGGCGCCACGAAGACGTGGTTGACCGACGCGCCGGTGCCGTTGGACCCGTCCCCGAACGACCACTCGACGGCGTACGGCGGTACGCCGCTCGACGCTCCGCTCGCGAAGTAGACCGTGACGCCCACGTCCGTGGGCGAGGGGGAAGCGAACGGGTGGATGCTGAGGCCCGGAATGACGGTGAGCAGGATCGTGTCCTGGGCCGTCGCCCCCGCACCGTCGGTGAGGGAGACGTTCGCGGCGAAGACCCCCGTTCGGGCGTAGGCGTGGGTCGTGGTGGTCCCCGCCGAGGTGCCTCCATCGCCGAACTCCCACACGGCGGAGTAGGGTGGAACGCCCCCTTGCGGGAGCGCCGAGAAGCTCGCCGCGTAGCCGGCCTCGGGGGCGGAGGGGTTCACGCTGGAGGTGACCGTCGGCCACGGAACGCCGGTGAAGCTCCAACTGTCTCCCCAGTCCGTGCCGTTCGGGGGCACCGTCCCCCCTCCGAAGAGGAGGGCGAAGTTCCCGGTCCCATCGAAGATAAGACCGCTACCGCCGCGCGCGGGGGGGCCCGGGCTCGCCCAAGCGGTGAGATTGACCCACGTCCCGTCGCGGTAGAGCCACGTCTGGTTGTTCGCGACCGTGGGGTTCCCCCCACCGAAGAGGAGGACCGAGGTGCCGTCATCGTCCCAGGCGTCGCTCCCGGAGAGGACGCTCGCCGGGGGAGGAAGGTTCGTGGGTCGCTCGCTCCAGCTCCCGTTCGTGAACGTCCAGACCGTCGCCGCCCCCGCGGCCGTCGCCGCCGGGTCGAGGAGGTAACCGTCGGCCGGGTCATCGACGAGATTCCCGCTCCCCTGCGGGGAGAGCGTCGCCGCGGAGGGTCCGCCCGAATCCGGAAGCGCGGACCAGCGACCCGCGTTGAAGGTCCAGGTGTCGGAGTAGCGGACGGAAAGCCCCGTGGTCAGGTTCTCCCACGACCCTCCGAACATCACCACGTAGAGGTCCCCGGGATCGTAGGCGAGGCTCGTCGTCCGGGGCGAGGGAGCGCTCGGGGGGTGGAGTTGGACCCATTGATCGCCCTCGAACTCCCAGGTGTCGGAGAAGAACTGGGTCGAGTTCCTTCCCCCGAACAGCAGCAGGTACCCGTCGCGGGCATCGTAGGTGAATCCACCCCCCCAGCGGGCCGGCGGGGCCACGAGGAGCGAGGTCGTGAGGTTCACCCAGGCGCTCCCCTGGAAGATCCAGGTGTCCCCGTCGGCGCCCCCCCGAGGGTCTTGCCCCCCGAACAGGATCGTCGCGCCCGTCGCCGGGTTGTACGCCATTTGCGCCTCTTCCCGGGGCGAGGGGGAGATGTTCGTCGCCAGGCGAGCCCAAGTGAAGACCCCGGGGGTAACGGAGGGCGATCGCGCGTTCGCCCCGGTGATCGGTCGGGCGTCTCCGAGCGGGTCGCCTCCGACGGGTCCACGGACCGAAGGTAAGGGAAGAGCGGAACGGGGCCCGCTGTCCGGCAGACCGACGCTCGGCGGGGGATAGAAAGCGACCCCGCTCAGGAGAGCGAGGCCCGCCACGGTCACGACAGCGCTCAGGAGGAGGCCCCGGCGCCGGCGAGAGCTCGAGGGCATGGGGCCCTGAGCGTCTCGCTCCGCTTAACGCCGTAGGTCGAGGACGGGAACCCGCCGGAATCCCGCCACACGGTGGAGGAGACCCGCCCCGGGGGCCTTCCCCCACGGACCGTCGGGGGGGGGCGCGGCCACGAACTTGATTACGACCCGCCCGGTGGGGGGAAAATGGAATCACGCCCGGAGGACGACCCGGCCTTTGTTCGAGAGCTCCGGGGTCGGGCCTCGAAGCACCCGCGCATCGCCGATTCGCCCTCCGCCGGTCGCCCCGACCGAACCGACCGCCTTCCTCTCGGCGCGACGACCCGGGTGCGAGCGACCTTCGGCCTGAGAGCCCGCCTTCGAAGGAGGGGCTCCTGAAGCGCCGGCGCGCCGCCCCCCAATCTCGCCGGAGGGCGAGCGCGGTCAATCGCGCTCTCTGGGCGCGACAGAGTCGGGCCTACGACGCCCGGCACGCCCGCTCGCTCGGCCGGCACGGGGGCCGGAGCTGGGGGTTCTGGCGGATCCCCGAAAGCTCCCTCGGGCTTCTCGGCGAGTTGGACGGCCAGGAAAGCCTCGAGCTTGGATGCGGGGCCGCACGCTGGTCGATCGGTCTCGCTCGTCAGGGCGCCCGACCGGTCGGGGTCGACCTCTCCCCGGAACAGCTCGCCGTGGCCCGGCGGTTGCAGCGAAGGGCGGCCGTGCGGTTCCCCTTGGTCCGAGGGAGCGCCGAGCAGCTCCCTTTCCGCAACGAACGGTTCGACCTCGCGTTCAGCGACTGGGGGGCCCTCACCTTCTCCGACCCTTGGAAGAGCATCCCGGAATGTGCTCGGGTCCTGCGTCGAGGCGGGCGACTCGTGTTCGCCACCTCGAGCCCTTTTCGGGTCGTGTTCCAGGCCCGGAGGGGGAGCGGCATGGGCCGCTTCGCGAGATACCCCTACTTCGGCCTCCATCGGGTGGATTACCCGGGCGAGGTGAACTTCCAGCTCCCCTACGGGGAGTGGGTCGCCCTCTTCCGCCACTGCGGACTGCGGGTCGATCGATTGCTCGAGACCCGTCCTCCACCTCACGCCCGGAGCAGTTACTTGAGCGAGGAGGAGGAAGCGTGGGGACGCCGATGGCCCCTGGAATGCATTTGGGCCGTCACGAAGGAGTAGGTCGGGGCGGGAGCGACCGGGCCCTCGGTCGGTGGAACCTTGATGGGGCCGAGGGGGCGACCCCCCGACGGAGGCGGCTCGCTAGGAGGCCTTCTTTGAGGAGGAGCTGGAGGGCGAGGCCCGGGCGCCTCGCTTGGTCCGGACGGTGACCGGGGAGGGCTCCGGCGCCATTTGGGAGGGCGCGTGCACCTCCTCCATGTGGACGAGCAGGTCCTCCTCCGATCGGAAGTTCCGGCCGCACTCGCGACAGATCCCGGCGACCTCATCGTACTCGATGTACGGCATGCTCCGATGTTAGCTCCTTACCGGATGAAGTGACTTTCGGCCACGAGGCCCGCCACCGACCCGCGCCCGCAGGGCGGGCATCGTTCGACGGGGGCGGGGTCGGGCGGGGGTTGGCGCTCGTCTCAAGGCTCCTCCCAACCCTCATGGCTGGGAAGGCCGTGAGGAAGGACCGATGACGCTCAATGCGCGCTGGCATCGCGCTCACCCGTTGGGCGAAAGCGCCTCCCGGAGCGAGCGGATCGCCTGGCATGTGGAGCACGCGGCCCAATGCGGTTGCCGCCCGGTGCCGGACTCGTTGAGCGCCGAGGTCACGCGCCGACGAAGGTCGGTGGGCGCGGTCCGCGTGTCGAAGAACCCCTGAGCCCCTCGAACGGCTCCGGCCCGAACGCCGCGCCGGCTCGAGCGCCTTCAAAGGCGGAGCCGACCCCCAGACCTTCCGCGAGCGGCCCGGAACGCCGGTTCCGTCCCCCGAGCGCGTCCCGATTCCATCCCTCGAACCCCCGAACATACCATACCCCCGACGATGTTGCGGCCCCTCATCGAGGTGCCGCCTCGTGAACCGGAATCTCCAGCTCCTGACCACGGGGGTCGCCGTCCGAGTGTTCGGTAGCGCCCTGTACTCGCCGTTCCTCGCGCTGTTCTTCATCAGCGACCTCCACATCGGCTACCTCGAGATCGGGACGATCCTCGTGGGCGTCGGCCTCGTCCAGCTCCCGTTCAACTTCCTCGGCGGGCTCCTCACGGACCGTTGGGGACGTCGCCGGCTCATCCTGTTCGGCCTCGCGACCGAGGCGCTCGCCACGGCCGGCTTGGCCTACGCCTTCGCCCTGAGGTCGCTCCCCGGCGGGATCCTCGCGGCCCTGCTCGGAGGAAGCGCCGCCTCGCTCGCCGGGCCGGCGTTCTCGGCCTACATCGCGGATTTCGCCGAAGGCTCGGAGCGGACCCGGGGGTTCACCTGGTACCGCATCGGGTTCAACGCGGGCTTCTCGGCCGGGGTCTCCGCGGGAGGGATCCTCGCCTCGGTGCTCGGCTTCGCCGGGGCCGTGTTCATCGCCTCCCTCGTGATCGCCGTGGGATTCACCGTCCTCCTGGTGAGCATCGGGCCCTCCCCGGTCGACGTGGCGCTCGCCGAGGGAAGGGCGCTCGGTAGTTCCCGCGGGGGGGCGGGGTCCTCCCGGGCGAACGTGCGCGAGAGCTTCCGCATCCTCGCGCGCGACCGGCCGGCGCTGGAGGTGCTCCTCGCCGTGGGCCTCGCCGCGTTGGTCGTGGGGCAGTGGGCGGTGACGTTCCCGCTGTTCGTCCACAACGTCCTCGGGATCTCCTATTCGCTCCTGGGGGTCGGCCTTGCCCTCAACGGGCTCGTGGTCGTCTTCGGGCAGAGCCCGACCACCGAACGGGTCATCGGTCGGCGCCATTCGACGATCGCCATCCTCGGCCTCCTCCTGTACGTGGCGGCGTTCCTCGGGCTGGGAGCGGCCGGCCTCGTCGCGTTCTTCCCTCTCTCGGTGTTCTTCCTGGCGGTCGTGGTCCTCACCTTCGGCGAGAACCTCCTCGCGATCCCCCAGACCACGCTCCCCTCGAACCTCGCCCCGAAGACCGAGGTCGGAGCCTACAACGGAGCGTTCAACACCGTCGGGGCCGCCGGGGGCCTCGCGTCGGTGTTCGTCGGCACGCTCGTGCTCTCCCTCACGTCGAACCCGTTGCTGATCTGGAGCCTGCTCGTGCTGCCGGCGGTGTTCTCGGTCATCCTGTTCCGGGACGCGGCCCGGCGGATGCGCCCCGGCGTGGACCGGGCCTGACACCGCCGGGACCGGCGCGAGGGGAGAGGGGCCGGAGGCTCACGCAAGGTGCCGAGCGAACCAGTCGACGCTCCGCTCGGCGACCTCTTCCAGGGTACCGGGCTCCTCGAAGAGGTGGGAGGCCCCCTCCACCACGACGAGCTCCTTGACCCCTGGGAGCCGCGACATCGTCCTTTCGTTGAGCTTCCGGATGTCCTCGTCGAGGCTCCCCACCAGGATCAACGTGGCACAACGCACCCTCGGGGCCTCGGCGTCAGCGAGGTCGCTTCGCGCCCCCCGGAGCACCGCGGCCCGTACGACGCGGGGACGCTCGGCCGCGGCCCGGAGCGCGACGGCCCCGCCGGTGCTCGCCCCGAAATAGCCGATCGGAAGGGCGTCCCCCCCGGGTCGCTCGCTCAGCCAGTCGGTGGCCGCGAGGAGCCGCTCGGTCAATCGGGGGATGTCGAACCGGTACTGCCCCGTGCGCTCGTCGAGCTGGGCCTCGCGTCGTTCCAACAGGTCGAGGAGCAGGGTGCCGAACCCCCTCCGGAGGAGGGCGTCGGAGACCGTGCGGTTGCGAGGGCTCTTGCGACCGCTCCCCGAGCCGTGGGCGAACACGACGACCCCGCGAGCCGGCGCGGGCGGGAAGAGGTCCCCGTCGAGCTCCACCGACCCCGAGGGGATCCGCACGGGCTGGGATCCGGAACGCATCGCTCGACCGTTCTCCCCGGGACGACCCGTGGACCGTCTCCCCTCGCGGCGGCCTACGCCATCCGGGTCGGGTCCCAAGTGGTTCGGTAACCTTCGTCCAACCCGTCGAGGAGCGTCATCTCCTCGGGAGCGATCTCGAAGTCGAAGACGTTCGCGTTCTCCTCGATCCGATCCGGTCGGGCGGATTTGGGGATCTCGACCACGTCGTGCTGCAGCCCCCATCGGATCAAGACCTGGGCCGGGCTCTTCCGGTGGGCTCGGGCGACCCGCACCACGGCCGAGTCCTCCAACCGTCGCCCCCGGGTGAGCGGAGCGTACGCCTCGAGCTGGATGCCATGACTGCGGCAGTAGCGTAAGAGCCCGCTCTGGAACAGGAACGGGCTGAACTCCACCTGATTCACGCTCGGGACCACCTCCGACTCCCGTCGGAGCTCCTCGAGGTGAGCGACGGTGAAGTTGCTCACCCCGATGCTCCGGCACTTCCCCTCCCGGAGCAGTCGAGTGAGGGCGCGCCACGTCTCCGTACGGGCCCGGGGTACGGGCCAGTGAATGAGGTACAGGTCGATCGTCGAGAGCCCGAGAGCGCGCCGACTACGGTCGAACGCCGCGAGCGCGGCCTCGAACCCTTGGTCGTCGTTCCAGACCTTGGTGGTCACGAACACGTCCTCCCGAGGTACCCCGGAAGCTCGGATCGCGGAACCCACGGCCTCCTCGTTCTCGTAGATCGTGGCGGTATCGATGAGACGGTAGCCCGTGGCGAGGGCGTGCCGGACGGCGTCGTGGGTGGCGCTCCCGGCGGGGGTCTGCCACACTCCGAGCCCGAGGACCGGCATGAGCACCCCGTCGTTCAAGCGGACCCGGGACTCCAATCCGGGCGAGAGGTCGAACTTCGGGCTCGTGGCCGATCCGGACATGTTCCCCCCAGGGGTCGGACGTATTTCTCGCGTGCGACCGACGAAAGCCGCCGAACGGTTCGAAGGGAACCAAGGCGGCTCTTCGGCTCAGAGCCGGAACCAATGCAGGGCCCGGGAGAACCTCAGGAAGAACCAATGGAGGAACGGTCGCAGGTCGTTCTCCTTGCGCGAGCGCTCCAGCGCGCGGTAGTACCCCCGTCGCTTGCCGAAGCGGATGTTGAGCATTGGGTAATCGTGCTGGGCCAACAGGACGTTCATCGCGATCCGGCCGAGCGGGCCGTTCCCATCCCCGAACGGGTGGATCTGCTCGAAGCGGCAGTGGAAGGTGGCGGCGAGCTCCACCGGATGGATCGTCCCCTCGTTCCGGCGGACCCACCGGATGAGCTCGATAAGCGCCGGGCGCACCTCCTGGGAGGTCGGGGGAGAGAACCGGCTCCGGCGGATCTGGACGTCGAAGTCCCGGATCCGCCCGGCGATGCTCGGTTTGGTCGCGGCGTAGAGCTCCCGATGCCATCGGAGGAGATGGGGGAGGTCGACCGGCTCCGGTCGACGGGCCAGGCGGGTCACGAGGCGGGCGTGTGCTCGGGACTCCTCGACGTCCCGGAGCGGCTTGTCGGGGGGGGATAGGTTGCTTTCGATGAGGTCGGCGGTCTCTCGGAAGCTCAGGCGGGAGCCCTCCATTCGGTTGGAATCGTAGGTGAACTCGACGGCGAAGTCCAGACGCTCCTTGCGCGCCACCTGGGGGGAGACGTGCGCCCGACGACGCAAGGAACCGGCCTTGATCCGCTCGAACTCCGCGAACCAGGTATCCTTCCAGCTCTCCCGTTCGATGGCGAGCTCCAGCGCCGAGGTCCCTCGGGGGGGACGGGTCCCCAGGTATCGCTGCTTCTTGTGGGTCGCTCCCCCCCACCGGTAGGAGTGCGTGAGATAGTAGTACGTCCGCGGGCCGCGGCGAACGGCGCGGATGGATGCCATCCATTTTACGAGCGCGGCCCGGGCACTTGAACCTTTCACCGAGTGTGGAGGTACGACGCGAGGCCTTCGACTCCGCCCCGGAAGTCGCCGAGGGAGGCCGGCCGACGGACCCCGAAGCCCGGAAGCTGAGGAGGACCCCCCTCGGGAAGGCCCTTGCCGAAGGTCGGGCGTGGGGGGACTTCGCGGGAGGCGGGGCTTCCTCGAGGTACCTCGACCTCCACCGACGCCCGGGAGGAGGAACGAAGGTTCTATGAACTAGGGCCTCGTCGTATTCTCGAGGAGAAACAATGGGCGGTCAACCTTACGCACCGTCGCCGATGTACGCAGCTCCGATGCCCTCCGCGCAGGAGCCTCCGGAGGGTCAATCCGCGCGGTCGATGCTGCACGTCGGCCGGATCATCGCCCTGATATTCGGGATCCTCACGTTCTTGGGCGGACTCGCCTACGTGGCCCTGACGATCTTTGCCTACGAGAACTGCAATGCCGCCCTCAGCGGGTTCGGGTCCTACTGCAATGGAGCGCTCGGGTGGCTGCTCATCGGCCCGATCTATGTGTTCCTGATCGGGGTCATGTACATTCTGATCTACATCAAGCTCAAGGACATCGAGGGCATGATGGACCGACGCCAGTACGAGCAGGCGAAATCCTCGGCTCTGATCTGGATGATCCTCGGGTTCATCTTCGGGATCATCGTCGGGATCTTCGTGCTCATCGCCTACCTCAAGTTCGATGCTTTGATCTCCTGGCAGCGCAGCGGCTTCCCGGGTCCGTCGCAGTCGATGTACCCGCCGGCGTACGGTCAGCCGGCTCCGGCCACGCCGTACGCCCAGCCCGCCGCGGCCCCGGCGTACAGCCCCCCCGTGATGGCACCGACCCCGACCCCCGCGCCCGCAACGCCCCCGATGGCGGCCCCGCCGATGCCCGCGGCCGCCCCTCCCCCACCGGCGGTGCCCAACTGCGCGAGATGCGGCCGGCCGACGACCTACATCGCTCAGTACGGACGATACTACTGCTACAGTTGCCAGCAGTACGTCTGAGAAGCGGACCGAAGGGAAGGAGCGCCCGCTTTCCTCGCGACGGGCCGTCAGGCCGAGGGGGGCGCTCCGTGGAGCGCTGAGGACCACCCCAGGGCGCGGAGCCGGTGGTCCACCTCTTGGAACGCGTGCAGATGGGCGGCACAGAGACCGAACTCCATCACGGTCGCACCTTCTCGATGGTTCCCCCGTTCGAGCCCGCGAAGCGGGCAGCGAACCTCGGCCGGTTGGGAACAAGCGCTGTTGAGGTCGGCGACCTCGTACTTGGAGAAATATCCCTGGGGAATGGCGTGGCGAAAGGCGGCTTGGACCTCGCAGGTCGGCATACGGGAAGGGACAGCCAGCGGACCGTACAAAACCTGATGCCCGCATTCGCAGGGAGGCCCGCCGAAGCGGGGCTTTGGCATTGAGGCCGTTCGGGATCCGGTGACGTTCGCGGGTCGCGCTCCGTCCGCCGTACCGCCTCGACGGTCGGGGCGTGGCGGCGGTCGGTCACTCGGTCGGTTCGAGCATTCGACCGTCGGCGAACGCGCGGGGGAGCGGGCCCCGAGCGGTCCGTGGGCGGGGTCGACGCCGGTCGGCGAGGGGAATGCCCGCCTGCTCGGTCAAGAACTGCGAGGCGAACCGAGCGGCCGGCCGAGGGTCCTCGGAGCCCAAGCCGAGCAGAAAGCCTCGGGCGAGCTCGGTGAGGACCTCACGTCCGGCGGCTTCCGGTTCCACTTCCGGCGTCCTCGTTCGTCGGAACGGGAAGGCGGGGGGTCCCGGCATCGACCGCCCGACCCGGCGCCTCGGCTAAAAGGGCGACGTTCCAGTCGTTGGAGCGCCCGCGTGCGCCACGTTCCCACGGTCCTCGGCGGCGCAGAACCCTTTTGATGGCCGGAAGGTTCGTGGCTTTCGAGGCCTCCATGAGCGAATCCAGCTCCACACCGAACCCTGCGCATCCCTCCGGCGAGACGAACGCCCGCCCGAAGGGTGGGGTGCGTATCGTCACGCCGATCCCGGGACCGAACGGCCGCAAGATCGTCGACCGCGACGGGAAGTTCCTCATGACCAGCACCAAGAGCGCCCCGGTCGCCGCGGCGAGCGCTCACGGAGTGTGGATCGACGACGTCGACGGCAACCGGATCCTCGACTTCACGAGCGGCGTGGGCGTCGTGAACGTCGGCCACTGCCACCCGGCCGTCGTGAAGGCGGTCCAGGAACAGGCCGCTAAGCTCATGCACTTCGCCGGGACCGACTACTACTACGACATTCAGGTGCGCCTCGCCGAGAAGCTGACCCAGATCACTCCGGGGAGCTTCGAGAAGAAGGTGTTCTTCACCAACAGTGGCGCGGAGAGCGTCGAGGCGGCCCTCAAGCTCGCTCGCTGGAACCGGCGGCGTCCGATCACCCTCGGCCTTCTCGGAGCGTTCCACGGCCGCACCATGGGAGCGCTCACGATGACCACCTCCAAGACGACCCAGCGGGCGCGGTTCGAGGCGTTCGCCGGCGGAGGGCACCACATCCCGGCCCCGTACTGCTACCGCTGCCCGTACAAGCTGACCTACCCGAGCTGCGACCTGTACTGCGCGAAGATCCTGAAGGAGCTGTACTTCGAGACCTCCATCCCACCGGACGACGTCGCGGCGATGATGGTCGAGCCGCTCCTCGGCGAGGGGGGCTACATCGTCCCGCCCCCGGGCTACCACAAGACGCTCAAGAGCATCCTCGACGAGCACGGGATCCTGTTCATCTCCGACGAGGTCCAGGCCGGCGTCGGGCGCACCGGACGCTGGTACGGCGTCGAGCACCACGGGGTCGTTCCGGACATCCTCATCACCTCCAAAGCGTTCGGCGGGGGGCTCCCGATGGGGGCCATCGTCGCCCGCAAGGAGCTCGACTACACCTACCAGGGGGCCCACTCCAACACCTTTGGAGGGAACCTGGTGGCCGCCGCTGCCTCGCTCGCGACGCTCGAGGTCATCGAGCGCGAGAAGCTCCTCGAGAACGCGCGCCGGGAGGGCGAACACCTGCAGGCGCGGCTCCGCGAGCTGCAGAAGAAGTACCCCGTCATCGGGGACGTTCGCGGGCTCGGACTGATGGTGGGCACGGAGTTCGTCCGTTCGGGTTCGGACAAGACCCCGAACGTGACGTTGCGCGACCGGGTGATCAAGGAGGCGTGCCAACGGGGCCTGCTGCTTCTCCCGTGCGGGAAGAGCTCGATCCGGTACATCCCCCCGCTCATCATCCGACCCGAAGAGGTGGATGAGGCCGCGGAGATCATGGACGGCGCCATCGGGGCCGCCCTCCGGGCCGAATGAAGGTCGGGGTCCTCGGGACGGGGCGGGTCGACCTGGTCGACCGGCCCGAACCCGCCATCGGGACCGGGGAGCTCCTCGTCGAGCTGGCGGCGTGCGGTATCTGCGGCACGGACCTCGAGAAGCTCCGCGGCAACTACCGCACGGCCGGCGTGCTGGGGCATGAGCCCGTCGGCTCGGTCGTCGCGGTCGGGGAGGGTCTCGCCACGTTCCGGCCGGGCGAGCGGGTGTTCGTCCACCACCACGTCCCGTGCTCCACCTGCCTCGTGTGCCGACGCGGGGATTTCACGTTCTGCCCGGAGTACTCGAGGACCAACCTGGACCCGGGGGGGTTCTCCGAACGGTTCCGAGTCTCGGCGGAGCATCTCCGCAAAGGGGCGGCGCTCCGATTGCATCCGTCCGTCAGTTGGGAAGTGGGCGCCCTCCTCGAACCGGCGGGGTGCGCCCTCACCGCCCTCCGGGCG
>Ga0326727_10008960_pt1 | contig 24996 bp, 21 predicted proteins | sample MB2enrmetagenome_FD_207643 | JGI IMG/M metagenome (GOLD analysis project Ga0326727, IMG submission 207643) | Lab enriched peat soil microbial communities from McLean, Ithaca, NY, United States - MB29MY | ecosystem: Environmental > Terrestrial > Soil > Wetlands > Peat | place: USA: New York... | reverse complement strand
GAGCTGCTGTTGAAACAGATCGTCCTGGACATGGAAAACCAGTTGCTCCAGGTCAAGACCCAGGTGGCCATCGCCATCGCCGACCAGCACCTGCTCGAGAAGAAGCGCGCCGAGCACGCCGAGCAGGCGGCGGAGTGGCGGCGCAAGGCCGAGCTGGCCGTACAAAAGGGCCAGGACGACATGGCCCGCGCCGCCCTGGAACGCGCCCTGAGCCACGATCAGCTGGTGGCGGGCTTTACCACCCAGGCCGAGGACCAGAAGCACGAGGCCGACGAGCTGCGCCAGGCCCTGCACAAGCTGGACCAGAAGCTGAACGAGACCCGCGCCCACTGCGAGATGCTGGTAGCCGAGCATCGCCGCGCCAAGGTCGTGGGCCGGGCCACGCATGCCCGCCAGGCTGTTGGCGCCAACCAGGACAACGCCATGGGACGGCTGAAGAGCCGCGTCCGCATCAAGGCCGCCGAGAATGCCGCCGCCAGCGAGGTGCTGGTCGCCGATAGCCTCGAGGACCGCTTTCAGGCCCTCGAAAGCCAGGACAAGGTCGAGCTGGCCCTGAACGAGATCAAGAGCCGGCAGGCGGTCCCGTAGGGGCGTATGCGGCTCCCGCGCTGGACTGCGCCGGGCCGCCAGGGGGCTTCTCTGCGTCCGCGGAGCGTGGAATTGCGTCTAACCAAGAGGCACTGTGTGCCCGCAATAAAACGTAGCCCCTGCCGCGGAACTTGACGCCTGCCTCCCGGCGGGGTGATTTAGCTTCGTAGGTTGCGCTCCTCGGCCCGCTTGCCCCTTCCTGAGGCGAGCGGGCCTCGCGGGCGCCGCCCTTTCACTGGTGAATGGATGCGCTCAGGTTCTTCTCTTTTCCCTGCGATACTTCTCGCGGGCATCGCTCTTCTGGCGCTGCCCCCTTACCTTTTTTCGCAAGGACCGGACGCCGGCCCGGTCATGAGCGCCGCCGCAGAGCTTCCGGAAGCTCCCCAGCCGCAGATCGCGCTTGCCCCCCCCGAGCAATCCGGGCAGGAACCTCCGGCCGGGCAAGGCCAGAGCGGGCAGCCGCCGGCTCCAGGACCCGCAGCCCAAGGCAGTTCCAGCTCTCAGACAGCCCCTCAGCAGCCTGCGCCGACGAAAAGCAAGCACGACACGGCTGAAGAGCAAATGAAGGAACAGGAAAAGCAGCGGATTGTGGGCGTTCTGCCCTCTTTCAATGTCTCCTACCGCTCCGACGCCGTCTCGCTGAGCGCGGGCCAAAAGATTAGCCTGGCCTTTCATTCTGCGATCGATCCGGTCACCTTTGCCGCGGGTTTCCTGGTCGCCGGCTACCACGAAGCTCTGGACGATGACAAAGGCTTCGGATGGGGCATCGAGGGCTACGGAAAAAGAGCGGGAGCAGCTTATCTCGACGCCTTCGACGGCACCATCATCGGCAACGGCATCCTGCCTTCAATCCTGCACCAGGATCCGCGCTACTTTCGCCTTGGCCACGGAACTGTCACTCACAGGGTGCTATACGCCCTGGCTACCAATGTCATGTGCAAGCACGACAACAGCGGCAAGTGGGAGCCGAACTACTCCAATGTCGGCGGCAACATCATCTCGGGAGCCATCTCCAATCTCTACTATCCCTCCGGCAACTCCGGCATTGGCCAAACCATCACCAATGGGTTCACCGTGACCGCCGAGGGTGGAGCAGGTTCCATCTTGCAGGAGTTCTGGCCGGATATTTCGCGCCGGTTCCTGCACAGGGATCCCACGGGGGGGCGCGATGCGCAGGCCCGCGCCCAGGATGCAGCCGAAAGGAAGGCTGCCCGGGAAGCCAAGGAAGCGAAGAAAAAGGCCAAGAAGAGCCAGCAATAACACCTCGACATCCGCGCAAGGGGCGCCGCCGCTTCTTTGCGTTCGCGGGTTCGGCGTCTTGGATGGCTGTGCGCCCAGCGCAAACGGAGGATGCGGAACTACTGCGGGCCGAGCTTGCACCGGCAGCGCGGGAGTTATTCGGCGGACTGCTTGCCATGCGGCTGAACGCCGCGCGCGATCAAACCCAGGCCTCCCGCCAGCAGCACGAACATAACAATGGTGTTGAAAAGGCTCATGGGCCTGAAGAAGATATGCATGTTGGCCAGAACGCCGGCCAAGATGAACAGCGCGCCGGCGATGGTAAGAATCCATCCGAGAATGCTTCGGCCGCGCCAGAAAATCAGGCCAATGCCGAATAACATCGGTAGGAGTGTGATGCCGAAGGAGTTTCCTCCCCAGAAGCTCCAGTAAGAACCCACCACGGTAACCTGGTTGACCAGCAGGTATCCGCCAATGCAGGCCATGACGAAGCCCAGCGCGAAATGACCGAGACCGCCGGGCGTTCCGCCCGCGTCCCTGAAAGAACGGTTTTCCATGGCCGAGAGTATATCAGAGGAACGGCAGGTCGGACGTTCTTCCGTCCCGGCGCGACAACGCTCACATTGCAATCGGCAATTGCGGTCGCAAGACGAACGCAAACTTATCGGCTTGGCCTGGCGATCGGGCGGCTTCCGGATGTTCCATGGGCGATCACAGAGATGCCTTGGGGAACAAAGCGGCATGAAAATGCGTATTTCATTGCGCATGGAATGCAGGGTGGGATGCGATGGGCGCGGTGGCGCGAGTCCCAAACCGCCTCGCGGCTGCAATGAAACCTCAGCCGCGGAGCGATTTGGAGGCGGCGCCGCGGCGGCAGGGGAAGCCGAAGCGGTTCTCGACCGCAAGGATTCCGGCCTGTTTTGTCCGGGCATCCGGGGCGCCAGCGGCGGCGTGCATGGGTGCGGCCTGCATTCATGCTTATTCTCTTGCCGCCCACGCCTGGCCGAGTATATCCTTGTCGCAACGTCCGCAGGTTTCCAAACGGCTATCGGGAATTGAGATTGTGGGGGGAGGATTATGACCGAGAAACATGGATTTCTCGACGCTCTGAAGCACGTTGCCTTTGAAGACGAACCGGCGCAGCCGGAAAAGCACACCCCGGCGCCCCCAGGTCCGCAGGCGCCAACCTTCTCTGTTCCCTCGTTTTCCGCGCCTTTGGCCGATCCGGTTGCGAGCCCGCCTTCGCCGGCCGCTTTTTCAATGCCCATCGACGCGGGAGTGGTCCCAGATAACGACGCGGTTTACCAGACGCTGCTGGCCAAGACCGATTTCGAGGCCACGCCCGCTGCCGCGACGATCCACAAGTTCCTCGATCCTCTCAAGGCCATCCCGGACACGGTCATGCCCACCAACGTGAAGTTCAAGACCGCGGTCGTTCAGGCCTCGGCTCAGGCCGGGTTGACCGAAGACGCGATTCTGGGAACCTTCGACACGCTGAAGACGAAACTTCAGCAGGAAAAGGACGCGTTCAGCGGAAAATCGCAGCAGTTCGCGGCTCGCGAGGTTGCGGGGCGGCAGGACCAGATTCAGAAGATCAGCGCACAGATTACCCAGCTTCAGCAGGAGTTGGCCCGGTTGTCGAATGAATTGGTGGATGCGCAGGGAAAAGCTACCCATGCGCAGAGCCAGTTCGAAGCGGCGGTGCAGCGCCGCGACAGTGAACTCGAACAGCAGAGGGCGACCTACGCCTCGCTGCTGAAAGGATAAGAGACTCTCATGGGCATTTCGCCGGTAACTCCCAACTTTACTCAGAACATTCAGAATTACACACCGAAGTCCTTCTGGAAGCGGCCCGAAGGTCCCTTCGGCATGGTGGTGCTTGCGGCGTTGATTATTGCCGGCGCCTGGGGCTTGTATTCCATCCTGCCTTTCATCATCAGCTTCGTCACCGACCTGCTTCATGCCGTCGTCTTGAGCGTGGTCTTGATCGCGATCCTGTGGCTGGTCTTCAATCCCACCTTCCGCGCGGCGGTCACGAATCTCTTTCAAAATACGGTGCGCTTCTTCGCCTCGTGGGTGGTGGAGACGGATCCGATCGGCATTCTCCGCAACAACCTGGACGACATGAAAAAGGCCAAGTACGACCTCGACCAGACGCTGCAGCGCTTTGCCGGAAGCGACGAAAGGCTCCAGCGCAGCATCGCGGCAAAGACCGACGAGATCAACGCGCTTGGCCACAAGGCCCAGAAGGCCGAGCAGATGGCCAACGCCGCCACCGATCCCATGGAAAAGGAACGGCTGCAACTCGAACGCCAGACCTTCCTGGAGCAGGCCGGAATGCTGATGCAGGGGGTCAAGCAGCTTCAGGCGCTTGAAGATCAGACTTCGAAGATGCTCAAGACCTTCCAGCATTGGTCGCAGATCTCCGACAGCAAGATTCAGCGCACGGAGAACAAGGTCAACTTCCTGGCCGAACAGCGCAAGATGATTCTGGACGCCAAGGCGACGCTGGGCGTGGGCCAGCAGTTGCTGCGCGGCAATCCGGAGCAGTTGAAGATGGTCGATATGGCGCTGGAGTATCTCGAAGACGACACCTCCCGCACCCTGGGCGAGATTCGCGAGTTTTCCCGCTATACCGACAAACTGCTGACCGACGACCAGATCGAATCCGGCGCGGCCGCGGACGAGGCCGCCTCGAAGTTTGCCGAGTTCAACCAGAAGCTGCTGACATCCGGCAACCAGTCCACCGGGGCGGACATGATTCACATCCCGGGAATGGAAGCGCCGGAGCCGGTGAAGATGCCCACAACCTTTGCCAGCGTAACCGCGTCCAGCGCCAAGAGCGCCAGCGATTACGACAACATGTTCAAGTGAGTTGCTGATACGAATTCATTGAAGGGAAGAAAGAAATGCCGCGTTTGAAGCCGCAAGCGAAGTTTGTCCTGATTCTGATCCTGGGTGTCGCAGTGGTTTTCGGGCTGCGCGCCGCCATGCAGCATGGCCTGATTCCAACCCCCGGCATCATGAAGTCGATCGTCGCCAGCCGCGTGGAGCTTCCGCCCCAGCAGGAGGCGCAGGTGGCCAACGTGCAGGCGCTGCCCTACCCGTCCACGGCTCCGGCCAACGTGCAGGCGACGCATATCACATTCGATGTCTGGGAGTGGAATGCGATGTTCTCGCTGATCTACGCCAACGGCGGCCCGGAGACGACCAAGGGTTCGCTGATGGAGAAGTACGGCGTGAACCTGACGCTGCACCGCGAAGACTCGAACGACCAGATGGGCAACGACCTTATCGACTGCGCCAAGCAGCTCCATGATGGCGAGAAGAGCTGCTCCAAGGGCGCCGAGGCGCTGGTGGTGATGGGCGACAGCGGCGGCCAGTGGCTCTCCAACCTGAATCCGCAGCTGAAGAAGCTGGGGCCGGAGTACCAGGCGGTAATCATCGCCGCCGTAGGCCGCTCCAATGGCGAGGATGCCCTGCTCGGCCCGGCGGAGTGGAAGTCGAATCCTCAGAGCATGAAAGGCAAAACCATCGTCGGCGTCATTCGCGACGGCGACTGGAATATCGCCCTGAACTATCTGGGATCGAACGGGCTCAAGAACAATCCGGACCTGAAAACCTGGGACCCGGATGCGGTGAACTGGATCTCCGCTCCGGATAACGACTACATCAAGGCCGTAACCGAGGTGTTTGTTCCCAATCGCTGCGAAGATCGCAAGGTGGTGAGGGATGGGCGCGCGACTGGAGAGACCAAGAACGTCTGCCCCGACGGTGTTGTGACCTGGACCCCGGGAGACGAACAGGCGGTGCATGGCCGTCCGGGCACCACCAAGATCGTCTCGTCGCACGAGTACGCTTCGCAGATGCCGGCGGTGATTCTGGGCATCAAGAAGTTCTTCAACGATAATCGCGACGAAGTCTCCGGGCTGCTGGCCGCCAGCTTCCAGGCCGCCGACCAGGTGAAGGCCTTCGACGCCGTCCGCCGCAAGGCCGGGGATATGTCGGCAACGCTCTATAAAGATCAGACCGGCGACTACTGGTATAAGTACTATCCAGGCTTCCGCGATCCGCAGTCGGGCCAGATGCTGGGAGGCTCGGCGGTCTTCAATCTGGAGGACGACGTCAATTACTTCGGCCTCGACGGCAAGCATAACAACAACATGCGCGCCACCTACGAGACGTTCGGCAAGATCGACGTACAGAATTATCCGCAGCTGTTCAAGGACAATCCCATTCCGCCGTATAAGGAAGCGGTCGATACCTCGTTCATTTTCAGCGCGCAGGCGCTGCTGAATACCAGCGGGGTGCAGGGCGCGAGCGCGGAGACGGTGGATTACGCCAAGGAAGCCGAGACCGGCACGGTGCTCGGCCACAAGGCCGTATACATCAACTTTGCGTCAGGCTCCGATCAGCCCTTGCCGGACAGCCTGCCTACGCTGAGCGAGTTGAAGGACTCGCTGGCCATCAACTCGCAGTTGGCGCTCCAGATCGACGGCTACACCGACAATGCCGGCAGCGACGCGGTCAACATTCCGCTGAGCGAAAAGCGGGCCCAGGCCGTAAAGCGCTACTTCCAGCAGGCGGCGCCGATGAGCTTCCCGGACTCGCGCTTCAAATCGGTGGCCGGCCACGGTTCGCAGGATCCCATTGCTTCCAATGCGACCGCCGGAGGCAAGGCGCTGAACCGCCGCGTCGAGATAACTCAGATAGGCCAGTAGTCTTAGTCGCAACGGGGAGGCGCAAGCCTCCCCGAATCTTTCTATCCATGTGTAGATCATGAATCACGTTGTCGCTGTCTTTTCACCCAATGCGGTTCTGAACAAGAACGCCGTGCGCGCCCTGGTTGCCGTACAGGTCGTCATCGTCGTCTTGTTATGGTTCTTCAGTCCTTTCGTGCTGCTGCCCAAGCCCGGCGAGGTTCTGAACGCCTTTGGAGACCTGTGGGAGCAGGGGCTGGGAGCGGAGCTGATTACGAGCTTCTATCTCAACATCCAGGCTATCGCGGTTTCCACCGTCGTTTCGCTGCTACTGGCCTATGCGACGGTGATGCCTTTCTTCCGCCCCATCGTGGCCCTGCTCAGCAAGCTGCGCTTTCTCTCGCTGGTCGGTTTGACTTTTTTCTTCACGCTCATGGCCCGGAGCGGACATGAATTGAAACTCTCGCTGCTGGTCTTTTCCGTCTCGGTGTTTTTCGTAACTGGGATGGCCGATGTGATCAACGGCGTTCCGAAAGAGATGTTCGACCTGGCGCGCACTCTGCGCATGGGCGAATGGCGCGTGGTTTGGGAAGTTATCGTTCTGGGCCAGATCGACCAGGTCTTCGACGTTCTCCGCCAGAATGCGGCGATGGGCTGGATGATGCTGACCATGGTGGAAGGCATTGTCCGCTCCGAGGGCGGCGTGGGAACCGTCCTGCTCGACCAGAATCACCACTTCCGGCTGGCCGCGGTCTTTGCCATTCAGTTGACCATCCTCATGCTGGGTCTTCTCCAGGATTACGGCATCGGCTTGGCCAAGAACCTGCTTTGCCCTTATGCGGCGCTGACGCTGGAGCGGAACTAATGGCAGCCCCTACCTATAGCTTGGGCAAGACTCTTTTGAAGATCGATAACGTGTGCCTGGAGTACGACGGCCGCCCCGTGCTGAGCGGAGTTACCGCGGAGGTTCGCGACATCATCGTTCCAGGCAAGGTGCAGGGGCAGGTGGTGGGCATTCTCGGCCCCTCCGGCTGCGGCAAGACCACGCTCTTCCGCATCGTCGCGGGGCTGTTGCCGCCTACCTCGGGCCGGGTTTCGGTCAATGGCTTCGACCGCCCGGTGATAGCCGGCGAGGTCGGCGTGGTCGCTCAGAGTTATCCGCTCTTCGAGCATCGCACCGTGCTCGGAAACCTCATGTTAGGCGCGAAAAAGAAGGAAAAGGACTCACAGGTCGCGCGCGACAAGGTGATGGGGTTTCTCACCGAGTTCGGCCTGGAAGACAAGTACAACCTGTATCCCGCGCAGTTATCGGGAGGCCAGCGGCAAAGATGCGCCATCATCCAGCAGATACTGTGCAGCGAACACTTTCTCCTCATGGATGAGCCGTTTTCCGGCCTCGACCTCATCATGCTGGAGAAGACCTGTGAACTTATCGCCAAGGTCGCCGACATGGACGATCTGAATACCATTATCGTGGTGACTCACGACGTGACCGCCGCGTGCTCGGTGGCCGACCATCTCTGGCTCATGGGCCACGTCCCCGGCGCGGATGGAAACACTCTTCCCGGTTCCCGGATCGTGAAGCAGTACAATCTGATTGATCGGGATCTGTGCTGGCAGCCGGGTATTATCACAACGGCCCGGTTCACCGATTTCGTGCGCGAAGTAAAAGAGGAATTCAGGAGGCTGTAGATGAGCGGCAAAAAGGAGATTGAACTTCTGGTTTGCAAGTGCAAGGACTGCACCCACTGGGAGATAGGAAGGGACGTTCTGATTTGCAAGACCTGCGGCCTGGTCCTGCCCGCGAAGATCACCGTGGACGACCACCATATGCTTCATTGGAAGAAGCACGAGCGGTAGCCTGACAGCCGGCGGCCTGGAGTCACTTCAGTTGTTTACATTCCCGCGGGGGCCAGGGCCGAGTCTTCCTGGCTGCTCTCGCGGCGCGGCTGGGGCTGCGCGCTTTCAATATCGCAAAGGTTTCTTCTATGCGCCGGCCGGCCTGGGGTTGGCGCGATCGAACCTGGCCACGCAAATTCTTTTGGCAAGGCCGAGTTTCGAGAGCACCCAGATGCCCCAGTAGTTGGGGTCGATCTCGTACCAGGCGAGGCCGTGGCGGGCACTGACGGGATGAGCGTGGTGGTTGTTATGCCAGCCCTCGCCGCCGCTTAATAGAGCGACCCACCAGTTATTGCGCGAGTCATCGCGGGTTTCAAAGCGGCGCCTGCCCCACATGTGAGTCGCGGAGTTCACGAACCAGGTCGCGTGCAAGCCCAAGGTCACGCGCATGAACGCTCCCCACAGCAACATGCCGACAGCGTTCGACGGGCCGCCCGCGAGCCAGCCTCCGCCAAACAGCAGCGCGCCGCTGGCGGCCAGGGGAATCCAATGATACTTACTTAGCCAGACAAAGAAGCGGTCCCGTTCCAGGTCGGGAACGTAGCGCGCCAGCGCCTCGGTCTGCGCGTGCAGCGCGTTGCCCCAGAGGAGCCACCCCGTATGCGCCCAGAATCCGCCCTCGCGGGGCGTGTGTGGGTCGCCCTCGCGGTCGCTCAACTGGTGATGGACGCGATGGGTGGCTACCCAGAAGATCGGTCCGCCCTCCAGAGAGAGCGTGGCGAAGATGGTCATCAGGTATTCCAGCCACTTAGGAACCTGGTAGCCGCGATGAGTCAGCAGCCGGTGATAGCACATGCCGATGCCGACATTGATGGCCAGGACGTACAGAACCGCCATCACCGCCAGCCGCTGCCAGCTGAAGAAAAACAGCGCCGCCAGCGCGCCCAGATGAAAGGCGGCGATGACACTCAGCGTCAGCCAGTTGATGCCCGCGTCGACCGACGCGGCGCGTCCCATGCGAACCTCCTGCCGCGCCGGCGCGGCAGGAACTGCCGCGGACGGAGGAGAACTGGGAACTGCTGAAACCGGATTGCATGGACTTGCGATTGCGATTCGAGGGGAAGAAACCGTTACCACTGAAGCCATATTTGGGGAATGTCCTTGGAGAATGTCAACGCGCCCACGCTATCAGCCGCCACTGTACCCGGGCCGCGGGAAAGTGAGCGTGTGAGGCGCTGCCTTATAAGTAATGATGCGCCGCGATCGCAAAAGTATGTGAGCAATTCTGCTCACGGCTGGAAGAATTGCCGCGCCGCGCGGCCGTTTGCACGCCAAGACCTTGCCCCGACTCCCCGGATCACCCTGAAGGCTTCAGCGGCAGCAGGCTTCGAAACTGATTCACTGGGCAGCCAACGCACTGATAAACACGGCCGTCTTATTGCCGTTCACCACCGCGGCAGTCACTCGCACCGAGTCGTTCTTTGCAGGTCGAAAATCGACTGCTCCCTCGGCTCCCATAGAAGTATCGACCGCCGCATCTGAGGCGATCTGGAAAGACTCAACCTGCCCGGATTGGTCCTTTATCGAGAGCGCATGAGCCTTCCTGTCGAGACCGACGACTGTTCCGGCGCTCGTAATAAACGGTCCCGGCCCAAGGCTTCGCAAGGCAACGACGGTGCGCTGGATTCCGAAGCCGAAGTAGTAAACAAGCACGTGTTCGCCGGTCTTCATGAAAGCGGCGGCAGCAGCCGCATCGGTGCGGGCGCTCTTGTCAAAGACGATCTTGCCACGGGAATTCAGCATTTCGTTGAAACGGTCCTCGGAGCCGTCGTCGGTTACAATCGTAATCGTCTTTGCGGTCGAATCAACAGAACTTACAGTTCCGACCAGCGCATGAATCACCTGTTGAGCTGCCGCAGAAAGACAGGCCAGTAAGAGACATCCGGCGAGAAAACAGACGTTCAAAATCCCTCTCGACATAAACCCCTTCCTGAGTCCGTCAGAACCAAATGGGGGAGAAAGGTCCGAAAGAGAGACTCTGTTTGGCTGTACACATTGTAGTGTGGTCGAAGAGAGGCTTGCAACAGCAACTCGTGCCCTGGAGCGGATGAGCCTGAAAAGGGGCGTCCCCCTGGCAACGGGGCGATCAATAATCGTCGCCGGGGCAGCGGAGGCGGCTCGGCGCGCCGCGGGTTGCGGAGGCAGGGAGCCGTTCAAAACCGGCGTGTTTTCCGCTCAGATTCATGCAGAAAAGCCCTGTTTTGCGATGAAAACCGCGGTTTCTTGGGGCTTTTTGCTAACAAACTGGAAGACGGAAGGCTCTCGCAAAGTGGTTATAAGACGTTTAGTATGAATGCCTTGCCTCGTAATTCCGGCCGGGCGGCGGAACGCGAAAAGCGCGCATTTTGGGGGGAGGGGGAGGGGGTAGCGGAAATGCAGGGAATAGGGAGTAGGGAGTAGGGAGTAGGGAATAGGGAGTAGGGAGTAGGGAGCAGGGAGCAGGGAATAGCGAAGAGCCGCGGCTCCGGTCGTTGTTCATGCTCACATTGTGCGGCGGAGGAGGGCTATTTTCTGTAGCCGGGCCGGCGAGGGCGGGGCAGGCGGAGGTCAACATACAACCATTCTGCGCTGCCGGACGGTAATTCCCGGCAAGAACGGCGCGCGCCCGGGCCTTCAACGGACGCTTCGCTCTTGCCCGGACCTCGGATGTGGGGAGGAAGCCGCCACGGGCGGCGGCGTCCAGCCCGGCACGAACCACCGCACGAAGGCGAACCGGCAGGTGCTGGAAGGTGAGTTCCGATTAGCCGTTCAACCGCCCAGGCGCATTTCACCTTCTACAAGGCGACTTCGCGGGACAGATCAGCGCGCAGTCATCAGGCCGCACCTGGCAGGCGATTTGACCACTTGAGGTAACGAGGAAGCCCAGGAGCAGCCAAGCCTCACGCCCTCAGGGCTCAGACCTTCTGACCTGTGGTATATTGTCAGCCAAGTTCCAAGGCAATCTTCAGGATCGCCTCCGGCAATTGACCCCTATCTGGACCCGCCCCGGAGTTCCCGAGTTCGGATGCTCTTTGCCCTGCCCCGAACTGGAGGCGATGCCGCGGAGGAGCTATCATGTCGCGATCCGCCGACTTCACGATAAAGGGGTTTCTTTACCAGTTCAATAAATCCCTGATTGAGATACTGAACTCTGGAAATCACGACGTTGTCACGGTAGAAGGAGTCGCCGAAGACGTCGAGGTTCTGAAACCAGGCGGAACGACTGCCATCCAATGCAAATACCACGAGGCGAGCGAATGCTTCACGCCAAGCAGCATCTACAAGCCCGTCCTCCAGATGATGCTAGACTTCATAGACCACCCAAGTGCTCCAGTCCGCTATGTCCTGTTCGGTCATTACCCGGGCGCGGCAGATACCCCGTCCCGTCCCCTCTTGAAACAATATCTCCAGGGCGCACTCGACTCGGGCAACAGGGACTTGCAAGGGTTCACAGACGCCTTGAGGGGAACCGTCCGCCTCGAAGCATTCCTCGACAGGTTCGCCCTGGAGTTTGGCCCAACGCTTGACAGTCTGGTTGATGAGGTCTGTGCCGCGCTTGAGGCCAATGGCATTCCTAAGGACGAAATCGACACTCTCGCATACCCCAATGCGATTAACATGATCGCCACCATCAGCGCCAATCACAATCTAGCTGAACGCAAAATCAAGAAACAGGAATTTCTTGATCGATTGAAAGCCGTCCGCAAGACCGCTGTCTCACGTTGGACCATGGCTCTCCGGACGCGCAAGCAACTGCTTGAGGCAAGACGAAAGCAGCTGAAGGCGCATTTGAGCATAAATCCTCGCATAAGGTACTTTGTGATTCACCTAGACCGAATTGAGAATCATGATGAAGGCATTGTCCTTTTTATCAAGGACTATCTCGATAAATACCATTTCAAGCAGTCGCACATTTATACGCCTCTTTTCTGCCTGTGCGCCACGGAGGGGGAATTTGCAGACGTTCGACTCCGTCTATTCCAAAAGGGAATAACGGTGGCCGACGGCTACATAGGCGATTATTTCGATAAATCCCATTTCTTTCGAGAGCCCCTCTGCGTGAAGCGGCATGGAGAGACCAACCGGGAGTTTTGGCTGCGGCTACTTCGATGGGAAGACCACAGCGCCCTGCTCAACGAACGGAAATGCGACGACCTATTCATTCTGGGCGAGCCAGACGTTTCCACACTGATTACGGTCGATGTTGAGGTCGAACAGTTGACAACCACCTCGCTCAAGGAGCTCAAGTTTCTAATGGGGGTTAGCGATGCCTACGAGTAAGATCGGTCAAGTATTGTCCTGTGCGCCGCAGTCCATTGTCGTCGTGATTGACAGCCTCAAAGCGTTCGAGGAAAACAAGGCCAACCTCCAAGTTGGCCGCTACCTGCGCATCGCGCAGGGCAACAACGATTTCACCGTCGCAACGATTCGCAATGTCAGGGGGGTGAGCCCACCGGTCGATGAAGGAACTCCGACTTGGCAGTTCCAACTTGAGTGCCAAGCCGTCGGCACACTTATTGATGGCAAGGAATTCGAGCGCGGGAGCCTCCTATTACCCGTTCCAACAGAGCCCGTTTTCGTCGCCGACAAAGAAACATTGGACAGCATATTCGCTGAGGACGCAGCGTATCAATTCTCATTAGGGCACCTCTCGTTCAATAAGTCGATCGCGTTGAAGCTCCATGGAGACCGTTTCTTCAGCAAGCACGTCGCCATCGTAGGGTCGACCGGTTCAGGAAAGTCCTGTGCCGTATCGCGGATACTTCAGGACGTTGTCGGCATCTCCCGGAAAAAGAACGAGAACAAGGGCAAGCAAAACAACTCCCACATCGTGGTTTTCGACATCCACGATGAGTACACCGCAGCCTTTTCGCTCAATGAGGATCAGTCCTTCACTCTAAACAAGCTAGATATAGATACACTCTCCCTTCCATATTGGCTGATGAATTCTGAGGAGTTGGAGAGTATGTTCATCGAAAGCAATGAGGAGAACTCGCATAACCAAGTCAGCCAATTCAAGCAAGCGGTCATTTCGAACAAGGAGCGACACAACCCGACGATAAAGGAAATGACCTACGACACGCCCGTATATTTCTCCATGAAGGAGGTTTACCAGTACATCGAGAATATGAACCGGGAGATTATTGGTCGCCTTGACGGGGAGAATAAACCGAAACTTGCCAATGGCAAACTTATCGACGAACGCAAAGACCACTATTTCGAGGCACCGTGCGTGTTCGTTCCGCAATCGACCACGAAGGAGGCAAAAGCGACGAACGGGCCGTTTTATGGAGAGTTTAACCGATTCATCTCTCGATTGGAGTCGAAGCTGGCCGACAAACGATTGCGCTTCCTTCTTGATCCATCTAAGAAAGGCGGGAAGCCCTTCGAGACTGACGACTTCCCCGAAATCATGAAGCAGTTTCTCGGCTACTTAGACAAGTCCAACGTAACCATCGTGGACCTCAGCGGCATTCCTTTTGAGGTACTCAGCATTACCGTGAGCCTCGTTGGACGCTTGATTTTTGACTTCTGCTTCCATTACTCCAAGCTACGTCACGAGCAAGGTGCGCTAAATGATGTGCCCGTGATGATTGTCTGCGAGGAAGCCCACAATTACATTCCGCAGCGGGACGACGCGGCCTACCGCTCATCCAGGAAGTCCCTGGAGCGGGTGGCTAAGGAGGGGCGAAAGTATGGGCTGAGCCTAATGGTTGTGAGCCAAAGACCCTCAGAAGTCTCCGAAACAATCTTCGCACAGTGTTGCAATTTCCTTGCCCTGCGCCTCACGAACGACGCAGACCAAAACTACGTGAGGAGGCTGTTTCCAGACAACTCGAGCGGCATTACAGATATCCTGCCAACTCTTGGCCCTGGAGAGTGTGTGGTCGTTGGAGACGCGGTCTTGCTTCCGGCAGTGGTGCAACTGCAGTTGCCAGACCCTGAGCCGCAATCCCAGAGTGTGCGGGTTTCCGAAGAGTGGCGGAAACCGTGGAAAGATCTCACCTTCTCAGACGTCATCGGCCGTTGGAGAAAGGAATGAAAACCCCGGAGCCAAGCTCAGAACGGCAAGGCGGGTTATCGACGCGATGATCCCTCCTGGCAAACGCCCCAAGGTCCGGGATTTCTGAAGCCACGCTCACCCCTCTTCCGCCTCGCGCAGCTTGGCGATTACGGTGAAGTCTTCGAGGGTGGTGATGTCTCCCTGGATTTCGCCGTGGGTGGCCAGTTCGCGGAGCAGGCGGCGCATGATCTTGCCGGAGCGGGTCTTGGGCAGCGCCTCGGTAAAGCGAATATCGTCGGGGCGGGCAAGGGAGCCGATCTCCTTCGCGACCCACTGGCGCAACTCGCCTTTCAATTCCTCGCTGGGCTGGTTGCCGCTCTCGAGGGATACGAAGGCCGCGATGGCCTGGCCCTTGAGCTCGTCGGGACGGCCCACCACCGCGGCCTCGGCCACCTTGGGATGCGCCACCAGCGCCGACTCGACCTCCATGGTTCCCAGGCGGTGGCCGCTCACGTTGATCACGTCGTCCACGCGGCCCATCAGCCAGAAGTAGCCGTCGGCGTCCATGCGCGCCCCGTCGCCGGTAAAGTAGCTGCCCGGCACGTCGCTCCAGTAGGTCTTGCGGTAGCGGTCGGGATCGCCGTAGACGGTGCGCGCCATCGAGGGCCAGGGCTTGCGGATGACCAGCAGGCCGCCGTGGCCCGGGGGCACCGGCTCGCCCTGCTTGTTGACCACCTCCGGCTGAATGCCGAAGAAGGGGCGCGTGGCCGAGCCCGGCTTGGCGGCCACAGCGCCGGGAATGGGAGCAATCATGATGGCGCCGGTCTCCGTCTGCCACCAGGTATCCACGATCGGGCAGCGGTTGCGGCCGATCTTCTCGCGGTACCACATCCAGGCTTCGGGGTTGATGGGCTCGCCCACGGTGCCCAGCAGCCGCAGCGAGTCGAGCTTGTGCTTTTCCACGTGCTGGTCGCCCCACTTCATGAATGCCCGGATGGCGGTGGGCGCGGTGTAGAAGACGGTCACACGATGGTCGTCCACGATCTTCCAGAAGCGCGAGAAATCCGGCCAGTTGGGCGCGCCTTCATACATGAGCACCGTGGCCCCGTTCTGAAGCGGCCCATAGACCACGTAGGAGTGCCCGGTGACCCAGCCGATGTCGGCCGTGCACCAGTAGATATCCTCGTCGCGCAGGTCGAAGACATACTTCGCGGTCAGATAGGTTTGCACCGCGTAGCCGCCGGTGGTGTGAACCAGGCCCTTGGGCTTGCCGGTGGTGCCGGAGGTGTAGAGAATGTAGAGCGGGTCTTCCGAATCCAATTCCTCGGCCGGGCAGTCGGGCGCGGCGGCAGCCACCAGATCGTGCCACCAGCGGTCGCGGCCCTCGACCATGGCCACCGGGCTTCCGGTGCGGCGGTAAACCACCACGTGCTTGACGGTGTGGCAGGCGTTCATGGCCTCGTCCACGGTTCGCTTGAGCTGGATCTCGTTGCCCCGCCGGTAGCTTGAATCCTGGGTCAGAATGGCCACGCACTGGGAGTCGTTTACGCGGTCGGCGATGGCGTTGGCGGCGAATCCCCCGAAGATGACGGAGTGAACGGCCCCGATGCGCGCGCAGGCCAGCAGGGCTATGGCCAGCTCCGGGGTCATGCCCATGTAAACGGCCACGCGATCGCCCTTCCCGATGCCCAGGCTCTTGAGGGCGTTGGCGAATCGCTGCACCTCGGCGTGCAGTTCGGCGTAGGTCAGGCGGCGAATCTCGCCCGGCTCGCCCTCCCAGATCAGCGCCGTCTTGTCGCGGCGGACCCCCAGCGCGTGGCGATCGACGCAGTTGTAACTCAGATTCAGCTTGCCGCCCACAAACCACCGCGCCCAGGGCAGATCCCACTCCAGCACCTTGTCCCAGGGCTTGAACCAGTGCAGATCCTTCGCCACCCCGGCCCAGAAGCTCTCCGGATCGCCGATGGATTGCTCGTAAAGCGCCTCGTACTCCTCCAAACTCTTGATGTGAGCTTTGGCGCTGAACTCCTCCGGAGGCGGAAAGACGCGGTCTTCGCGCAGCGTGGAGTCGATGTCCTGATTGGCGATGGAGGATACAGGCACAGAAGACATGGATGTGTCCTTTGGGGAAGGGAATTGAGGTTGCGTGCGGGGTCCTGGGAGGGCCTCCCGGAGTGTTTCCGCGTGGAGTCACTTTACCGGGACCGGCACACAAACGGCAAGTAGGCCTGAGAATGCGCCGGCTGGCCGGACGCCTTCAGGGTCGTTTCCCGTGTTGAGGAGAGGCTGGCTGGCGTCCGCTACCCAGGCTGCTTCTGCGCGGTCACATACTCCCGCAGCGCCGCGTTGATGCGGCTCTGGTAGCGCCTCCCGGTGGCGCGGAAAAACTCCAGCACATCGGCGTCCAGCCGCAGAGTGATCTGCTGCTTGTTCTCGGCGGGGACCAACTCCAGGAGGCGCTGCCAGCCGCCGACAGGCTGGGACGGATTGTCGCTCACGTCAATGGCCTTATCCGGCTTCCCCTTCTCCTGCAGTTCCTCCCAGGCCCGCCACTCCTCCTCGGTCAATATGGGAGGATGGTGGGGTTCGAGCCGATAAGTCACAAATGCACTATCCTTGCTGTCCAATTCGAATCGCCCTCCGTGCGCGGCTCAAGGTTGTCCGCTGCCCGCGCCTTGCATAGATCACAAAAAGCATCGCCGGTTCAAAGCGTCCCAGGATTCGCCGCTCCCCGCCGCAATCGCCGCAAGCGTCCGGGCGTTCAAGGCTGCTCCGATCCTTGAACGGCTGGCAGGCTACAAAAAGCGTAACCTGCAGCTTGCGGAGGCTGGGCTTGGATTCGCCAAATCCCGCTTGAACTGTACGATGAGTTGGATTCTACTACAAAAGCTACGCCATTCATAGCGACAAATGTAGTTACTTTTGTTGTTCACGGCTCGATTGCCGCTTTCATTTTTCTATCGTTCAAGACGTGCCGAATCGGCAAAATTCCGCAGCCGCCGTAGCGCCGGCCACCCAGCTTGACCGCGCGAAAGGTCCAGTCCTTCATGGATTCCAGCACCGGTTGCTGCGCCATCGCGGGGCCGGAGATAATGCTGACGTCCGTTACCTTCCCTGATGGAACGAAACGCAGGCGGGCAACCACCGTTCCGTCAATGCTCATATGAGGCTCGTTCAGGCCCGGAGTTCCGACCGGTTTGCGGACGGCAATGTGGGAAGTCATTTCACTGTTCGACAGGCAAACAACGTGGCCTGGAAGGGTCGAATGCACATCTGAATCCGGACAGGGAGCGCAAAATGGCTGCTGGGCATTCAGTGTGAATTCCGTCAGCAGCGCGAAGGCAAGGGTGAATACTAGACGCATCTGCTCCTCCCTATGAACAAGATAGTTGGATGAGGCAGCTTGTAAACAAGATCAGCAAGTTAGCCACCGCTTCGCGGTGATGGCAGGTTGGCGAGTTGGCTGGTTTATTGACGGCGCAACTCGCCGCGGCGAGTCAAACTGCTCCTACTGCGCGTATCGCTTCCGGTGCCAGATCCAGGCCGTGCTGACGATCTCGTCGAGCTGGGTATACTTCGGCTTCCACCCCAGCTCGCCGGTCGCCTTCTCCGAGCTGGCTATCAGCACCGCGGGGTCGCCGGAACGGCGGGGATGGACCTCGGCCGGAATCGGATGCCCGGTCACGCGGCGGGCCGATTCAATGACCTCGCGGACGCTGAAGCCCTGGCCATTGCCCAGGTTGAAGATCAGCCGGTCGCGCGTCTCCAGCGCATGGAGAGCCAGCAGATGCGCGTCGGCCAGGTCGGAGACGTGGATGTAGTCGCGAATGCAGGTCCCGTCCGGGGTCGGATAGTCGTCGCCGAAGACCTTGATCGCCGGACGTCGGCCCAGGGCGACGTCGAGAACCAGGGGGATGAGGTGCGACTCGGGCTCGTGGGCCTCGCCGCGCGTAACGCCCCCGGGGCCCTCGGGCGCTCCGGCCACGTTGAAGTAGCGCAGCGAGGCGTAGCGCAGGCCGTGAATTCTGTTCAGCCATCCGAGCATGTGCTCGACCAGCAGCTTGGACTCCCCATATGCATTGGTGGGGCGAAGGCGTGCATCTTCCTTGATGGGCACCGACTCCGGCTCACCATAGACGGCCGCGGTGGAGGAGAAGACCAGGCGGCGAGGGCCGTGAGCGAGGATCGCTTCGACCAGCGAGAGGGTGGAGGCGGTGTTGTTGCGGAAGTAGATCTCCGGCCGGGCCATGGACTCGGCGGCTTCGATAAGGGCGGCAAAGTGGAGTACGCCGTCGAACGGCCGGCCTTGTTTGGCGGCGGCGATGAAAAGGTTTTCAAGCGCGCCCCGGTCCGCCAGCTCCCCCTCCACAAATTCCACCCCTGTCGGCAGAAGATCGCGTCTCCCATGGCTCAAGTTGTCAAAAACCACAGCTTCATGTCCCAATTCGGCAAGCAGTCCAGCCACTGTACCACCTATGTACCCCGCGCCGCCGGTGACCAATATCTTCACAAATAAACTGCCCTTTCAGGAACGCTTTGCATTAACTTGAGTCTATTACAGCGTGGGTAGGTTGGAGCCCGGCTCCAGCCAGAGACGGCCGCAGAAACGGATGGACATAGGTTGTTGCGTGCATCGCGGTGTTTCCGCAAGGCATCGGAGCCGGCGGCATTCGATAGCCGCAGGGCGTATCCTTCCAGGTTCCTTCCGGGAGGAAAGGGATGGCGGGCTTTTCTATCCGCTCCCGTTCTAGTAAAATGGTCGCGTATCGTAGCCTATTGGGTTTATGCGACCGGCAACCCGCCTTGGGATAAGCAGGTCCACGTGGGATGGAAGATGCGATTACGCTCCCTCCCAGCGGACGCAAATGAGGTCTGAATGATGCAGGTGAAGGACTCCCCAGGCCGGACTGCACTCGGTTTGCTCCCCGAGCCCGAGCGTTCGCCCGGTTCGTTTATCGCCAGTATGGCGATCAACGGGCTGATGCTGGGGCTGGCGCTCTACGTAGGGGCGACGGCCAAGCGGGCGATCGAGGAGCACAAGTATGAGATGACGGTGCTGGTCATCCCCAAACCTGAGCCGCCTCCCCAGAAGGTCAAGCTGCCCGAGCCGCCCAAGATCGTCCAGCCGCAGCCGCCCGACATCAAGCTTGAGCTGCCGAAGATCAACTTGCCGCGTCCGGAGCCCAAGCCGGATCCGAAGCCAATCCAGATGATGGAAGCCAAGGCGACGCTGCCGGTCATCAAGGAGGCCAAGCCTTCGGTGATTCTCGCTCCCCAGCCCAAGGCAGCCCTGACGGCGGCCATGCCGGCGCAAGACAGCCACGTCAAGCCCTCGACGGCCCCGGTGCATCTTGGCCAGACCTTCGGCGTGACGCCCAATCCCAACGCCACCAGGCCGGCCACCATTGCGGCCATTGGAAATCCGTATGGCGGCATGACGGGCCCGGCCATCGCGCCCCATGGCGTGGTAGGGTCTACCGGCATCGGCAATGGACTCAAGTCCGGTTCCAACGCGGGAGTGGTCGGCAAGGTGGCCTCAGCCGGCATTCCCGCCACGGCTATTGCTCCCAGCAGCGGCTACACGGGCGGCAAGGTGGCCTCGGTCGTCATGCCGGCCGCACCGGTGGCCGCGCCGGCACAGAGGGCAGTTGAGGCTCCGATCACCTCCACCGATCTGGAGATCGTCTCCAAGCCGATCCCGGATTACACCAGTGAAGCCCGCCAGTTGAAGGTCCAAGGCGATGTTGTTCTGCGCGTCACCTTTACCTCCAGCGGCAAGGTGGTGGTCCAGGGCGTGGTGCACGGGTTGGGCCACGGCCTGGACGAAGAGGCTCGCCGCGTGGCGCAGCAGATTCATTTCCGGCCAGCCACCCGTAACGGGCAGCCGGTCGACCTGACCACAACCATCGTCATCACGTTCCAACTGGCATAGCATTTACACTGCAAATAGGAACATAGCGCTCGACTCAGCCGCGCGAGGCCGAATCGGAAATCGCGGACAGAGGCAGCATTGCAAGAACTCACCCTAGGAGCTTGACATGACGTTTCGGAAGATCTCCCTCCCCTTCCTGATCATTACCCTGGGTGCGGCCTGCGCGTACGCCAAGAAGGTACCGAAGTTCGAACAGGCGCACCAACTCACTCCCGAACAGGCTGCGCTGGTAGAAAGGGCCATCGGACGCGAGAAGGTGCTGATCAGGAACATCCAGCAGCGCACGCCCCTGGTGGAGACCTACATCCAGAACACGCGGCCGGACGTAAAGCTCTATGAGGTGCCGGTCGAAGACCAGTACACGCTGAGCCGCGTGGACTTCGGCAAGGGCTTCTTCGATAAGACATACAACCCGCGGAGCGAGGCCAAGCACAACGGCAAGCTGGGCTTTTTCAAGGGTTCGTTCGAGGCCATCAGCGGACTGACCAAGGCGCTGGGCCTGGAGCGGTTCACCTATTCGCCCACCGGCTTCATGCAGATGATGTTTCTGGACCCCACCGGCTTCGATAACCAGCACTATGTCTTCAGCTTCGTGCGGCGGGAGTTTCTGGGCTCGGTGCGGACGTGGGTCTTCGACGTGCACCCCAAGGTGACCGGGATGGGCCGGTTCTATGGCCGCATCTGGATCGAGGATGAGGACGGCAACGTGGTCCGCTTCAACGGCACCTACACCGGCCCCACCAACGAGGACTCCTCCAAATACTACTTCCACTTCGACAGTTGGCGGATGAACGTGCAGCCCGGCATCTGGCTGCCGGTGGCCATCTACGTGGAGGAGACCAACCGCATCGAGGGCGAGAGCAGGAGCGTCGGATTGAAGGCCCAGACTCACTTCTGGGGCTACTCCCTCAAGCTGCCCACGCGGGACAGCGAGAACGTCAGCGTCAAGGTGAACGACGCCGTGGACAAGAGCGACGACTCGCAGGACGTGGGCCCCCTGCAAGCCACGCGCGCCTGGGTTACCCAGGCTGAAAACAACGTGATCGACCGGCTGGTGGAAGCCGGCCTGGTGGCGCCGCTCGATCCGGGCGGCTATGAGAACAAGGTTCTGGATCAGATCGTCGTCAACCTAGTGGTGCCCAACAACCTGGCCTTCACCGACCAGTTGCATACCCGCGTTCTGCTGTCGACCACGGTGGAGACGACCACGGTGGGCAACACCATCCTCATTAGCAAAGGACTGATCGACAGCCTGCCCAACGAGGAGTCGATCGCCTCGGTCATCGCCATGGAACTGGCTCACATCGCCATGGGCCACCATATCGACACCCGCTACGCCTTCAACGACCGCCTCATGTTCCCCGACGAATCGACCTTCCAGCGCATCGACATGTACCACTCCGACCACGACAACGCGGAAGCCGCCAAGAAGGCCATGGAGTACCTGCAAAACTCGATGTACAAGGACAAGCTGCCATCGGCGGGACTCTACTATGCGCAACTGGTCGACCGGGAGAAGGTGCTGAAGGCTCTCAACCAGCCCAAGCTGGGCGATTCGCTGCTCAAGGCCGACGGAACCCCGTGGATGGCCGATCTCGAGCGGATGGCGCCCAGGATCAACTGGGACGACCTCACCCAGACCGCCGCACTGCCCCTGGGCAGCTGGATCAAGACCGATCCCTGGGACGACAAGGTGCATATGCTCAACGCCAAGCGCTATGCGCCTATGAACGCCCGCGACAAGATGCCGTTCGAGGTGACGCCCATCTACTACAAGCTGCAGCGCTATGAGGTAGCCCGCGCCGAAGCGCCGGCAGCGCCCGCCTCAGCCGCTCCGGCGGCGCCTGCTCAACCGGCGCCCGATTCCGGAGCGCAGCCGGGCGCTCCTGCCCCTGCGCCACCACCACCGCCGCCGGCTGCAGCTCCGGCTGCCGAGCCCGGCGCAGCTCCGCAATCGCCTCCGCCAGCGTCGCCGCCCGCCGCCGGCAATGCGGCCCAGCAACAGCCCGCGCAAGGTGCGCCGAACCCGCAGTAGAACGGACTCCCGGAGACCCCTGGCCTGTTTGCGCCCGACAGCTCATCCCGGCCGCGGGCTCGACACTGACTCGAATTGAAGTCCGCAACCGCAACTCAAATTCACCCCGACTGGACGTGCTTTGTGCTTACGGTTCCTGTGATGATGAAACGACCGACCCTGGCATCGGCCCTGGCTCTGCTCTCCATTTTGTTTGCCGCGGGAACCGCATCCGCCCGCGCGCAAGTGGTTCCCTCGGCCACCAGGGGGCATCTCTCCGTCACCGCCGGCGCGCTGGCCAGCGCCTTTCAGCCGGACTACGCGGGATATGGGGTGGCCGCAACGGCGCCCAACCGCTTGTACGGCGTGGGCGCGTTTGTGGATGTGGGGTTCACCCGCTGGGTTCAGATTGAGGCCGAGGGCCGCTGGATGCGCTTCAACGAGTTCGAGGGGATCGACGAGGATAACTACCTGATCGGCCCGCGCCTGCCCATTCACCACTTCCGCTTGCTCAATGCCACCCCCTACGTCAAGGTGCTGGGCGGCATGGGGAGGATGAACTTCGAGGACAACGATGGCTGGGGCAAATATACCGTCCTCGCTTATGGCGGCGGCATCGATTTCCGCTTGACCAAAAGATTCAGCGCGCGCGGCGACTTTGAATATCAACAATGGCCGATGTGGCCGAGTATATCTGGGATCGCGAACTCCCCGCTCTTTCCCTACGGCGCCAGCGTCGGCATCGGCTACAGAGTTTTCTGAAGGCGCTCCGCTGAGGCGGAATCCTCGCTGCGGGCGCCTGGCTCGAATTGTGGTAATATGGCATCTCCGGGACCGCGCAGACGCTGGCGTGTCTCCGGAACCCCTTGCGTAACTGGCGATTCAGGTGGGCCACCACCGGGGAGCGCGAGGCAGTCCTGAGCCGATCGCCTGGGCAATCCGTTCCATGTCCAGCGATAACCCTGAAAGGACTGCCCCATGACTCGCACACAGACCGGTTTCCGCGATTTCCTCTTTCAATCCGATCCCGAGATATTTGAGGCCATTGCCGGCGAAGAGCTCCGCCAACAGCAGGGAATCAACCTGATTCCCTCCGAAAACTACACTTATCCGGAGGTTCTCGCCGCGCTCGGCACGGTGCTGACCAACAAGTATTGCGAGGGCTACCCCGGCCGCAGGTACTACGCCGGGCAGGCCTTCGCGGACTGCGTGGAGAACGCCGCGCGGGAACGCGCCTGCCGGCTCTTTCGCGCTGAGCACGCCAACGTTCAGCCGCTCTCCGGCTCGCCCATGAATCAGGCGGTCTATCTGGCCTTCATGAAGCCGGGAGATACGATCCTGGGCATGGACCTATCCCACGGCGGGCACCTGACCCACGGCGCTCCCGTCTCGCACATGGGCCGGCTCTTCAACTTCGTGCGCTACAGGACCAGGCCGGACCGGGCGGGCGCCATCGACTTCGACGAGGTGCGCAGGCTGGCGCGGGAGACCCCTCCGAAGATCGTCCTGTGCGGATACACGTCGTATCCACGGGAGTACGACTATGCGGCCTTCCGCTCCATCGCCACTGAGGTGGGCGCGCTGGCCATGGCCGATGTATCTCACGTGGCGGGCATGATCGCCGCCAACGTTCTGCCCAATCCGCTGGATGCGGGCTTCGACATTGTAACCACCACCACCCACAAGAGCCTGCGCGGCCCTCGCGGCGGCATGATTCTCTGCCGCAAGCAGTATGCCCGGCAGATCGATAACTCGGTCTTCCCAGGACTGCAAGGCGGGCCGCACATGAACAGCATCGCCGCCGCCGCGATTGCCTTCCGCAAGGCAGAGGCGCCCGAGTTTCAGAGTTATGCGCGCCAGACTCTTGCCAATGCCAAGGCTCTTGCGGAGGAGTTATCCCGAGCGGGCGTATCGCTGGTCACCGGCGGCACCGGCAATCACATGATGGTCGCCGATACCATAGCGAGCTTCGGCCTCGACGGCAAGCAGGCGGAGCAGACCCTGGAACAGATCGGCATCGCCACCAACAAGCAGGTGATTCCGGACGATCCGAATCCTCCGCTGCGGCCCAGCGGCATCCGCATGGGCACCCCGGCCTCCACCACGCGGGGAATGCGGGAAGAGGATATGCGCCGCATTGCGGGATGGATCGTGGACGCCCTGCGCCATCCCGCGGACGCCTCCCGGCTCTCCCGGCTGGCGGGCGAAGTGAAAGAGTCGAGCGCCGCCTTCCCCATACCGGGCTTCGACTCGCTGCCATGGTAGCTGCTTGGGCAGGTCCGAATCCGAAGAGCAAGCCAAACGAACAAAAGCCCTCAAGCTGGCGGTCCGGCATGAGGGCTTCTGTTTGGTTACAATTCCTTGAGTTGAAGATCAGCCCGCCTTTTCCAGCAGGCAGAGCGACAGGTCGCGGCGCTCGACCATATCTTTGGTGATCTCCAGGTCGCGGACGCGCTTGTTGCTGGGCAGGTGGTACATCAGGTCGAGCATCAGCTCTTCGAGGATCATGCGCAGGCCGCGCGCGCCCACCTTGCGAGCCAGGGCCTCGCGGGCCACGGCGCAGCAGGCTTCGTGAGAGAAGTGCAGGCGGACGTTCTCGTACTCGAAGAGGCGCTGGTACTGCTTGATGATGGCGTTGCGG
>Ga0326727_10008959_pt1 | contig 24999 bp, 25 predicted proteins | sample MB2enrmetagenome_FD_207643 | JGI IMG/M metagenome (GOLD analysis project Ga0326727, IMG submission 207643) | Lab enriched peat soil microbial communities from McLean, Ithaca, NY, United States - MB29MY | ecosystem: Environmental > Terrestrial > Soil > Wetlands > Peat | place: USA: New York... | reverse complement strand
CCGTTCGGGTACTTGAGCCCGACGCGCGCGGAACACGTGGCGCGGATGCTCGGCGACGCGGTCGATCTCATCGTCGACGGCGGCCCCTCCGAGCACGGCATCGAGTCGACCATCGTCATGCTGGAACCGCGGCTCGTGCTCTTGCGGCCCGGTGCGGTGGATGCCGCCGCGATCGAAGCGATCGTCGGACCGCTCGCGCGCGAGCTCGGCGACGACGCCCGCCCGCTTGCGCCGGGGCGCCTGCCGCAGCACTACGCGCCCGCTACGCCGATCGAGATTCTCGGAACGCGCGGCGCTGCGGCCGATTGCGCTCGCGCCGGATTGCTGGCGTTTCGCGAACCGCGTCCCGGCTACGCCGCGGTGCGCGTGCTCGCGCCGGATGCGGATCTGCGCGAGGCGGCGACGCACCTCTTCGAATATCTGCACGAACTCGACGCGCTCGGCTTGGACCGGATCGACGTCGAACTCGTGCCGGCGCGCGGCGTCGGCATTGCGATCAACGACCGGCTGGCGCGTGCGGCCGCCGCATAAGGCGCTTGCCTTCGCGGCGCTCGCGCTGCTGGCGCTCGTCTGGGGATACAACTGGGTGGTCATGAAGATCGCCGTCGGATACGGCGGCCCGTTTTCGTTTGCCGCGATCCGAACCTTCGGCGGCGCGCTCGCGCTCTTCGCGCTCGCGCTCGCCACGCGCAAGAGGCTTCGGCCCGAACATCCGGCGGCGTACTTTTGGATCGGACTCTTTCAGACCGGCTTCTTCATGGCGCTGGTCGTGCTCGCGACCGTGACGGCCGGCGCCGGGCAGGTTGCGATGCTCACCTACACGATGCCCCTCTGGGTGAGTCTGATGGCGTGGCCCGCACTCGGCGAGCGGATCGGACCCGTTGCTGCCGTTGCGATTGCCGTCGCCTTCGCCGGCATTCTGTGCATGGTCGGGCCGCGCGCAGCGATCGGGCTTCCCGAGGCGCTCGCGGTCGGCGCGGGCTTCTCGTGGGCGATCGGCATCATCATCAGCAAGCGCTTGCAGGCGCGCGTCCGCGTCGACGTCTTCAGCATGACGATGTGGCAGATGCTGTTCGGCGGCGCCGTGCTCGTCGTTGCGGCACTGCTCGTCCCCGAGCGCGCGACGCAGTGGTCGATGCCGTACGTCTGGGCGGTCGCGTACAACATCGTGTTCGCGACGGCGCTCGCATATTATCTATGGACCTACGTGCTGGTCGAGTTGCCCGCGCGCACCGCGAGCATGGGGACGCTCGCGAACCCGGTGATCGGCGCGATCGGCGCGTGGATCACGCTCCACGAAGTTCCGACGCCGCTGCAGGGCACGGGAATGCTGCTGATCCTCAGCGGCCTTTCGATATTGACAGTCGCAGAGCGTTTCCAACCACGAACAGGCTCGAGCACCCCATCGCCGCAGCCGCAAGCATCGGAGTGACCGCGCCGAAGGCGGCGAGCGGCACCAGCACGACGTTATAGGCGAACGCCCAGAAGAGGTTCTGTTCGATCGTGCGCATCGTCGCGCGAGCGATCCGGAGCGCGTCGACGACGGCATGCGGATCGCCGGAGAGCAGCGCCGCGCCGGCTGTTTCGAGTGCGATCGCCGCGCCTTCCCCCATCGCAACGCCCAGATCGGCGGTTGCTAAGGCGGGGGCGTCGTTGATCCCGTCGCCGAGGAACGCGACCCGGCGGCCGTCGTGCTGCAGCCCGCCGACGATCTCGGCCTTGCGCGCCGGTGTCGCCGAGGCATGCCAGTGCGGAATCCCGGCGCTTTCCGCGACGCGGCGTACCGGCGCTTCGCGATCGCCGCTCACCAGCACGCTGCCGACGCCGAGCGCGTCGAGATCGAGAATCGTTTGCCGCGCCTGCGCGCGCAGGTTGTCGCCGAACGCGATGCACCCGAGATAGGCGCCGTCCCGCGCAACGTGGACGGAGGTGCGGGATTCGTCGCCCGAGGGGACGGTGATGCCGTGGGTTTCGAGAAACGCTTCGTTGCCGGCGAACGCCGGCGAGCCGGCGACGATACCGGTCATGCCGAAGCCGCGCGATGCGGCGACGTCGGTTGCCTCCGGAAGAGCGAGGCTCAGATGACCCGCGTGCTCGACGATCGCGCGCGCAAGCGGGTGCGATGACGAGCGTTCGAGCGCGGCGGCTACGGCGAGCGCCTGCGCCGAGGTCGCGGCGAGCACCTGCGGTCGACCGCTCGTGAGCGTTCCGGTCTTGTCGAAGACGACGGTATCGACGGCTGCGGCGCGCTCCATCGCGCCGGCGTCTTTGAAGAGCACGCCGCGTTTCGCGGCCACGCCGATGCCGGCGATGATTGCACTCGGCGTCGCGAGGCCGAGCGCGCACGGGCACGCCACGACGAGCACGGCGACGGCGGCGAGCAACGCCGCGGACGGCGAGCGGTGTGCGACGAGCCAGCCTGCGAACGTGAGCAACGCGATGCCGACGATCGCCGGAACGAAGACGCTCGAGATGCGATCCGCGAGTCGCTGCACGGGCGGCGTCGAGCCCTGCGCGCGCCGCACGATCTCGATGATGCGCGCAAGTTCGGTCCCCGCGCCGACGCGGGTTGCGCGGATGACCAGCGCGCCGTCTCCGTTGAGCGTGCCTTGCTCGACCGGCGATCCCGGTTCGGCATCGTCCGGGGTCGCTTCTCCGGTGAGCGTGGACCGATCGATCGTGCCGGCGCCCTCGAGCACGACGCCGTCCACCGGGATACGTTCGCCGGGTGCGACGAGCAGCACGTCGCCTTCGCGGACGAAATCCACCGGAACGCCGGCGATCGCGCCGCTCTCGTCGCGGCGGTGTGCGAGCGTGGGACGCAGTGCGAGCAACGCGCGTAGCGCCGATCCGCTGCGCGAGCGAGCCGAGACTTCCAGATACTTTCCGACCGAGACCAGAGCGATGATCGCGGCCGCGGTTTCGAAGTACGTTTCGCGCCCGGCGATCGCGTTTGCGACGGAGAGCGCGACGGCAGCGGTCGAACCGAGCGACACGAGCGTATCCATGGTTGCGCTGCCCGAGCGCAGCGCCGCGAGCGCGTTGCGGTGAAAATCGAACCCGGCGATCGCCCACACGGGGATCGCGAGCGCGCCGAGCAACACCGCTTTATACGGGAAGTCCGGGAGCGCCATCGCGATGATGACCGCCGGAACCGCGAGGGTGACTGCGAGCACGAGCTGCGCGCGCTTGCGCCGCAGTTGCTGCGCGCGTTCGGCGGCATCGGCGTCGTCGTCGATGCGGTCGGTCGCCTGATACCCCGCGCGCTCGACGGCGGCGATCAGCGTATCGGCGTGCGTATCCGGGGCATGCAGCACGGTCGCGCGCTCGGTCGCGAGGTTCACCGATGCGTCCTCGACGCCGGGCACGCGCCGCAAGGCGCGCGTCACGTGCGCGACGCACGACGCGCACGTCATGCCTCGGATGCCGAGCTCGGTGGTGCTCATGCGAGCGAGTAGCCGGCCTCCTCGAGCGCGGCGCGCACCGCGGCTTCGTCGAGTGCGTGGGCGGATTCAACCCGCGCGGTGCCGCCTTCGAGCGACACCTCGACGTCATGCACGCCCGGCAGTTCGCGCAGGGCGCCGGCCACGTGGCGGGTGCAGTTCGCACAGGTCATGCCGGTTACGGAGTAGGTGGAGCTGGTCATAAGCCCTATAACCCTTCGCCCCGCGCGGGCGCGGCACCGTCCTTTGCGGAGCAAAGTTAAGCTCCGGGCGCCGCAGCTTTACGCGCCGTCGAACGGGCTCCGGCCCCGCCGGAGAGAATGACCGCTCCTCATGAAGCCGACTGCAGTCACCCGCGTTCGCGGCGCCATCCTGACCCTCGCGCTCGGCGTTGCCACGCTCGGTGCGGCCCCCGCTGCGCCGCAGCCGCTCGATCGCGTGCTCTCCGCCGACGTCGGCGAAAGCTACCGGCTCCTCACCCAAACCTATTACCGTCCCGTCGACGAGCAAACGTTGCTCGACGGCGCGCGCTCCGGCATGCTCGAAGCCGCCAAGGGGCACCCGCGCGTACCCGTTCCCGAACTGCATCCGGGCGACACCACCGAAGAGACGCTGGCGGCCCTCGACCGCGAGATCGCCGACGCGGCTGCCGCCGCGCACGAACCGCAGTCGACGTTCGCCTACGCGGCGATCGGCGGCATGACGGCGTCCGTCGGCGATAAGTACACCGCATTCATGACGCCGAAGGAGCTCGCCGAATTTCGTCAGGCGCTCGATCCCGAGCGTATCTCGGGCATCGGGGTGCTCATCGGCAGCGATCAAACGACGGGGCTCATCACCCTGACGTACGTCGTGCCGGGAACTCCCGCGGAACGGGCGGGGCTGGAAGACGGTGATCTGATTTCGACGATCGACGGCACCAACACGCGCGGCATGACCATCGACGGAGCGAGCAAACTGCTGCGCGGAAAGGCCGGCGTACCCGTGCACCTCACGGTGCAGCGCGGCACCGCCGAACCGCACGAGCTCGACGTCGTACGTTCCGAGATCAAACCGCCGACGGTCGTCTATAAGATGCTGCCGGGGAATATCGGCTACGTGTACGTCATTGCGTTCGGGTCGGAGACGCCCGAGGAGTTCGACCTCGCGCTCGATCGCTTGCGTCAGCAGAATGCGCGCGCTCTGGTCCTCGATCTGCGCAACGACGGCGGCGGGTACGTCGACTCCGCGATCAAGATCGCATCGCGCTTCATCTCGCACAAAGCGCTGATGATCGTGCAGCAGCGCGGCGAGCCCGATCAAACCGTGCTTCCCGACAACCTCACGCCGATGTCCGTCCCGGTCACGGTGCTCGTAAACGAATATACGGCATCGGCGTCGGAGATCACGGCCGGTGCCATGCAGGACGACGGCGCGGCGACGCTGGTCGGCACCAAGACCTTCGGCAAGGGCGTGATGCAGACGCTCACGGAACTGGCTGACGGCGCCGGCATCAAGATCACGACGGCACACTACCTCACGCCCAGCCGTCGCGACATCAATCTCAAAGGCATCGAACCCGATGTGAAGGTCGATGAATCGCGAGACTCGCGCCTGGGCGATGCGTTGCACGATCCGCAGCTGAAAGCGGCGCTCGCGCTGCTCCAGCACAAGATCGCCGAGAGCGGCCGCTAGCTCGCGATGTGGCGGCGCCAGAGGCGCACGCACGAGCCGTTGTTGTCGAACGTCACCCCGTCCATCAACCGGCGCATCAGGAAGATACCGTAGCCGCGCATGCGGCCGGGCGCGGGCTGCGCGCCCTCGGCCGGAATCAGCCCGCCGTCGGCAAGCGCAAAGCCGTCTCCATTGTCGCGAATCTCGATCGTGAGCTGATCGTCGACGAACGTGCAGCGAACCGAAAAGCCGCTCGATCGCGCGCCGCGGCCGTGCTCGACCGCGTTGCTGATCGCTTCCCCGGCCGCCAGGCGAATGTCGTCGACCTCCTCCCGCGAGAAACCGCAGATCCGCGCAAACGTCGCAATGGCGTTGCGCGCCAACGGTACGTTCTTGCGTTCGCCGGTGAACCCGGCCCGGAAGTTCGGCATCATGATTGCGAATACAAATACCCACGCGCCGCCGTGCTAAACGAGCTTGTTCGCTCCACGGCTCAGCGTCACGAAGGCGAAAGCGCGATGCTTACCTAAATCTTACGCACCACGGGCGATTAGCTCAGCTGGGAGAGCGCCTCCCTTACAAGGAGGATGTCGGCGGTTCGAGCCCGTCATCGCCCATTTTCCCCTCGTCATCCGGTCCGTTCCGCCGTTGCCGTCCGGGCTCCTGAGCCGAGCGGGTTCGCTTCGACCGCGGTCGCCTGGAAACAGACGAAAATCCGATGGGAATGACGTGTCGCGAAAGAGTGGACGTTATGATTGAGGCGCTGCAGCATATCACCGTTGAGTTCGAGGGCGTGGCGGCGATCGTCACGATGCGGCGCGCGGACCGGCGCAATGCGCTCTCGCTCGAGATGATGCGGGAGATCGAGCGCGCGTTTCGCGAGCTGGGCGAGCGCAGCGACGTACGAGCGATCGTGCTGGCGGGCGAGGGGCCGGCGTTCTCAGCCGGTCACGACCTGCGCGAACTTTTGCAGCGCGAACGCGCCGACTACGAGGCGATCTTCGATCAATGCGTGCGCCTGATGACGGCCATTGCGGAGATCCAACAACCCGTGATCGCGGAGGTCGCGACGATCGCTACCGCGGCCGGCTGCCAGCTCGTGGCCGCGTGCGATCTTGCGGTCGCTTCCACGCACGCACGCTTTGCGACGCCCGGCGTCCGGATCGGGCTCTTCTGCAGCACGCCGATGGTCGCACTCAGCCGCGCGATCTCGCGCAAGCGCGCGATGGAGATGCTGCTCACCGGCGAGATGATCGACGCGCGGACCGCGCTTGCCTGGGGCTTGGTCAACCGGGTCGTGGAGCCCGAAGAGCTGCGGACGGCATCGCTGGAACTGGCCGGGAAGGTCGCGCAGGGCGCCCGCGCCGTGGTGCGCCTTGGGAAAGCCGCGTTCTATCGCCAGCTCGACTTGCCGGTCGACGAGGCATACGCGTTCGCCCGCGACGTCATGGTCGCAAATGCCCAGGAGCCCGACGCCCAGGAGGGCATCGCCGCATTCGTCGGAAAAAGGCCGCCGAACTGGCACCCGTAACGTCGTGTTAAAGTTTCGAGAGAGCTCTTCCGCGGAAGGGCGTTGCCTGGTACTGTAGAAACCAGGATTTCTCCCGGAGCGGCGTTATCTCGTGGGCATTTCGCCGTGGACCGCTTGTATCACAAGACGTCGCCCACACCCGGTATGCGGGCAACCGCATACGCGACGGCAGACAGGCTCGCTACGCGGGCCTGTTTGTTTTTTGGGGGTGGGCCCGGTTTTGAGTCCGAACTCCCGTCTCCCGTGAATCGTCTCGACCCGCGAACGCGTCTTGCCGCGTTGATCTTGCTCGTTGCCCTGCTCTCGAGTCTGGCCGTAGCCGCCTTCCGCCTGCGGGCGGAGATGGGCGCCCGACGCGTCGAGATCGCGATGGACTACCAAGACTTCATCCAGCTGTCCCGCTCGTTCAACTACAACGCGCCGGCCTTTCTCGTCGCGCTTCGAAGGGCAGGACTCACCTCGCTCGCGCTGAGCGAGGAGTTGGGCGCGAACGTCGGCGACGACGGAAAGGCCTTCGCGGCTTCGGGCGGCCAGCTGCTCAACGCGGCGCGCCTCTCGCCGCTACGCGATCCGCTGCTGCAGTCCATGGCGCAGTCGGGCAAGCTCGCGCGCAATGCCGTGTACTTGATCGTCTACGATCCGCGAACGCTCGAGCGCTACCGGCGCCAGCTCCCGCTGCATTTCGAAGCGCATTCCATCAAAGTGTTGCGTGCTTCGCTGCCGGCGGTCATCGAGTTGCACACCCAGATCGACTACTTTGCCGCGACGGGGCTCGGCATTCCCGACGATCAGATCGCGCTCGCCAAGAAGCTGCACCTGCTAATCGTGCCGCGTTTCCAAAACGAAGAGCGCTTCACCGCGCCCGAGATGAACGCCGCGGTCAATGACATCCTGAACCAGGACCGACTGGTCTCCACGATCGTCTTCTTCGGCTTGCGCAACGAAGTCTTCGGCTACCCCGACCACATCGACGACACCGCCTCGGTCTTCAAGGATCACGGGCCGAAATCGGCGCTGCCGTTTACCTTCGGCTACATCGAAACGTACGACACGACGCAAGATCAGAAGGGCGCGGAGACGCTCGCGAAACTGATTCCGGGGCAGACCGTTCGCGTGCAGGCCATCGCGAAGACGGAACTCGATAAGATCAAGCTCGACGAGGCCGTCGCGCGCTACGTGCTCGGCGTGCGCGAGCGAAACGTGCGCGTCGTCTACCTGCGGCCGTGGGGGCATCAAGACGGCGGCCTCTCGATCGAGAAGACCAACGTCGAGATGGTGCAGCAGATATCCGAAGAGCTCGCCCATCACGGCTTCAAGTTCGGACGCGCGACGCCGGTGCCGCAGTTCCGCGGCGACAACGTGCTGCTGGTCGGGCTCGCATCGCTGGCGGTCCCCTCGATCTTCGTGATGCTGCTGCCGCTCTTCGGGTGGTACCGCCGCTCGTGGGCGATCGCCGCTTACGCGCTGACCGTGCTGCTCTTCGCCGCGGGCGTCGTCTCACACCACGAGATGTTCGTGCGTTCGGTCCTCGCGCTGGCGGGAGCGCTGCTCTTCTCCGCCGCGGCTTTCCTGGCGTTGGCCCCGGCGTTCTCGGAAGAACCGGCTGCGAAATTCGGCGATCAACTCGTTCGCGGCGTGGGCTGGACGCTCGTCGCGACGCTCGTCGCGCTGGTGGGCGCGCTGGTCGTGGTCGGGCTGCTGAGCTCGCCGCTGACGATGGAGGAGATCGAGCGCTTCCGCGGCGTGAAGGCCGTACTGCTCGCACCACCGCTGATCGCGCTCGCGCTCTATCTGTTCACGCGCTACTTCGGCGTCGCATCCGACGATGCGCGCTCGGTTTTTGCATCCCCGATTCGCCTGTACCAGCTCCTGGTCGGCCTGCTCATCGTCGGAGCCGGCGTGCTGCTCGTGATGCGCAGCGGCAATCAAAGCGATATCGCGCCGTCTCAGTTCGAGCTGCTGCTCCGCCATCGACTCACCGACGTCTTGAGCGTGCGTCCCCGCTTCAAGCTGTTCTTGGTGGGCGCGCCGCTGCTCGTGCTGCTGCCGGCGTTGCTTCCGGCGCATCGCCGCGCGGCCGGCTGGCTTTTCGCGCTCGGAATCGGCGTCGGGATCGGCGACGTCATCGACACCTTCTCGCACCTGCACACGGCCTTGCTGATCTCGGTGCAGCGTATCGGTAACGGCCTCGTGATCGGCATCCTCATCGGTGCGCTGCTCTTGTGGGTGTATCGTCGTGCGTGTAGTCGTTTCGGGTTACTACGGGTTCGGTAATCTCGGCGACGAGGCGTTGCTCGAGGTGATCGTCGCGCAGCTGCGCACGCGCTTCCCGTCGTTGGACATCACCGTTCTCTCGAACACGCCCGAGGCGACGGCGCGGCAGTTCGGCGTCGAGGCGACCCCGCGTTGGAACGCGCGCGAGGTGCGCGAGGCCATCGCGCGCGCCGATGTGGTCCTTTCGGGCGGCGGCGGCCTGCTGCAGAGCGCGACCAGCATCCGGAGCGTTCTGTATTATGCCGGCATCCTCCGCGAGGCCGTGCGCCGCAAGCGCAAGACCATGATCTTCGCGCAGTCGGTCGGCCCGCTCGATCTCGTCGGACGCAGTATCGTTAAATCGTTTTGCAAGGGCGTCGACCGGGCGACGGTCCGCGATGCGCGTTCGCGCGATCTGCTGCGCACGCTGATTCCGCAGACGCCCGTCGAATTAACCGCCGATCCCGTGTTTCTCTACGATCTTCCGGCCGGCAGCGCAGACCTCGAGCGCGAAGGACTCGGCAACGAGCCCTACGCGGTCTTCAGCGTGCGCAAGATTCCGGCGCTCAAAGACGGTACCAAACTGCTGGCCCGCGCCGCCGACCGGCTCGCGGAGACGCACGGCGTACGGGTCGCCTTCTTGCCCCTAGGAGGCGCGAGCGACGCCGAAATCTCGACCGATATCATCCGGATGTGCAAGAGCGCGCCGATGCTGCTGCCGGAATGCACGCTCGAGCGCGCGGCGGCGATTCTCTCTCGCGCGCACGTCGTGGTGGGTATGCGACTCCACGCGCTGATCCTCGCGGCGCGCTTCGGCGTCCCGTTTCTAGCGGTCCCTTACGATCCGAAGGTCGCCTCGCTCTGCCGGGATCTCGACTATCCGCTCGATCCGCTCTGGGTGCCGGGCGCCAAAGCTCCGTCACAAGCCGCCGCCGACGCGCTGCTGGACCGACTTGTGTCGGAGCGCGAGCGCGTGCGCGAGCACCTGCACGCACGCATCGAGTCCGTTCGCGCGGCTGCAGCACGAAACTTCGATGTCCTCGGCGAACTGCTCGGGTAAACCATGAGCGATACCGCCGAACGCAACTACCGCGATACCTTACGCTTGCCCAAGACCGCCTTCCCCATGAAGGCGGACCTGCCGACGCGCGAACCCGCGCGGGTGGAGTGGTGGGCGTCGCAGCGCACGTACGAGCGCCGCCTCGAGCGCAATAGGCGGAACGGTCCGTGGATTCTGCACGACGGCCCGCCGTACGCGAACGGCGAGCTGCACATGGGGCACTTCCTGAACATGGTCCTCAAGGACATGTTCGTGAAGATCGCGCTGCTCGACGGCAAATGGGCGGATTTCATCCCGGGTTGGGACATGCACGGCCTTCCGATCGAACTCGAGACGCTCAAGCACTTGGGCATCAAGGATTTCCACCAGATCGATCCGCTCGAACTGCGCGAGAAGTGCAAGGAGCGGGCGCTCTTCTGGCTCGACCGTCAACGCGCCGTGCGCGTTCGCATGGGCACGTTCGGCCACTACGACCGGCCGTACCGCACGATCGATCCTTCGTTCGAAGAGGCCATCGTCAACGCGCTCGCGGACCTTGCCGAGAAGGACCAGATCTATAAGGGCCTGCGTTCGACGCTGTGGTGCGTGCACGACGAAACGGCGCTGGCCGAAGCCGAGATCGAGTACGAACCGAAGGTTTCCCCGTCGATCTACGTGCGCTTCACGGCGAACGGCGACCAGCGTGAAAAGCTCCTTTCCGCCTTCGGTCATGCGCGGGAGCTTGCGCAGCACGCGTCTCGAAACACGAGCGTCGTCATCTGGACGACGACGCCGTGGACGCTCCCCGCGAACGTTGCGATCGCGCTGCGCGCCGACGCGACGTACGGCCTGTATCGCCTCGGCGACGAACTGCTCGTTCTCGCGACCGCGCTGGCGGAGCAGGCGCTCGGCGAGCAGTTCGCCCGGGCTGAGCTGCTCGCATCGTTGGCGGGCGAAAAGCTCGACGATCTGCGCGTGCGCCATCCGTTCCTCGAGCGCGACTCGGTGATCGTGCTGGCCGAGTACGTGGATCTCGAAACCGGAACCGGTGCGGTGCATACCGCTCCCGGCCACGGCGCCGACGACTTCGCTACCGGCGTGAAGTACGATCTGCCGATCCTCAATCCGGTCGATGCATCGGGCCACTTCACCGACGACGCCGGGAAATACGCCGGCATGTTCATCTTTAAGGCAAACAAGCAGATCGTCGAAGATCTGCGCTCGAGCGGCCACTTGCTGCGCGCCTACGATTACGAGCATTCGTACCCGCACTGCTGGCGGTGTCACAATCCCGTGATCTTCCGAGCGACCGCGCAGTGGTTCATCGCGATGGATCAAAACCGTCTGCGCGCCCGTGCCATGGAAGCGGCCGGTCGCGTTGCATATACGCCCGAATGGGGGCAAGCGCGCCTGGAGCAGATGCTCGAGAACCACCCCGAGTGGTGCATCTCGCGGCAACGGACGTGGGGCACGCCGATTCCGGCCGTGGTCTGCACGGGGTGCGGGGATTCGATTCTCGACGCTCGCGTCGCGCGCTCTGCTGCCAAACGTTTCGGCGAAGTAGGGGCGAGCGCGTGGTGGAGCGACCCCGTCGAGACGTATCTGCCCGGCGGCTTCGCCTGTCCCTCATGCGGTAAGAGCGCCTTCGAGAAAGAGAAGAACATCGTCGACATTTGGTTCGAATCGGGCTGCACGCACTTTGCGGTGCTCGGGCACGACGGCGTGCCGTGGCCGTCCGATCTCGTGCTCGAAGGCGGCGATCAATACCGTGGGTGGTTCCGGAGTTCGATCGTCACGGCCACCGCCGTGCGGGACGCCGCGCCGTATAAGCACGTCGTCAAGAACGGCTGGGTGAACGACGAGCAAGGGCGGCCGATGTCCAAATCCAAAGGCACGGGCATCGACGCGGCGGACGCCATGAACAAGTGGGGTGCCGACGTGCTGCGCCTCTGGGCGACGTCGGTCGAGTTCGTCGACGACGTGCGCTTCGGTCCGAACGTGGTCGAGCAGGTCGGACGCGTCTACCGCAACGTGCGCAACCGGATCCGTTTCATGCTCTCGAATCTCGACGACCTCGGCGTCGCCGATATCGTGGCGCGCGAGCAGCTCGAGCCGCTCGACCGGCTGGCGTGCAGCGTCACCGACGCGTTCGTGCGCGACGTCAAGGGCCTCTACGACCGCTTTCTCATCCACGACGCCTACCTGCGCATCGTCGAGTTCGAGAGCTCGATGTCGGGCTTGTACTTCGACGCGCTCAAGGACCCGCTGTACGCGCGCGCCGAGAACGATGCGCGGCGTCGCAGCGCGCAATCGGCGCTTCTGTACGCCCTCAAGCGCCTGCTCACGGTCGTCGCGCCGATCCTCTCGTTCACGGCCGAGGAAGCATGGCAAGAGATTCCCGAGCGGTTGCGCGGCGACGAAGCCAGCGTCTTCGATGCCTCGTTCGATACGGATTCACTGTCGATCCGGCCGCAGGATCTCGAACTGTGGGAGCTGCTGCGCGAGCTGCGCTCGCGCGTTGCGGCCGGCTTCGAGCAGGACGGGGCGACGATTCGCGATTACGAGACCGCTGCTCGCGTCGTAGCGCCCGCGGAGATGACGGCCTCGTTAGAGGCGCTCGGCGACAATCTGCGCGAGGCGTTGATCGTCTCGCAAATCGACGGAATCGAGCCGGGCGCTCTGCCGGACGTGCGGTTACGCCGCGCCGACGGCAAGAAGTGCGCGCGCTGCTGGAAGTTTCGCGAACTCGGCACCAGCCACGACCACCCGTCGATCTGCGCCGACTGCGCCGCCGTCGTATCCTAAGACCCGTCAACGGTCGAAGGGCGGAACTTTGCGCCTTTTTGCATGCTCGTCGTGAGCGGGGGTTGGAGGGAGGCACGGCCGCGGCACCGTTAGAATCGGTTCCGACACTCTTACACTTACGGGGGTAGTGTTCGTGAAGGAATTCGATCGAAAGCAATTTCTCGAGCGGCTTTCCATGCTCGCAGGGGGCGCGGTACTCGCCGGCTGCTCGGGCCAGGGGCTCATCACACCATCAGGAAAGCTCGGCGACGGCGACGCACCGCAGGTTACGTTGCGCCCGGATGGTACGCAAATCACCACCTACGCCGACGGCACCTCGCACACGATCGATCATCGTAACGGCGATCAGCGGATACGCTTTGCCAGCGGGGGCGGCATTAACATCAGCACGAGCGGGCAGACGGTAACTGCGAGCTCGACGACCGGACAGAACGTGTTTTCCGCCACGCTCACCGCTACGGCGTTCACGTTTTCAGGGCCGGGTATCGGGACCCAAGAGATCGATCCCAATGCGCTTCCAAGTGGAACCTTCGATCTTGTCGGCCATACGCTCTCACCGCTTTCGTCCATCGCGTACGGCATCAACGGTCCCACCGTCGTCGGATCGGCATCCTTGTACACCTCGGATCAGGTGAGCTACACGGCAAGCGGGACGAACCGCGGCTACACGGCGACTCAAGTGTTTGACCCTCGCACCACCGGGGGCGGCGGCGGGAGGGTCGCTTACCTTGCGCCGCCGCACGGCATCCATACCGACGCCGACTGGAAGGGCATCGGTGGGGTGATTATTTCGGGTATCGGGTTCCTGTTTGCGCTGGTGTGTTTTGCTGCGGCGATTATTGCTGAAGCGCTCTTTGGGCTCGCGTTGGCAGCAATAGGCGTCGTTCTGGCGCTCATCGCATTGATCTGGTCGATCTTTACGCTCTAACGGCTGGGCGACGTTGGCATACGACCGGTTCGAGAGGATCGCACTCGCGTTGGCCGCAGCGGCCCTGCTCGCGGCTGCGATCCTCGCGGGCCTCATGTTTTTCCAACGCGCCTCGCCGGCGGCCGTAGCGATCTGCTGCATCCTCGCCTCGATACTCGTTATCGCTTCGTCAACTCACCGAAGCAGACGAAAACGAGACCTCAGGTAGACCAAACGGGGGGCCGGAATCGGTCCCCCGTCTCACACGGCGGCTTATCGCTCGCGCTGGGTCGAGATCAAGACCCGGTCCCGGAATGCCTCCCATTCGCCGGCTTCAATCGCGGCGCGCGCTTCACGCATGAGGTCGTTCATCACGTACACGTTGTGATATGAGAGCAGGCGCGGGCCGAGCATCTCGCCGGCGCGGAAGAGATGGTTCAAATAGGCGCGCGTGAACGTCGTGCAGACGTAGCAGTCGCAGGCGTGGTCGACTGGAGTGAAATCGCGTTTGAACTCGGCGTTGCGGATCGTGAACTCCCCGCTGCGCGTCATCGCGCGCCCGTTGCGGCCGCAGCGCGTCGGATAGACGCAGTCGAACATGTCGATGCCGCAGTCGACGGCCATGACGATGTCGCGCACCGTACCAACACCCATGAGATAGCGCGGCTTCTGCCTGGGAAGAAACGATGCAGCGGCGCGAGCCGTGGCGTAGAGTTCTTCGCGCGTCTCGCCGACGGAGAGCCCGCCGATCGCGTACCCGGGGAGATCGAGTGAGACGATTGCTTCGGCGCTGCGCTTGCGCAGCTCGAGATCGAGGCCGCCCTGCATGATCGCGAAGACCGCCGTCCTTTCCGAGGAGCGCGCCCGCGCCGCACGCTTCGCCCAATCGCCGGTCATCCGGACGGACTCGGCGAGCTCCTCGCGCGTCGCCGGCAGCTTCACGCAGACGTCGAGGACCATCGCGATGTCGACACCGAGCGCTTCTTGAAACGCGATGACGTTCTCGGGCGTGAAGCGGTGCGTACTGCCGTCGATGTGCGACTGGAACGTGACGCCGTCGTCGTCGAGCGTACGCCGCTCTTGCAGGCTGAAGACCTGGAAGCCGCCCGAGTCGGTCAGGACCGGCCCGTCCCACGCCATGAAGCGGTGCAATCCGCCGGCTTCGACGATGAGGTCTTTGCCGGGGCGCAGCCAGAGATGATAGGTGTTCGAGAGGATGATCTGACTGTGCGCGCTGCGCACTTCGTCGGGTGTAAGGCCCTTGACCGTGGCTGCCGTTCCGACCGGCATGAACGTCGGCGTTTCGACCGCGCCGTGCGTGAGGCGCAACGTCCCGCGGCGCGCGCTGCCGTCAGTGGTGAGCAGCGAGAAGATGTCGCGCATGGAGATATTCTTCCGGCGGATCGGCTTCGAACTCAAGCATTTGGTCGTTGCGCGGGTGCGCGAACGCGAGCTTCCACGCGTGCAGCGCTTGCCCCGGCAGCGAGAAGCGCGCCTCTTCGCGACCGTACACCGGATCGTTCACGATGGCGTTGCCCATCGCCGCGAGATGCACGCGGATCTGGTGCGTGCGCCCCGTTTCAAGACGGAACCGGAGTTCGGCGTGCTTCGGGAACGCTTCGACGACCTCGTAGTGCGTGACCGCGGGCTTCCCGTCGCGTGCGATCGCATATTTCATGCGGTTGTGCGGATCGCGGCCGATGGGCCCGTCGATCGTGCCGGTCGCGTGCTCCGGAACGCCGTGAACCAGTCCGAGGTACTCGCGCTTGATGCGCCGCGCCTTCATGGCGATGCCGAGCGCGGAGAGCGCCTCTGCCGTCTTCGCGACCACCAGCAGGCCCGACGTATCGCGGTCGAGGCGGTGCACGAGGCCGGGCCGCAGCGGATCGCCGGGCAGCGTGCCGATATGCGCGAGCAGCGCGTTGACGAGCGTGCCGCTCGTCGCGCCGTGCGCGGGGTGCGTGACCATGCCGGCCGGCTTGTCGACGACGATGATGTCGTCGTCCTCATAGAGGATCGGGATGTCGATGGCTTCGGGCGTTGCGACCAGCGGCTCGCGCGAGAGCACGTCGTACTCGAGTACGTCGCCTTCTTCGAGGAGCCGGCTCGCCTTCGCCGGCTCGCCGTTCACGCGCACGTCGCCGCGCTTGACCGCATCGGCAACCAGCGAGCGCGGCGCGCCGGTCAGGCGGGCGACGGTGACGTCGGCGCGTTTGCCTGCTTCGTCAGGCGTGACGTCGTGACGCAACACTCGAGAGCAACAGGAGGATGACGCCGCCCGTAATGCACGAGTCGGCCACGTTGAACGTGAAGCGCCAGATGTCGGGGAAGCGGTAGAAGTCGATGAAATCGATGACGTAGCCGTAGTGGAAGCGATCGATGATGTTGCCGATCGCGCCGCCGAGGATCATGCCGAACGCCACGCAGACCAGCCGCGAACGGGCGGCGGCCTCGCGGAACGACCACCAGAAGACGACCAGGACGATCAGCGCCATCACGACGAGTAGCAGCTTGCTGCTCCCGAACATGCCGAAGGCACCGTGAATGTTCGGGATCGGCGCGATCTCGAGCCAGCCCGGGATCACGTCTTTGTGGCCGCATAGCGGCAGGCAGCGCCCGTCGAAGAACAGGTGCTCGCGCACGAGCTGTTTCGTCCACTGGTCGAGTGCGAGTGCGACCAGCGCGACGAGCCCGATCAGCAGGGGCGGTTTAAAGGTTCGGGGTCGGGACAAATTGATAGAACCATCCTGCAACGTTGAGGAACGCATTATTGACGAGCACGAGTCCGACGGCGATCAGAAATACTCCGGCCGTCACCTCGATCGCACGCAGGTAGCGTTTGATTCGAGAGAGGACCGGGAGCACCGCCCCGATCGCCAGCGCCGTCAGCAGAAACGGAACCGCCAAGCCCAGCGAATAGGCCAGGAGCAGGAGGGCCGCCTCGGCGTTGTGCTGCTGCGACGCAATGGCGAGAATTCCCGCCAAAATCGGGCCGATGCAGGGCGACCAGCCGGCGGCGAAGGCGATGCCTACCAAGCCTGAGGTCCAGTAGGTCCGCCGCTCGTGTACCAGGTGCGCGCGGGTGTCCATCATGAGGAACGGAATCCGCAGTGCGCCCATCATCTGCAGGCCGAGCACGATGACGATGCAACCGCCGATCTGCGCGATCAGCACGCGATGTGCGTTCAATACGGAACCCAGGGCACTCGCCGTGAGGCCGAACGCGACGAAGACGAGCGTGAAGCCGGCGACGAAGGCGAGCGCGTGTCCGACCGCGAGGCCGCGCATTTGCGCGCCCGTGTCCGTATCTTGCAACTCCTCCAGGCTCGTACCGGTAAGCAGCGAGAGATACGCCGGGACCAGCGGGAGGACGCATGGAGATACGAAGGAAACGAGCCCCGCAAGGAAGGCGATGCCGACCGTTATATGCGCCGATGAGTTCACTGTAGAAGTTATACCTGATGCAGCATTGGTTTAGCTATCCGACAAATGTCGACCCGGTGGCGATCCACCTCGGGCCGCTCAATATCCATTGGTACGGCATTTCCTACCTGGTTGGATTTATCAGCGTCTATCTCTGGCTCAGCCGGCCGGAGGGGCGCCGCCGCCTCGGCCTGACTCGGGACCAGATTCAGGACTTCCTGTTTTACGCATTGATCGGCGTGCTCGTCGGCGGCCGCACGTTTTTCGTGATCAACGACATCATCTCGAAGCACGATCTGTCGTTCTACCTGAGCAATCCGATCAACATCATCGCGGTCTGGAACGGCGGGATGGCCTTCCACGGCGGCATGGTCGGCGTGATCGTCGCGATCGCTCTCTTCGTGCGCAAGCACCCCGGCCTGAAGATCACCGTGCTGGGCGACGAGACGGTGATGATGCTGCCGGTCGGCATTACGCTCACCCGTATCGTCAACTTCATCAACGACGAGCTCTGGGGCGACATCTGCAATCCCGACCGTCCGTGGTGCATCATGCCGAACCGGCCCGGCGACGATCAGGCGCCCTGGGGGCTGAACGGCCAATTCCAGTACCATCACCCCGCGCAGCTCTACGAAGCCGTGCTCGATATCCTCACGCTCCCGGTTCTGCTCCTGCTCTACCGACGCCGTCCGCCGGACGGCGTGGTCGGCTGGACCTGGTTCACGATCTACGGCATCACGCGCAGCGTCGCGGAGATCTGGCGCTATGCGGACTTTCACCTCGGTCCGGTCACGGGCGGCCAGCTCTACGCCCTTCCGATGATTCCGATCGGCCTTTTCGGCATCTGGTACTGCTTGAAGCGCAATCGCCGCACCGACGTGACGGAGCTCCCCGTCGAGAGCGCGACGACGGCATGAGCGAGAGCATCGCGACGCGCCTGGCGGCGTTGCGCGAGGGGCTCGATGCGGAACTGCGCGCGTGCGGGCGCTCGCCCGGTTCGGCGCGCATCCTCGGCGTAAGCAAGAAGCAGCCGGCGGAAGCGATCGTGCAGGCCGCTGCGTCCGGACTCGATGCGATCGGCGAGAGTTACGTTCAAGAGTGCAAAGCCAAATTCGCGCAGCTCCCTGCGGGCCTGAGCGTCGAGAAGCACTTCATCGGGCACATCCAGACGAATAAGGCCAAGGCGATCGTCGAGCTGTTCGACGTCGTGCAGAGCGTGGACCGCATCGACGCGGCGCGCGCGCTCGCCAAGGCCGCGCAGGCGGCGGGCAAGGTGCTGCCTGTGCTCCTGCAACTCAACATCTCGCCGGCCGAACGGTTCGGCTGCCCGCCGGGCGAAGCGCAGGCCCTGGCCGAGGCCGTCCGCTCCGAAGCCTCGCTGCGGCTGGACGGCGTGATGGCGATCGGCCCGATGACCGCGGATCGCGCAGAAATTCAGCGGGCTTTCGAGCTGGCCGCCAAGACGTTTGCCGCCCTAGGTGGAAGTACGCTCTCAATCGGCATGTCGGGGGACTGGCGCGAAGCGGTTCGCGCGGGCTCCACGATGGTGCGCATCGGAACGGCTCTATTCGGAGAGCGACGCTAGGGGAGGGCGACTAGCCCAATGAGCATGTTCAGCAGAATCGGATCGTTCTTTTCGATCCGGGATGAAGAAGAAGAACTCTACGACGACGAGCCCGCGCCGAGCGGCCGGGTCGTTCCGCTCTCGCACGCCGGACGGCGTCAGGGAACGGAGGTGTCGGTCTATTCGCCGCGCGGATTCCAAGACGTCGTCGAGATCGCCGACGCGCTGCGCAACCGTCAAGTCGTGATCGTCAATCTCCAAAACGCCGACCGTACGCTCTTGCAGCGCGTCGTCGACTTCACGTCGGGCGTGGCGTATACGATCGACGGCAAGATTCAAAAACTCGCCGAATCGATCTACCTGATCGTTCCGGCAGGAGTGGTTGTCAACGCGTCCGGGCTGCGTGATACGATGGCGGCGGACGGATCGCTCGATTTCATGTCCAACCGAGGGTAACACTTGCAGAAGATCACCGCGATCGACGTTCAGCACAAGACCTTCAAGAAGGCCTTGCAGGGCTACGACCGCGCCGAAGTCGATCAGTTTCTCGACGAGATCATCGAAACGCTCGAAGACGACGCGACGCATCGCGCCGCCCTCGAAGCGGAGATCGCGGATTTGAAGGAGCGCATCAGCCACTTCAAAGCGATGGAAGAGTCGCTGCAGAACACCTTGGTGCTCGCGCAGCGCACCGCCGACGAGGTCAAAGCGTCGGCCCACAAGGAAGCCGATCTCATCAAAGAACAGGCGCGTATCCACGCCGAGCGCGAGATCGCGTCGTACAACGAAGCCACGGCCGAAGTGCGGCGCGAGCATCAACGCGCGATCGAAGCGCACGAGAAAGCCAAGAGCGAGCTGCGCAGCCTGCTCATGACGCACCTCTCCTTGCTCGAGAGCGCGATGGCGCCGGCGCCGCCCGCTCCGCCGCTGCCGAATACCGACACCACGCACATCCCGGCGGTGTAACGTGCCCACGATCGCAGTGCTCGGCGGGGACGGCGTCGGTCCCGAGGTGACGCGCGCGGCATTGCGCGTGCTGCAGGCGGTTCGTCCGGATCTCGACTGCGTGGAGGCGCTCGCCGGCGGCGCGGCGCTCGAGCGCGGCGAACCCGCGCTCCCGAAAGCCACCTGGGAGCTGTGCGAACGCAGCGACGCCATTCTCTTCGGCAGCGTCGGGCTGCCGCAGTACGACAATAAGCCGCTTGCGGAACGGCCCGAATACGCGCTCTTTCTGCTGCGCCGCGACTTCGAACTCTACGCGAACATCCGGCCGGTGCGCGTCTTCGCCGGCCTGGAAGATGCGAGCTCGCTCAAGCCCGAGCTGGTTCGGGGGCTCGATCTCGTCGTTGTGCGTGAACTGACCGGCGGTATTTACTACGGCAAACCGAAAGAACAGCGCGTCGATGAGGATGGGACGGAGTCGGCCGTCGATACGATGATCTACCGCGCGCCCGAGATCGAACGCATCGCGCGCACCGGCTTCGATCTCGCGCGCGCGCGCCGCAAGCGCCTTACGTCGGTCGACAAGCAGAACATCTTAGAGACCTCGCGCTTGTGGCGCCGCGTGGTTACGAAGCTGGCCGCCGAGTATCCCGATGTGACGCTCGACCATCTGCTCGTCGACAACGCGGCGATGCAGCTCGTGCGGCGGCCGGGCGACTTCGACGTGATCGTGACCGAGAACATGTTCGGCGACATTCTTTCCGATGAAGCGGCGATTCTGACCGGCTCGATCGGCACGCTGCCGAGCGCGAGCCTGGGCACGCGCGGCACGCCGGGCCGGCAGTTCGGCCTCTACGAGCCGATCGCGGGAACGGCGCCCGATATTGCCGGCAAAGGCATCGCCAATCCGACGGCGGCGATCCTGTCGGCGGCGCTCTTGCTGCGCTACAGTCTTGACGATGGCGCAAACGCCGCGCGCATCGAAACGGCGGTTGACGGCGCCTACGCCGACGGCGCGCGCACGGCCGAACTCGCCGGCTCCGGCTCGGTGCTCAATACCGCCGAGTTTACCAGCGAGGTGCTGGCGCGGCTGTAGCGCCTTTTCAGGCGGTGCCGAACCGCTTTGCGGCGCGCGCCTTGGCTTTGGCTGCCCACTCGGCGCGATCGCGCGGCGGAGCGGTGGTGACCAGCGATGAGATCAAGCGCGCCGCAGCCTCGTGGACCTCTTCGACCGCGCGGGTGAAGGCCGCTTCATTGGCCTGCGACGGATGCGTAAACCCGGAGAGCTTGCGTACGAACTGTACCGAGGCGGCGCGGATCTCGTCGTCGGTCGCGGGCGGCGCGAAGTTGTACAGGGTGCGGATGTTTCTACACATGAGCAGCTCCTCTCGCGCGCCCGATGGCACTGCCGTCATGACGCGCCCATAGAGCGGTCACGATTCGGCCACATTCGCCGCCTATCATGCGGCCATGGATGGAATCGACTGGGCTTCGAGCGCGATGGCGGCGGCGCAGAGCCGCCTGGACATCGCCACCGGTAATCTCGCCAACGTTTCGACCGACGGATTTCGCGCCGTCGTGGCGCGCGGTTCTCTCACCGCGCATGGAGTGAGCATCGGGCGCACCGATAGCGGCGCGCACGGCGGTTTGCGCCATACCGGACGCGACTTCGACTTTGCGATCGTCGGCGACGGCGTGTTCCGCGTGCAGGATGATGCGGGGCACGTCACCGCAACGCGCAACGGCGCGTTCACCCGCGACCGGATGGGTGTGCTGCGCGACGATGCCGGTCGCGCCGTGCTCGGGTTGCGCGGTGTGCTACGCGTTCCCGAGGGCGCGACGATCGACGCATCGGGCCGCGTGCTGCTCGGCGGGCGTCAGATCGACTGCCTGGTGAGCGGCCCGCATCCGATGGTGCGCTCCGGCTTCATCGAGAGCGCCAACGTCAACGCGATCGGCGAGATGGTGACGGTCATGACCTCGCAGCGATCCTTCGAGAGCGCGCAAAAGGTGGTCACCGCGATCGACGGTACGCGGCAGAAGTCCGCCAACGAGGTTGCAAGACTGAAGTAATGGATCGCGCGCTCTACGCCGCAGCGACCGGGATGGCCGCGCAGCAACAGAACCTCGATACAATCTCCAACAATCTGGCCAACGCGGAGGTCGCCGGATTCAAAGGCGCTTCGCAAACGTTCGCGGAGCTTGCCGCTCCGGGCGAGCGCGGCATCGGAACGGTGGCCGTCGGCGAGCACCTCGTGTTCACGCAGGGAAAGCTCGTCCGCAGCGATGGTGCGTTCGACGTCGCTCTCGAAGGCCCGGGATTCTTCGTCGTAACCGACGGCAAGCGCGCCGCCTACACGCGTGACGGCGAGTTCTCGCGCAGCGCCGACGGCACGCTGCGCAATGCCGCGGGGTGGCAGTTGCAGGGCGTACGCCTCCCGGACGATGCGCTCTCGCTCGACGTCGCGCAAGACGGCGCCGTCACCGTCACGACGCCGCACGGGAAGAGCTCGGTAGGGAACGTTCGCGTCGCGCTCTTTGCGGCTCCCGAATACCTGGAGAGCATCGGCGGGACGGTCTTTCGCGCTACCGCGGCTTCCGGGCTCGCGCGGCGGGCCGTGCTCGGAGGCGACGACGCTCCGAAGATTCACTTCGGCATGCTCGAGCAGTCGAACGTGTCGATCGTCGAGTCGATGATGCAGATTCTCAGCGCACAACGCGCGTACGAGGCCAATGCCAAGGGGGTGCAGGCTGCCGACGAGATGCTGCGCATCGCCAACAATCTGCAACGTGGATAACGGCGTTGCGCGCCGCGCGGGCGCGCTCTTCGAGACGATGCTTCTCGAAACCGTGCTGCAGCCGATGGCGGAGCAGATGCCGGCGCTCGGAGGCTACGGCATCGATGTGCTCGCGCAAAGCGTCGCGCAACACGACGCGGCCGGATTCGGCGCCGTGCTTGCCCGCCGATTGGAGGGCGATCGTGAACGCTGACGGCGACGAACGCGAAGAGCGCATCCGGATGCTGCTACCGATCGTCAAGCGTATCGCGCGCCGCATTCGCGGTCTCGTACCCGGCTCCGATCTCGACGACTTGATCGGCGACGGCAGCATCGGCCTCATTCGCGCGGTCGATAACTTCGATCCGCAGCGCGGCCCGTCGCTCGAGCACTACGCGCGCAGATTGATCGTCGGCACGATGCTCAACGGGCTGCGGCGAATGGATCCGGTCTCGGAGCGCTCGCGACGAGCGGTACGCGAGGGAGAGGCGGTGCGCTACCGCATGGCGGTAGAGCGTGGCGCGATGCCGCGCCTGCACGAGATCGAGCGTCTGGCGCCGGGCTACGCTCGCGCGTTGCTCGCTTCCCGTCACGGGACGCCGCTCTCGCTCGACGCGCCGCTGCCCGACGGCGAGTCGCTCGGCGGCGACCGGCGCGACGACCCCGGCTGCGCGATCGAGCGCGCCGCCGAACGCGAGTATGTGCGATCGTTGCTCGATACGCTCCCGGTGCGGGAGCGCGAGGTCATCCGCCAGCATTACTTTGCGCGGCGCTCGCTGCGCGAGGTCGGGCGCCGGCTGGGCGTCTCGTCGCAGCGCGCTTCCCAGCTGCATATCGCCGCGATGCATCGCTTGCGCAAGGCCGCCCGTGCTGCGCCGCGTTGACGCCGACGACCATCCGCAGCCGGTCGGGCTCGAGGCACCGGGCGGCCCGGCTGCGCAGGCGGTGCTCCCGGCGGTCGCCGCCGTCGAGTTGGAGACGACGCTTCCGCGCGATCATCCCAAGTGGGTGCGCGATACGCTGTCGGTCTCGCAGCGCGCGCGCGAACTCATCGTGCGGCTCAAACCGGTGGTCGTGCGGATCCTCACCTTCTGGGACCATCGCGTTCGATCGGCGACGATCGGAGGCTCGCGCGTCTCGATCGACCCGAGCGGCAGTTACCGGGTGGAGTGAGGCCGGGAGGTGTTTGCGGCTTTCGGACCGATTTTAGTCCGGCGATGGCTGCGCGCTTTCAACGCTCGGCCGATGCGCTCGTCGCTGCGGCGCTGGGCATCGGCTCGTTCATTCTGCTCTACGTCCGGTACTGGGTACCCGGCGAGAAGATCTTCGACGAAGTCTACTTCGCGCGCGCGGCCGAGGAGTATCTCCAGCGGCGCTACATCTACGAAAACACGCACCCGCCGGTGACCAAGCTCCTCATCACGCTCTCGACGATGCTGTTCGGCGGGCTGCCCGCCGGCGATACCGCGTGGGGCTGGCGCTTTCTCGGTGTCGTTGCCGGTGCGATCGCGGTCGTGCTGGCGTTCGTGCTCGCCCGGCACGTCACGCGCTCGACGCTCTTCGGAGCGCATGCGGCGCTGCTCTTCGCGTTCGACGGGATGCACTTCGTTCAGTCGCGCATCGCAACGCCCGAAACGTACGTCGTCTGCTTTTCGCTCGCGACGCTCTACGCGTTCTGTCGGTATTGGGATGCGGTCTCGCAAGCGCCGCCGCAGGCACTCGTTCCGGGAAGCTGGATTCCTCGCACGCTCGAGGCCGTGGCGGCGCTGGTGCTCGCGTCGGCATTCACGCTCGTGCGCTTCGGACATGAAACGCTGCCGGCCAAGATCGTGGCGGCCGTCCTCATCGCGGCGGTCCTCTATGCGGCGTACGGGATCGCGCGCCGCCGTCCGGCCGGAGCCGGCTGGCTCGTGGCCTTTGCCTTCGCAGGCGGGCTGCTCGTCGCCAGCAAGTGGTACGGCGTCATGGCGTACGGCGTCGCCGCGGCGGTGGTTGCGTACGCGAGCGTGCGTGCCTGGCGCAGCGGGCTCCGGAGCCCGTTCCCCCTCGGCCTGACGGTTGCGTGTGTGCTCGCCGGGATCGGCATCGTGTACGCGCTCGCCTACGTGCCGCACTTCATCGGCCTGCGCGATCTGCAGACGCTGCCGCCGCGGCCGTACACGTGGAGCGACATCGTCGAGATGCAGAAGAATGCCTACCTGTATCACTCGACGCTGAGCGCGACGCACCCCTATCAATCGGTGTGGTGGCAGTGGCCGTTCGACCTGCGGCCGATTCTCTATTACGCGAACTACGGCGGATCGGCCGCAGCGCCGACGGCCGCGATGATCTACGCCCTGCCCAACCCGCTGATCCTGTGGCCCGGGCTCGTCGCGGTTCCGTTCACGGCTTGGCTGGCCTACGCGCGGCGCGACCGCGGGTACGCGCTGGTCGTCCTCGCGATCCTGATGCAGTGGCTACCGTGGATGTTCTCGCCGCGCATCGCGTTCGCGTATCACTTCTACGTCGACATCCCGCTGATCGCAATCTGCGACACGATCGCCGTCCAGTACCTGTGGCAACGGGGCGAGCGCTGGATGGCGCCCGTCTTTCTCGCGGTCGCGGCCGCGGCCTTCGTCTGGTTCTACCCCATCCTGGCGGCGGTGCCTATCCCGCAGACCTG
>Ga0326727_10008958_pt1 | contig 25004 bp, 13 predicted proteins | sample MB2enrmetagenome_FD_207643 | JGI IMG/M metagenome (GOLD analysis project Ga0326727, IMG submission 207643) | Lab enriched peat soil microbial communities from McLean, Ithaca, NY, United States - MB29MY | ecosystem: Environmental > Terrestrial > Soil > Wetlands > Peat | place: USA: New York... | reverse complement strand
GAAAAGTCCGGCTTGCGCGGACGCGGCGGGGCGGGATTTCCCAGCGGACAAAAATGGCGCGTCGTCCGCCAGCAGCCGGGCGATGTCAAGTATGTGATCTGCAACGGCGACGAAGGTGATCCGGGCGCCTTCATGGACCGCATGATACTCGAATCGTTTCCGTTTCGTGTCATCGAGGGGTTGGCGCTGGCCGCGGTGGCCGTCGAAGCGCACGAGGGTGTTTTCTATATCCGCCACGAATATCCGCTGGCGGTCAGCCGCGTGCTGGCGGCGATTGCGGAATTGGAAAAGCGCGGCTGGCTGGGCGCGGGCTTGCTGGGCGCCGGCTTTCCATTGCGTCTGAGCGTTGTCGAGGGCGCCGGGGCGTTCGTCTGCGGCGAAGAGACGGCGTTGATCGCCTCGGTGGAAGGCCGGCGCGGGATGCCGCGGCTGCGGCCGCCTTTCCCCGCCGAGTCGGGCCTGTGGGGCAAACCGACATTGATCAATAACGTGGAAACGCTGGCCCTGGCGCCGTGGATCGTTCGCCATGGGGCGGAGGAGTTCGCGGCCCTCGGCACGGCCAAAAGCAAAGGCACCAAGGTGTTCGCGCTGGCCGGAAGAATTCGCCGGGGAGGATTGATTGAAGTGCCGATGGGGACAACCCTGCGCGAGATTGTCGAAAAAATCGGCGGCGGCGCGGCGGAAGGCCGCCGGATCAAGGCGGTGCAAATTGGCGGGCCGTCGGGCGGGTGCGTGCCCGCCAGCCTCATGGACATGCCGGTGGATTACGAATCGTTGCGCGAGGCCGGCGCGATCATGGGTTCGGGCGGGATGGTGGTGCTGGATGACTCCTCGTGCATGGTGGATATCGCGCGGTATTTTCTCCAGTTCACGGAGGACCAGTCGTGCGGCAAATGCACCTTCTGCCGGGTCGGGACAAAGAGGATGCTGGATATTCTCGACAAACTTTGCGCGGGCCAGGCGCAACGCGCTCAACTCGATGAACTGGAACGGCTGGCGCGCCAAGTCAGCGCCGGCAGCCTGTGCGGCCTGGGCAAGACGGCCCCCAATCCGGTGCTCTCGACCTTGCGTTACTTCCGCGACGAATACGAGGCCCACCTGCAAGGCCGCTGTCCGGCGGGCCGGTGCGCCGCTCTTGTCAAGTATCAGGTCACCGCCGCCTGCACCGGTTGCACCCTTTGCGCCCAGCATTGCCCGGTCCAGGCCATCCCGATGACGCCGTATGCGCGGCACGAAATCAACCTGGAAATCTGCACACGCTGCGACACCTGCCGCAAGGTATGCCCGCAAAACGCCGTCGAGGTCACATGAGCGCGTTTAAAATTTTCATTGACGGGAGGCAGGTGAAGGTTTCTCCGGGCCAGACGGTTTTGGAGGCCGCGCGGCAGATCGGCCTGGACATTCCAACCCTTTGCCACCTTGAAAAGTGCGGGCCCCTGACCTCGTGCCAGGTTTGCCTGGTCAAGGTGGCGGCCAATGGCCAGAGCCGCCTGACGCCCTCGTGCGCCACGCAGGTCGCGCCCGGCATGGTCATCGAGAGCGAAACCGGGGAAGTCCACGAGGCGCGCCGCACCGCGCTCGAATTGCTGTTCAGCGACCATGTGGGGGATTGTCTCTCGCCCTGCCACCGCCTCTGCCCGCTGCAATTGAACATTCCCGCGATGATCCGGCAGATCGAAGCGGGCCGCCTGGAGGAGGCGATTGCCACCATGCGCCAGGCGTTGCCGTTGGCGGGAGTGCTGGGCCGCCTTTGCCACCATCCTTGCGAACAAGGTTGCCGCCGCGGCGATTTCGATGAACCGGCGGCGATTCGCGACATGGAGCGGTTCTTGACAGAGCACGATTTCAAGCAGGATTCCAGGCAGGCCAGGATGTGCCTGTCCGAACATCCCGCTCCCGGCAAACAGTCTGTCGTGGTCGTTGGGGCCGGGCCGGCCGGCCTGACGGCGGCGCATGATCTGGCGCGGCGCGGCCACGCGGTCACGGTCATTGACCGCAATGCCAAACCAGGCGGGCGATTGCGGGATGTGGCGGAGGGCGAATTGCCCGCCACCGTCCTCGAGGCGGAACTCGCGCTGCTGGCGGGGATGGGAATTGATTTCAAAACCGGCATCGAATTGGGCCATCAAACGACTCTGGATGGTTTGCAGCGCGGGTTCGATGCCATCCTGATCACGGTCGGCGAATTGGCCGAAGGTGACAGCCGGAAACTCGGGGTGCCGCTGGTCGGCGCCGTTCTCAAGGCCGATCCGTCCACCTGCCGCGCCGGTCCGCCCAATGTTTTTGCCGCCGGCGCCTGCGTCAAGCCTGTCAAGCAAGTTGTCCGGGCCATGGCCGAGGGCCGGGCCGCCGCCGAGTGCGTCCACCGGTATTTGATTGGCCAGCCGCCGCGCCGCCCCGAGAAAGCGTTCTCCAGCAGCATGGGCCGGTTGGAGCCGGGCGAGCTGCGGGAATTCCTGCGCGCTGCAAGCCAGGAACACAGCGTGGCGACGTGCGCCCGTTGTTCCGGGATCAACCGCGGCGAGGCGCTGCGGGAGGCGGCGCGATGCCTGCATTGCGACTGCCGGTCGTCGGGCCATTGCCTGCTGCAGCACTACGCGCAAGTCTATGGCGTTGACGCCAACCGGTTCCGGGCGGAGCGCCGGCCCTTCGAGCAGCAACTCCAGCGCGACGGCGTGATCTTCGAGCCGGGCAAGTGCATTCTCTGCGGGATTTGCGTGAAGTTGACCGAAATGGCAGCCGAACCGCTGGGCCTGACTTTTATCGGGCGCGGCTTCGACGTGCGAGTGGCGGCGCCGTTTGATCGGCCCATCGAGGAGGGCTTGCGGAGGGTGGCGGAGGAATGCGTGCGCCATTGCCCGACCGGCGCGCTGGTGTTTGCCGACAAGATCACCAGTGCCTGAGATCCAACCGGTTCATCTTTTCGCGCGCCAATCCGATAAAACTGCGACGACCATTGCTCATTTGATGGGCAAAACTTCTTGCGTTAGCTGCATCTGCCCGGCTCTTCACACCGGCGGGCCATATTTTTGTGAAAGGATCAAAGCGCCGGCTTGGAGTCTTCCGGCGGTTTTATTGTCGCCAGCACCAAGGCGTCAGGGGTCAGATATTTTCGGGCAACGGCCTTGATGTCGGCCAGGGTGACGGCTTCGTAGCGGGCGTCTTCGAGGTCAATGTGGTCGTGACCCAATCCATACAACTCATCCAGCGCCACAGTAATCGCATAGCCGCCCAGGTCCTGGCGGGCGATTTTCTTTTGGCCGATGATCTTGGCTTTGGATCGCTTCAGTTCTTCCTCGCTGAAACCTTCTTCGCCCAATAATTTGACTTCCTTGAGCAGTTCCTCCTCGACCTGCGCCAATTTATCGCGCGCCGTTCCGGCGTAAAAAGCGAAGAATCCGGGAACAACGCCGAGAAAGTTTTGCGCTCCGACATAGTAGGCCAGGCCGAGTTTTTCCCGGATGCGCAGAAAGAGGCGGGAACCCAGATCGCTGCATCCCTCCTGCACCAGTTCAAGGGCGTAGCGGTCGTCATCCTTCAATGTTACCCCCGGAAAACCGGCCAGCAACACCGCTTGTTCCTTGTCGCGCGTCTCGGTGATGCGTTTTATGCTTGTCAGCGCAAGGGGACGCGGCCCTTTGGGGACGACGGGAACGCCCTGCTTCCAGCGGCCAAAAAACTTTTCCATCGAGGCCTTCAAGGCGGCGGCCTGAATGTCGCCGAAAATGGCCATGACGCAATTGTTCGGCACAACCATTGTTTTGTAAAAGGCGGCCAGGGCGGATAAGGGGAGCGCTTTGACACTCTCTTCGCTGCCAAGGGGGTCCAAACCGTAGCCCGCGTCGCCAAAAAGCCCGCGGCGCATGGCTTGGCTGCAACATTGCAGCAATTGGTCTTTTTGCGAGCGGATCAATTCCAACTGAATCCGCCGCTCCCGCTCAAAAGCCGCCGCCGGAAAGGAGGGATTCAATAAAACATCGGCGAAAACCTCGAAACCGGTTTTCAAATCCTCGCTCAGCACTTCTGAGGACAAGCCAAAACTGTTGTTGCCACCGAACGTTTCAATGCTCCCGCCCACGGACTCTATTTCGGTGGAAATCTGTTCCGCGCTCCGCCGGCCGGTGCCTTGGAGCAGCATTTTGGACATCAACTGAGTCAGGCCGTTGTTTTTTTCGGATTCGGCCAGCACGCCGCCTTGAAAGACGGCGCGCATTTCGACGAACGGCAGCCGGTGATCTTCCTTGACCAGAAGCCGGAGGCCGTTGGGAAAAACGATCTTTTGCACGGCATTTTCGGCGGAGACATGGACGGCGCCGGCGACTTTGGGCGCGGTCCCTTCCGGCAACAATGCGTAGAGAGTGCGATTGGCCGCCGTCAAATACTCCCGCGCCACTCGTTGCAGAGTGGATGGGGTGACTTGCCTGGCCGCCGCCAGATAGCGCTCGGAAAAATTCAAGTCGTTGGCCGCAAGCCAATTCGATCCCAGGTCCTGCGCCTGGCCCTGCATCGTCTTGCGCGTCGCCAGCATGCCGGCAACGAATTGCTTGACGACCTTGGCCAATTCGCCGGCGGGAACAGGTTCATTTTGGACGCGCCCGACTTCCGCCAGCAGCGCGTCGCGCGAGGCGGCGAATTTATCCGCATCCACCACCGCGCTCATGCCGAACAAGCCCTGGTCGGCGGCGCAGTAAGTCCAGGCATCGGCCGAGGTGACCAAGCCCTGCCTCTCGCGCACTTCGCGAAACAAGCGCGAACTGCGCCCGCTGCCCAGGAGCGACGCCAGAATATCCAGGGCCGGCATGTCGGGATGCCGGACATCGGGGATGTGCCAGGCAAAGTGGAAAAAGCCAAGCTGAATGGGGGCCTCTTCAATCGTGTCACGCGGCCCGGTTTGCCTGGGTTCGCGCGGCAGCACCATTGGGGCCAGCGGCCGGGCTTTGCTTTTGGCGAAAGCCTTCCGGATTTGGGCGACAACCGCCTCGGCCTTCACGTCGCCTGTCACGACGAAAAACAGGTTGTTGGGCACGTACCGTTCCCGGTAGTAAGCCAGAATGTCCTCCGGCTTGAGCGTGTTGAAAATCTCCGGATAGCCGATAATGGTGAAGCGATACGGACTTTTCGTATAGGCCACTTCAAAAAGCCGCCGGCCCGCCCGGCGCGCCGGGTCGTCCTGGTTCATGTCCATTTCGCGGCGGATGACCTCCAGTTCCTTGTTCAATTCGTCCGGGGGCAGACTGGCGTTTTGCATGATGTCGCACAGAATATCAATGGCGACAGTCGCGCCGGTGTCGGGGACATTGATATGAAAGACCGTGCGATCAAAGGAAGTGTAGGCGTTCATGTAACCGCCGGCCTGCTGCACCTCCTGGTCAATCCGGCTGCCCGGACGGGTGGTGGTGCCCTTGAAAAGCATGTGTTCGAGCACATGCGACAAACCCGCGCCCAGCCATTTGCCTTCGCAGATGCTGCCTGTATTGCACCAGGCCTGGGCCGAAACAACCGGCGCGCTATGATCTTCCCGAATAATCAGCACCAGGCCGTTGTCCAAAGTCACCAGCCGCACGTCCGGAGGAATGGCCGGAATCGGCCTTTGCGATGGTCTTTTTGGCGCCAGCGCGGCGGCGCGTTTTCGCGACGGTGCGGGACATGCCGTTCTTTGTTTGGCGCCGATCATCGAATTCCCGGAAGGATCACCCTTTGCCGATCATTTTGGCCTGCGACGGTTTCGGTTCCAAAACCCGGGGTTTTGCCGGTAGAAACGGCTTGCGGAAGGCCTCATCAAAATCATACCCGTTCTTGAAATCATCGCGGCTGTCGGACTGCGACTGGGTGGCCTGCTTATGCTGAATCAGGTTGAAAACAATTTCACCGAAATCTTCGCAGGAATGAATGCCCCATTCCGACAAGACGGTGGGCGTCATCGGGCCAAACATGTCCAGAGCGTAATCGCGGATGCCCTGCAGCAGTTCCCTGCCGCCGACGTGTTTGTGCTCCTGTTTATGCCGGCCGAGGGATTTCTGGGTATAATAGATCGCCTCCTGCACAAACAGGTAAGCCTCAAACTCATAACGGTCATCCGCCGCCACGATCTTCCGGATGGCCTCTTCAAAATTAGGCGATTGCATAAATTACGATCTTTGCTGCGTGATGGGCATCACCGGCGCGTGCGCCGTGCGATAAACCTTCACCGCCCACCCTGTCAGCAGTAATAATACTATCAGACACAGCACAAACTGTTCCTGCTTTGTCAGATTCTTCATCTTGCATTCAATATACCGTATCTTGCCGGATTGCCCAATCCTTTTTATATCACGATGTTGACCAGCCTTTTTGGAACGACAATGACCTTTTTGACGGGCTTCCCGCCGATGAACGCCTTGACCTTGTCGCTGGCCAGGGCCGCCGATTCAATCTGGGCCGCGGAAGCCTCCGCCGGAACAACAATCCGGTCCCGCAATTTGCCGTTGACCTGCACCGGTATTTCCACGGTTTCTTCGGCGAGGAGTTGCGCGTCGAATTTCGGCCACGGTTCGTAGGCCAGCGTCGCGGCGGAGTCCGCTGGCGCGCACAATTTGGCGTGCAATTCCTCGGCCAGATGGGGAGCGAACGGGTGCAGCAAAATCAGGAAGTCGCGCAAAACCCCCTTTGGCTTGGTTTCCCAGGCAATCGCCTCATTGACAAAAATCATCAAGGCCGAAATGGCGGTGTTGAAGGCAAAGCGGTCGAGGTCTTCGGTGACTTTTTTTATGCAGGTGTGGAGCGTTTTGAGCTGGGTGGGCGTCGCGGCGCAGTCCTGAATCGCTGCGCTCAGCCGGATTTGCTCCAGCGCCCCGGTTTCTTCCGTTCCCTTTGCCGCCTGGTTTTGCTCGAATTCTGTTTGACTCTTTTCGTCCACGAACAATCGCCAGACCCGCCCCAGAAAACGGTACACCCCTTCCACACCCTTGGTATTCCACGGCTTGACCATTTCCAACGGCCCCATGAACATCTCGTAGAGCCGAAAGGCGTCCGCGCCGTATTCGGCCAAAATATCGTCTGGATTGATGACGTTGCCGCGGGACTTTGACATTTTTTGGCCGTCCTGGCCGAGGATCAGCCCCTGGTTGACCAGCTTGGCAAACGGTTCGGGCGTGCTGACGCAGCCCAAATCGAAAAGGACATTATGCCAGAATCGGGCATAGAGAAGATGCAGCACGGCATGTTCGATTCCACCGACGTATAAATCAACCCCCGGCATGGCGTCGGGGCAGCTTGTTCCCATCCAATAATGTTCCGGTTCCGGCCCGCAAAGGGCGTCCTCATTCCGTGGGTCGATGAAGCGGAGGTAATACCAGCAACTGCCGGCCCACTGCGGCATGGTGTTGGTTTCGCGCCGGGAGCCGTCGGGCAGATTGACCCATTCTTTGGCCCGCGCCAAAGGAGGTTCTCCCGAGGCTGTGGGCTTGAAATCGGTCAGGTCCGGCGGTTGCACCGGAAGAGCGGATTCGGGCAGCGCCTCATGGTGGAGGTGTCCGGCAGCGTCCTCCTGCCAGATAATCGGAAATGGTTCGCCCCAATAGCGCTGCCGGCTGAAGAGCCAGTCGCGCAATTTATAATTAATCGTCTTGCGGCCCAACTTCCGTTCTTCCAGCCAGCGAATGATCTTATCTTTGGCCTCGGGCGTGGGCAGGCCCGAGATAAAATCCGAATTTACGCTCGTGCCATCGCCGGTAAAACCAATCGAGTCCCGCCCTTCGGGGGCTTGAACCACCACGCGAATGGGCAGCTTGAACTTGCGGGCAAATTCCAGGTCGCGCTCATCGTGGCCCGGCACCGCCATGATGGCTCCGGTGCCATAGGTGGCGAGCACGTAATCCGCGATCCAGACCGGAATTTTTTCCCGGTTGACCGGATTGATCGCGAAAGCGCCGGTGAAAACACCGGTTTTTTCCCCGGCCGTTTCCGTGCGCTCCAGGTCGCTTTTGGTGGCGACTAGAGCCTGGTAGGAGGCCACGGCGGCTCCTTGCTGCGGGGTGGTGATGACATTGACCAGTTTGTGTTCGGGCGATAGCACCATGTAAGTGGCCCCGAACAAAGTGTCGGGCCGGGTGGTAAAGACCGGGATGGCCGCCGAATCATCCTCCAGGTGAAATTGAACCTCGGCCCCCTCACTGCGCCCAATCCAGTTGCGCTGCATTTCCTTGAGCGATTCGCTCCAATCGATTTTTTCCAACCCGGCCAGCAATCGTTCCGCGTAAGCCGTGATGCGAAGCATCCATTGCCGCATGGGTTTGCGAGTGACGGGGAACCCGCCAACTTCGCTTTTGCCCTCGACCACTTCCTCGTTGGCCAGGACCGTGCCGAGTTCCTCGCACCACCAGACCGGCGCCTCGGTCACGTAAGCCAGGCGTTTGCTGTCAACAAATTCACGGCACGGGTCGGGCAAAGTTTCGATTGGCTCGGCCTTGTTGGTCGCGGGGTTGAACCAGGAATTGTAAAGTTTGAGAAAAATCCACTGCGTCCATTTGCAATACTTCGGGTCTGTCGTATCAATTTCCCGGCTCCAATCATAACTGAATCCGAGCGATTTTATCTGGCGCCTGAAGACGCCGATGTTCTCTTCCGTCGTTTTCCGCGGATGCTCTCCCGAGCGGATGGCGTATTGCTCGGCCGGGAGTCCAAAGGCGTCCCAACCCATCGGATGCAGCACATTGAAACCCAGGGCCCGGCGATAGCGCGCCAGGATATCGGTGGCGGTGTATCCTTCCGGATGGCCCACATGCAGGCCCGCCCCGGAGGGATAGGGGAACATGTCGAGAATGTAAAACTTGCGCGGCAGCTCTCCCGCCGGGACCTTCTCCCGCAGGCCATGCCGCCTGGCGAACGGATGTTCCGGCGGAATGGAATCGCCGGGGTTCCAGGCGCGAAAAGTTTGCCGCCCCTCCCAAAAACGCTGCCATTTTGGCTCGATCAAATGAAACGGATATTGTCGCCGCATAGAAGGCGCGTGGATATTGCGGAAAGAACCCGCGCCGGGCAAGGAGTTTGAAGCTCCCCGGCCGGGCGCTATTTTTTATCCGCCGGAACAACCCCGGCATCAATCAGCTTGCGCAATTTCGGGCGGATGATGAATTGGCAATAGTTCTGACTTTGGTGCTCGTTGTAATAGTTCTGATGATATTTTTCCGCCGGATAAAACTTTGTCAGCGCAACAATCTGGGTCGTGATGGGTGAGGAAAAATGCCGGGCAGCTTCCGCCTTGGACTTTTCCGCGGCTCTTTTCTGGGCTTCGTTGCTGTAGAGAATGATGGAGCGATATTGCGTGCCGGAATCGTTGCCCTGACGGTTCAAAGTGGTTGGGTCGTGGGCCTCCCAAAACACCTCCAGGAGCTTGTCATACGTGATAAGCAAAGGATCAAACTGGATCTGCACGACCTCGGCATGTCCGGTGTCGCCGGTGCAGACTTGTTCGTAGGTGGGATTGGGCGTCGTGCCCCCGGCAAACCCGGAGACAACCGATTTCACGCCGGGGATGCGCTGAAAGACGGCTTCGGCGCACCAAAAGCAACCGCCGCCAAAAGTGGCGATTTCCAGTTTTTGCGGCGCGTTGGTGGATTCAGGTGCGGCATTCATGGGATGTGCGATCAGTAAAACGCTGGCAAACAGGCTGGCGGCGGCTGAGAGCCGGGCCAATCTGCTTCGCGCACTGAAATGGCAGTGGTTATTCATGCAAAATTGCCCGAAGATTGCCGCCTTGCCGCCAAATTTCAATGAAATTTTTGCGTCCGGGCCATGCTGCGCATTTTGACAATCGAAAAGCGCAAGTGTTCGCCATTATTTCCTTTAAATGGGCATCGGATTGTTGTAGAGTTGCAGTCATGACGAAATTTGCCTCGATGCTGTGCGGCCTCGGTTTGGTGTTGGCTTTTCAGGCAACCGCCCCGGCGCAGACCATCACCAATCAACCGCAGAGCATCACCATCAACAACGCCTCCACCGCCACGTTCACCGTCGGGGCCAGCAACGCGACGAGCTATCAATGGCAGTTCAATGGCAGCAATCTGACCGATGTCGGAAATATCACCGGCTCGACCAATTCGGCGCTGACACTGGAGGACGTCACCAGCAATCAAATGGGGAATTACTCGGTAATTGTCAGCAACTCAACCACAACCAATTCGGTGACAAGCTCCAACGCGGTGTTGACCATCGTGCCCGGCACAATTGTCACATTCACCTTCTCCGGATTTATCGGTGGCGGCGCCAGCAACGTGGAGGTGCAGCTCTTCGACCATGACAAGCCGGCGACAGTGGAGAATTTCATCCACTATATAAGGTCGGGCGCTTTTACGAACAACATGTTCTTTGAACGGTGCATCCCGGGGTTTATCCTCCAAGGCGGAGACTACGGGGCGTCGAACCAGACCATGACAACTTCTCCCCTTACGGGTTGGGATATTCTCACCAATTATGCCTTGGCAACCAACCAGACTCCACCGTTTCCGCCTCAAGTTGACAGCGAATTCAATGTCGGGCCGCTGATTAAGAATGATTTTGGCACTCTGGCCATGGCCTTGGAATCGAGCTTGTTCAGCGGGACACTTTCGAATACCGCCCGGAACGGCTTTTTTTTCAATTTGGCTGATAATTCAGGCTCTCCATACTATTTGGATAGCACTTCAAACGGTCCATTCAGCGTATTTGGGCGCGTCATCAGCGGGACGAATGTGCTGGGATATTTTAACACTTTGACCAATGGAAGCGGCATAGTTACAAATGAAGTGTTTTTGGATAATGGGTCTCTGAACACAAACCCATTTCCAAACCTGCCGGTCAATTACGTGGGAAACGCCGCTCCAGCCAATTCAAATCTGGTCTTTTGTGATATTCCATTGCCGACGAATGCGCCGGTATATACGAATCGGCCCACGGTTTCGATAACCTCTCCCGCAGCCCCTGTGCCGGTGACTAATTTGCAGGGAACAGCAAGTGACAACGTTGGGTTGGCCGTGGTGATCTGTGTTCTGACTCCGCAAGCGACAGACGGCATATATCCATATCCATATACGAATGCAGCCCCTGTGACCAATTACGCTGTCGGAACCACCAATTGGTCGCTCAGTTTGAGCCCGGGCGGTTATGACGTGAGCGTTGAGTCCCAGAATGGAGCCGGATACCTCAGCGCGCCAGCAACCAACCCGCTGACTGTTACGACTATTGTTACCAATGGCAACGGAACTGTTACTTTTACAAATAGTGCATCTAACATCGTTGGCGCTGTGGGCTATCCTTTCCAGGACAACACCACCTATAATGTGTTGGCAACACCCGGCACCAATCAATTGTTCATTAGTTGGACTGCCAGTGAGGGGACTAATGTCAACCCGGAAGTAACCTTCACCATGTTTGAGGGTTTTGTATTGACCGCGACGTTTATCTCGAATGGCATTCCGAACGGCATCGCCTTTACCTATCCGGCGGCAAATGCCGTGTTGAGCAGCGGCACTTTCAATATCACCGGGACCATTGCCACCAATGCATCGCCTCCGGTGACCGTGACAGGCACGATTTGCTCCCAGTCAAGCGGTTTTTCAGTGTCCCCTGCGATGACGACCATCGGCACGACAAACTGGTCGATACCCGTGACTAATCTTCCGAGCGACCTCTACACTGTCGAGGTCACAGCCACGGACTCGGAAACCAACACTACGGCGATCAGCGAGAATTTCAGTGTCGGAACCCCCTTGCAGGTGATTATATTGGGCGATGGAACAGTTTCTGCTGTCACGAACGGGGAATATTTGCCGGTTGGAACAAATTTCCAGGTGACGGCAACCCCCAACAACTCCGGAGAGTCTTTCTACGCATGGAGCGATGGCGCCGAGATTTTTACCAACTCGACGGAAACCTTCACGATGAGCAGCAATCTGACGCTAACTGCGGAATTCGTCTCGATCGGTGCGCGAAAAGTCATCTCTTTTACCCATCCCACAGCCTATGCCAGATTAAACACCAACACTTTTCCGCTGAAAGTAAGGCTTGCGTCCAGCGCCAAGTCTGCCCAGGTTACCTGCCAGATTTTTTCCCTGACGACAATGTATTCTGAGCCTGTTCCGCCGCTGACGCTGACGAACACCGGCGCCAACACTTGGTCAGCAACCGTGAGCAACCTCCCGCCCGATTGGTACGAGGTCGAAGCGGTTGCCACCTATGATATGGATGGAAAGAGCACAAGCTCAGCCGCTTCCGAAAAATTCTATGTGCTGGATTTCAAACAAGTGGAGGGGACCTACACCGGCCTGTTCATTTGTTACAGCGGCCCTGTCGCTCCGACCAATTCGGGTTTCTGCGCATTTACGGTGACGGCTTCCGGGGCGTTTAGCGGAAGGCTGCTTTTCCCTGCTTACCCGCCGCTTACTATAAACAGCGGTTTCAGCATCTTTGGATACACCGGGACATACACTTGGGACATTCCCGGGAACCGTGTTGATATGTACCTGAGTTTGGATCTGACCGGCGAAACGGATGAATTGACTGGATATGTTTATTCGGCATCAAATAGCTGGTATTCTCCAATCCTCTGTCACCGTGCGGTCACGAAACTTTCCGATCATAGCACGCCAGCCCCGGGAAAATATATTCTCAGCTTGGATCCAACAAATTCGCCCAATACCAACGGCTACGCGTCCCTTTCCGTGGGCGGCGGCGGCACTCTGGCCTTGAGCGGCGCGCTGCCGGATGGCGCCTCCTTTTCGCAGTCGGCCAGGGTTGCCACGAACGGTGTATGGCCCCTTTACGTGATCCCGACCGGTTACAAGAAGAGCGGAATGCTCATGGGCTGGGAAACGAACCTGGCATCGAACAGTTGCAGCGGCCAACTTTATTGGTACAAAGCTCCAAATGTTGGCGCTTATTACACGAACGGGGTTGATACGAATGTGAATTCAACGGGGACAAACTATTTAGCCCCCGAAGCGGACAGCTACTCAATTGTTTTTCAAGGAGGGACAATGAGCGTGCCTGTGACCAATGAACTGACGATGACTCGCATTGGCGGCCAATTCAAGCCGGTCAACCCGACTGACAAATTGGCAATTTCCTTGTCAGCCAACGGAGTTCTGACCGGACATTTTGTTAGTAACAGCGACACCAAACCGCTCCAATTCAAGGGGGCTTTCTTTGGTCCCTCACAAGGCGAACGCGGTTCCGGTTTCATTCTTGATGGCGACGGCCAGACAGGGTATTTCTTGCTGGAACCCCATGAAGCTCAATGATTCTGTCTTGCGCCCATGTTGGATGAAGACGCTTTTCTCAATGTTGGGCGGCGTGTGTCTGGCGTTTGTCTTCCAGGCGGCCGCCCTGGCGCAGATAATTACCAATCAACCGCAGAGCATCACCATCAACAACGCCTCCACGGCCACGTTCACCGTTGGGGCCAGCGGCGCGACAAACTATCAATGGTACTTCAACAGCACCAACATATTGAGTGACGGCACAAGGAACGACGGCGTTATTATCAGCGGCTCGGCCACTGCTGCGCTGACATTGGAAAACGTCACCACCAATGAGGCCGGTAGTTACACGGTGGTTGTCAGCAACCTGACGACTTCGGTCACGAGCTCTCCTCCGGCGGTATTAACCATCGTGCCTGGCACCCTTGTCACATTCACCTTCTCCGGCTTGCTGACCAATGCACCCGGGAGCAACGTGCAGGTGCAGCTCTTCAACCATGACAAGCCGGTGACGGTGCAGAATTTTATTCACTACATCGCGGCCGGGGCTTATACGAACATGTTCTTTGACGTGTGTCTGCCGGGGTTTGTGCTGCAAGGCGGAGACTATGGGGCGTCGAACCAGACCATAGACGTTCCTCCGATAACCGGCTGGTTTATTGAACAGCAGTTCACCGAGAATGCCACCATTGAACCGCCTTTCCCAGCTCAGATTACCAATGAATTCCATGTCGGGCCGCTGATTCACAATCACTTTGGCACGATTGCAATGGCACTCGCTACCAATGGACCAAATACCGCTTCCAGCGCGTTTTTCTTCAATTTGACCAATAATTCGCCCTATCTTGATACTAATGATGGGGGATTCGTGGTTTTTGGGCGTGTCATCGACGGGACGAATGTTCTGAACGGCGGGACGAATGTGCTGGCATATTTTAACACTTTGACCAATGGAAGGGGCATAGTCACAAATGGAGAGATTGTGTTTGATGCTGGGCTGATGACAAACCCGTTGCCAAGCGTGCCGGTAAATTACAGCGGAACCAGTGCTCCAGCCAACTCAAATCTCGTCTATTGTACTTTTCAGTTGACGAATCCACCAGTAGATACCAATCTGCCAACGGTTTCGATAACCTCTCCCATAACCAATGCTGTCCTGGCCGACAACCTTCCGTTAATGGTCCAGGGAACGGCAATTGATACCAACGACATTGGATTGGCGTGGGTGCGCTGTGATCTGATTCCGCTTGCCGCGGCAGACGAGACGCTTCCGAATGGGGGTGTTTCTTTGACGAATTATGTTCTCGGGTCAACCAATTGGTCGCTGGACTTTGGAACTGTTGCTCCAGGCCTGTATAAGGTCGGCGCTCAGGCCCGGGACGAGGCTAGTAATCTCAGCTCGGAAGTATTCCTGCAGCCACTGATAATTACGGCTATTGTCACCAATGGCAACGGAACTGTCAGTTATTTGAACGGTGTTACCAACATCGACGCCGTGGGCTACCCTTTCCAGAACGGCAGCAACTATAACGTGATGGCAACGGCTGGGACTAATCAAGTGTTCCTTAATTGGAGTGTCGGGGGCCAGATCGTCGCCGTCAACCCGGGATTAGTATTCCAGATGTCTGATGGTTTTGTGTTGACTGCGACGTTTATCTCCAATGGCATTCCGAACAGCATTGCCTTTACCTACCCACCGTCGAATGCCATAATAGGCACTAACGCGTTCTACATCACTGGCGCCATTTCCAACGTTGCTTTGACTCCGGTGACCGTGACCTGCCAAATCTACTCAAGGACATCCTACGTGGCGGTCGGCCCGCCTCTAACGAACAGTGGCGTCACAAATAATTGGTCCGTAGCCGTGAGCGGCCTTCTGCCCGGACAGTATTCTGTCGAGGCCGTAGCGGTGGATTCTGCGAGTAACAGCACGGTGATCGCCGAAAATTTCAGTGTGGCTACGAACGCCCCCTTGCAGTTGAATATAGTAGTGCCCGGAACTGTTTCGGGAGCCACCAACGGTCAGCTTTTTCCCGTTGGATCAACTTTTCAGGTTACGGCAATTACGAACCAGGGGCAGTTATTCTACACATGGAGTAATAGCGCCAGCGGCGAGGTTTCCCTGAACCCGGTGCAAACGAACACGATGGTCCCAGGTTTGACTTTGACGGCGACGTTCGTCACAAATAACTTTCCGAACATGATCGCGTTTACCTATCCGCCGGCGAATGGCATAGTAGGCCCAAACACACTCTACATCACTGGCACCATTTCCAGTAATATTGTGGCGACTCCAGTGACGGTAACCTGCCAAATCTTCTCCCAGACAACCTTGCTCGCGGCCAGTCAGTTGCTGAAGACAAGCGGCACGACAACTTGGACAATAGGGCTGAGCGGCCTTGGCGTTGGCTCCTATACTCTCGTGGCAACGGCGTCGGATTTGTCAGGGGACAGCACGCTGATCAGTGAAGACTTTTCGGTCCAGTATTCCGGTGCTTTGCAGTTGATTATAGTTGGCAAAGGGAATGTTTCGCCCGTTACAAACGGGGAAATGTTGCCCTTGGGGACGAATTTCGAGGTTACGGCAACCCCCGCATCAGGGCAGGTGTTTTACACATGGTATAATGGCACGCAGATTTCCACAAACGCGATGCAAACCTACACCATGGCCAGCGGCTTGACGCTGACCGCGACGTTCCTCCCGAGCAATACGGCAAAAGGCATTTCTTTCACTTATCCGGCAGCCAATGCCACGTTAAGTACCAACACATTTTCGTTGAAAGGAAGGGTTGCGCCCAGCTTCAAGCCCGCCGCAATAACCTGCCAAGTTTTTCAGACAAACGGTTTGGCCATTGGTCCGCCACTGAGGACGAATGGCACGACGACTTGGTCGGTAACGGTGTCCAACCTCCCCGGCGGCTTTTATACTGTAGAAGCGGCCGCCACCAATCCGGCCGGTATGAGCACAATTGTTTCCGAAAACTTCTCTGTTCTGCCTTTTGCGGCGGTGGCGGGGACTTACAGCGGCCTGTTCATTAGTACGAACGGCCCCGTGGCTCCGACCAATTCCGGCTTCCTCACATTTACCGTGGAGCCATCCGGCATTTTTACGGGCAGGTTCGTCTTCCCAGCTTACGCACCGATTCCTATATATTCTCTGCGGTTCGAGAATATCGACTTCACCACTGGATTTTATTCGATCACCGCTTCGGAGAATGTTCCCCAGAAACCTTTGAGCATTGCCATTTATTTGGATTTGAACGGCGGAAGCGATGTTGCGTTCGGAACGATCTCCTCGAAAGCCTGGTCTTCTGAACTGGTTTGCTACCGCGCGGTCACGAAACTTTCCAGCAACACGACGCCCGCCACAGGCAAATACATTCTCAGCCTTCAGCCTGGAAACCAAACGAACGGGCTTAGTACCAACGGCTACGCGGCCCTTGTCGTTGGCAAAGGGGGCACCATGGCTTTGAGCGGCGCCCTGCCGGACGATACCACGTTCTCACAGTCGGCCAGGGTTTCCAAGGACGGCATTTGGCCCCTTTATGCGGTCCCTGGCGGTAACAAGAACAACGGAATGCTCCTTGGGTGGGAAATTTTCAGCAACTCGAGTTGCAGTGGCCAATTGTATTGGTATAAAGCTTCTGATATCGGCGCTTATTATACGGGCGGTGTGGGCGTTGTTAGTAATATGCTGGTGAATTCGACGGGGACAAACTATACGCGTCCCGTAGCCGGCAGTCAGTATTCGATTGTTTTTGGAGGGGGGACAATCGTGCCGCCATTGACCAACACGCTGACGGTGAATGAGGCGGGCCAGTTTGTCGTTTCCAACAGCCCGCCCGACAAATTAAAGATTTCCCTGTCCGCCAACGGCGTTATAACCGGATCTGTTCTTAATACGAACGATAACAAGACGCTGCGATTCAAGGGCGCTTTTATTAGTCCGTCGCAAGGCGGTTCGGGGTTTATTCCCGATGCCGGCGGACAGACAGGTTGCTTCGAACTGAAGCTTGAACCGCAGTAATTTTGGCAATGGCGCCCAAAACGGTTTGCACCTATGACCACGCTGCTGATTGCCACGCGCAACGCGCACAAAGCCCGGGAGATTGGCCAAATTCTGGGAGGGGATTTTCGTTGTCTCACCTTGAACGATTTTCCCGGCGCGCCCGTCGCCGTCGAGGACGCCGAGACCTTTGCCGGCAACGCCACGGGGAAGGTGTTGTCCCTGGCCGAATGGCTGACGAAGAATCCGGAGCCGGTGTTCAGAACGGTTGGGGCGGAAGCGCCGTTCTACGTCGTGGCTGATGATTCCGGCTTGGAAGTGGATGCGCTCGGTGGCGCTCCAGGAGTCCACTCGGCGCGTTTTGCGGCCCGGGAGGCGCCCGGCGCTGCCAATTCCCAGGATTCAGCCAACAACGCCAAGTTGCTTCGGTTGCTCGAAGGCAAGCCGGCGCAACAGCGGACCGCCCGGTTCCGTTGCGTTTTGGCGGTCCTTCGGCTGGTCTTCTCCCCCGTGTCCCGGCGCGCTCTTCCTTTTTCCCCGAGCCAGATCGTCCTGCTTGACGGTGTTTGCGAAGGGAGCATCAGCGGGATGGCGTCGGGCCGGGGCGGTTTTGGCTATGATCCACTCTTCGTGCCCAAGGATTGCGCGCAGTCCTTTGCTGAATTGGGGGATGAGATAAAAAATGAGTTGAGCCACCGCGCGCGCGCCTTGGAAAAGCTCAAGCAATTTATGGGGAAAGGGCTTTGTTGACCGTGTTTGCTATCCGGGCGGCAGAACGCCCGCTTGGGGCGTCACTTTCCCGATGTTGGGGGTGACGTCGGCATCGAGATTGCCCAGCGCCCAATTCATCCCGCCAAGGAGGACCTGTTGGAAAACGGGATTGGTCCAGATATCCTCGCGGTGCCCCATGCTGGTGTAAAAGACCCGGCCCTTGCCATACTTGTGCGCCCAGGTGGACGGATAGTTTGGGCGATCATAGGCGTGTTTGTTGCCGCCTGATTTGTCCATGTTGGAAGTGTCTTGCGCCAAAAGCACATGCAGATCAGGCGCGAAATTCTTGAGCGAATACCATTCTTCCAACGGCCCAAAGTCGTCCGGCACCGCGCTCATTCCTGGAAAGTTCTTGTCCGCGCATATCTGGCGGGCGCGCTGCTGCGAGCCGTGAACAATGAATTCGGCGCCAATCATTTTTATGTAGGGATCGAGGTTGGCGCCATCGTCTTTAGAGCGGGCCGGACCGTGCTCCCCGCCGCTTGGCGAATGAAATGTGTCCGTGGCGCTGTGCGTGCCGATGAAGCCCTTGCCGTTGGCGATGGCCTGGAGGAACGCGGCCTTGCCTTCCTTGGACATGGGCGGATTTTTGTCTGATCCGGGTTCGGTCAGATCGCCTGTCGTGTAGAAGAAGAAAGCATCGTATTTGGCGATGTTTTCGGGCGTGAAAACGCCCCCATCCTTGGTGAAAGTGAATTCAATGTTATTCTTTTCTCCCAGCCCGGCGAGTATTTTCTCCGCTTTGCTCAGTTGACCGTCCTGCTTTTTGATCATGTCGTGCTCAAAGCCGGACGATTTGGAAAAGAAGAGGATTTTCCTGGGCGCCTCCTGGGCTCGGGCCAGGGGAAAGGCCAAAAGGAGCGCCGGAACAAGGGTGATGGACCGGATAATTGGAGCGAGAATTTTCATGCAATCGTATTTTTTATGAAAGTTGCCGGGGCTTAGGGTGCCTCCAGGCGGAAAAATTGCAATGGCATTTGCCGGCCTTCGGGTTGTCCTGAGAACCTTTCACCGTTCGGTAAGGTTTTCCCGTGAGTCAACGCGTGACCCGCGTCGGGTGTCCAAATTGCTTTTCAAACTGAACAACAATCGGACACTTTCCCGCCGTCCCTCCGGCCGGCACGGCCGTTTGGCCCGGTAAAAGGGCTTTTTGGAGCCGTGGCACGGGAGATGCAAGCATTAAGGCAAATGATGAGCAAATTGACAGTGGTTCAGAGCTTATTTGCCGCATCATGGCTTGTCCTGGGCACGCCCGGTTTCGCCCTGACCAATTCGTGGCCGCATAGCTATTCCAGCGGCGTCGAGGTCGCCCGCCAAATAGAAAGCGACCTTTACAATTCGCTGGACGCCAAATACCGGAACAAGCTGCAAGCGGCGCGAGCAGCCAAGGCAGCCTTGCATGCGCCGGCGAAGGCGCTTATGGAAAAGAGCGACGAGAATAAAACGTTGTATGAGGCTTCCGTCTCCGTCGGCTTTGTGGATTTGGTCAACCATATTGCCCATGCCAAGGCCATTGATAAAATCCAGCCGGGGTACTTTGACCAATACATGTCGGGATTGGCCCGCGAGACCGCGAACGGAAATCCGCCCGAGGCGCCCAATATAGCGGAGGACCGTTATTGGACCGATCCTGTCATGAACGACCAGGCCAGTTATTTCAACCAGATGATGGGCATGACCATGGCCATCAACCTTTCCCACCATTATCTTGGCCAGTTCGACAAATATGCCGGCGTGATGCAGTCCGGCAAATTGATTCCCCTCAATAATCTCCTCACCCCCGGCGAGTGGGACAAGGATGTCAGAGCCGCCGCCATGAATTCGCTCGATTGCGCCTTTGGAACCGAAGGGGCCAAGGCGCTTTTTGATGGCATTGACAAAATGCCGCGGCGACCGGCTTGGACGGCCTGTATCGTGCCGCAAAACATCGACATCAAGAGACTCAACAAACAATTGGGCAAATATGAGGTGGCCTTTTTTCGCGGCGGGTTGAACTAACTTTTGGCGGCGGGGAGCGTCTTTGGAAATTGTCAACAATTGGCGGCGCCCGGCGAGAGCGCCGCCAAAAGGGACAAATTATTGGAACACGGTTTCCTCGTTTTCGAGGAAGCCCTGCAGATGGCGCAGGCGGGTGGGGTGGCGCATTTTGCGCAAGGCCTTGGCTTCGATTTGGCGAATGCGCTCGCGGGTCACGTTGTATTGCCGGCCAATTTCTTCCAGGGTCCGTTCATAGCCGTCCACCAAGCCGAAACGCATTTCGACAATCTTGCGCTCGCGCTCGGTCAAGGTGGCCAGGACGTCGCTCAAGGTGTCCTTGAGCAAACTGTAACTGGTCACGTCCGAAGGATTGGCCGCCTTTTTGTCTTCGATGAAATCTCCGACGCTGGCGTCATCGCCGTCGCCCACGGGGGCCTGGAGGGAAACGGATTGCTGGGCCATTTTGAGGATGGCGCGGACGCGTTCGACGGGAAGATTCAGTTCGTCGGCGATTTCCTCCGGCTCGGCTTCGCGACCCAATTCCTGCATGAGGCGCTTCTGAACGCGCATGAGGCGGTTAATGACCTCGATCATGTGAACCGGAATGCGGACAGTGCGGGCCTGGTCGGCCACGGCGCGGGTAATGGCCTGGCGAATCCACCAGATGGCGTAGGTGGAGAATTTGTAGCCGCGCTGATATTCGAATTTTTCGACGCCTTTCATCAGGCCCATGTTGCCTTCCTGGATGAGGTCCAGAAAGGAGAGGCCGCGATTGGTGTGCTTTTTGGCGATGGAAATGACCAGGCGCAAATTGGCGGCGGCCATTTCGCATTTGGCGTCATCGGCCCGGGTGGCGGCCTTCTTCATGGAGCTGTGGTCGGCCAGAAACTGGCGGTGCGGCATGCGGACAAATTTTTCCAGCGCGGCCAGTTTGGCGTGTTCGGCAACCAATTGGGCGGTTTTGGAGGCGGACTTGCGGCGCTTCTCCAATTCCTGGATGGAGCGAAGAGTGGCTTGGAGCTGGTCGGCGGCATTGTCCGAAACGAGCATGATTTCCTCGGCCACTTTGGGCTTGTAATAGAATTTCGGGAAACAGGCCTGGAGGGCAATGTGCAGGCGCTGAAAATTCTTCAGGAAGCGCGGGGGCACGGGCTTGGCGCCGGAGGGGCGGCATTGCTCGTAAGCTTTGTCGAGTTTTTGATCCAGGTCGCGCGCGCGCCGGACCAGCCGCCGCAGGATGGTCAAATGACTGGCGCGGCTTTCCACTTTCTTGTCAACAATCACCCGGTCGAAGCGTTCGCGGGGCGGGTCGGAGAGCAGCTTCTCGGCCAGGGCGATGTGTTCCTTGCCGGTAAAACCAAATCCAAACAAAATGCGGCGCGCCTCCGTTTCGCCTTCTTCGATGCGTTTGCAAATCTCCACTTCCTGTTCGCGGGTGAGCAAGGGGACTTTGCCCATTTGGCGCAGATACATTTGGACGGGATCGTCCAGGATATCCAGGCGGCTTTCCTCGACCTCTTCTTCCGGTTCGGGCGCCTTGGGGCGCTCCAAGTCGGGCGCTTCAACGATCTCGACTTCAAAGCCGCGCAGCTTGGAATAAACAGTGTCCAAGAGCTCCGGGGAAACGATTTCATCCGGAATCGCGTCATTGATGTCGTCATAGGTGACATACCCCTGGTCCTGCGCGAGGCGGAGCAACTCTTTGATCTTTTCAACGATAATGGGAGAATCGGTTGTGATGGAGTCAGACGACGCGGCGACAACGGGCGCGGCAGGTTGCGGCGGTTGAAGACCCCCATTGGAAGGATGATCCCCCCCGTTTTTGGAGCTGGATTCGCCTTTGATTGGGGTTTGCAGGGTAAAGCGGGCCTCTTTAATGCCCTGTTTCTTGGGCAACGAATTAGGGACGTTTCCTCCACCATTGACCCGAATGATTCTCTTTCTCAACATAATAATCAGACACCAATTCGGTGTTAAGGTTCATTAATAACCGCGCGAAAACTGCCCGCGGCAGCTTAATAAACAAATGCGGACACTTCTCCTGTTTTGGTAGCTCTTTTGAGTCAAAACTCCAAGAACCGGAAAACCGCCTCGATTTAGGATACATATTCAGGGGTTCTCTGTCAAAGGGAAGACGCAAAAAATCTCAAATATGTCAATTATGTGGCAATTTCATGGCATGTAAGCTATTCATAATAAGCATGTTATGGAAATATCAAATTAGCATGGATTATTCTATTGTCTGAAGGGCTGGCAAAGGGCAAAAAACACCAATTTGGGCAGTGACCAACCCTCTTTTGAGCCATATCCGTGGTCGAATTTCTCATTTTCATTGGAAAATTGAGGTGTTCACGCGGCGGGCGTCGAGGTCCGGGAAAAGATAAATTTTGCCGCAAGAGGGCTGCTCGTGACCGGCCCGCAAGGCCAGCGCCAGGGCGGTGCAACGGTCGGCGTGGCCGTCGGCCGAGTGCGGCGCGCGATAGGTCACCCCGCCCGAGGCCGTGGTCACACGATTCATGCTGTGCAAATCCTCGCGCACGGAGCGGCTGATCGGAATTCGCACGCTTCGCTTTTCAAAGGCCATGCGCAGTTTTGAGAAGATTTCCACTTTCAACGTGTTGCTGAAGGTGAACAGTTCAATTTTGCCGTAACGATGCTTGTCGGGATTCCATTCTCCGAATTCCTGGGCCAGAAAATCGCCCATGCCAATGCCCGCGCCCGTGTAATCCAGGCAGACGCGCCGCGCCCGTTTCAGGCGCGGACGAAGTACGGCGATCTGCTCCGGCGTGCTCATTTTGGCCAATTCCAGCACCTCGACCGTCTGGGCCACGTCGCCCAACTGCGCGTTGGACCAGCATACCGTCAGATCATGGCGACGCCCGAAATCAATCCCCATATCTATGGAGAATTGGAGGTTGGCGTCCCAATATTCGGCTGGGACGGTGGCCGTGGCCTCGACGCTTTCGCAGGAGGCGATCAATTCGTAAGGCAGCAGGACGGCTTGAACGTCCAGGAATTGACATTCAAACTCCTGCGCCCAGCCTTCGGGATCGTCCACCGCCGCCTTGAGTTCCTCGATGTCCAGCGGCAGTCCTTCTTTGACGGCGGTGTAAATGTCCACGAAATGACAGGACCAAGGGGAATTGACAATTGATAATGGATAATTGATAACGGCGGCAACGGACGATTGGGCATTGTCAATTTTCAATTGTCCATTATCAATTGGCCTGTAGTTTTTTGACCAGATTTCGTGGGCTTTGTTGCCGATGCCGTTGGGGGTGGTGATGAGGCGGACTTTTTTCACCCCGCCACGCAACGGGTTCGTCACGGCGGGCACAATGGCCCGCCAGGTTTGATCCGGGTTTTCAAAAAAGGCGAATTCCGTCAAGAGCACGTTGGCGCTGTAGCCGCGCACGGTGTCGGGCCGGCCCGGCACGGCGATGACCCGGCTGCCGCGCGGAAAGACAATCGTGACGGACTGCAAAAGAGCTTCCGAGCCGCCGTCCCGCTCCTCGCGGATATCGGCGATGGCCATGTTGTAAGCCTCTGTCCACTCCCGCCATTTGGAGAGCGATTCGATGGATTGCCGTTCCGACGGGGCGGCGATAAGCCAGGTCGTTTTGCCGCCGTAACGCTCGTGTTCAAAACAATCGCGCACGCCTTCCTCCGCGGCACAAAAATCCTTGCCCGTCTGCCGGGCCATGAGTCCGAACTTCCAGCGCGAGGTATCATCCGCCCAGCGGAGCTGGTAGGGCAGCATGACGTCGCGGGGTGAATTGGGTTCTCCGTTCATAAGGGTTGCATGCCAAAGATTTGTCTCCACCGGCGTTCCTTTTTTTCGTTACTCAGCGCTGGCGCGGCCGGTCTGGACTCCGACGCCGAGCCCGATTGCGCGGCTTTTTCTTCCGGCTCCTGCCGCCGGCGCTGCAATTCCAGCTTTTCCCGGTCGATGCGCAACCACTCGGCGAAGTGATCGCCCCGGCGCAAGGCCACCAAATCGTGGCAAACCTCACGCAGCAGCTTCCAGGCAGCCGGATCGTGCTCATTTTCAATCAACTGGCGCGTGGCGACGGCATAGCGGCCCAGGAGCCATGCCGCCAGTTTATCCGCGAGGGCCTTGTCCCCGACTTTGTCCAGTTCCATGCCCTCGGACACGATGCGCTGGGTCTCGGCCAGGGCGGCTTGCTGTGCCTCCCAATCACGAAAGCCGCCCAGCTTCCAGTGGGAAAGATTGACGTCATTAATTTCGAGGCCGTCGAACCCCTGGGCGAGCACCGCTTTGACCTCGTCGCTCGAATTCAGCCAGGCGATGATCTCCCGGCCATTTTGACCGTCCTGAAGGCGGCGATTGATTTGTTCACGAATAGGTTGGGGCAGCCGGGCGATTTTTCCATTGCGGGTCATAAGTTTACAGGTGTTGAAGGTCGAATATTTTATTTTTTGGCTTTAATTACCTTTAATCCGCTTTAATCACCTTAAATGAGCGTGGACCCAGCGAGACAAGGGGCGGAAGGATTGGCGAAGATGACTGCGGCAGGAAAACGGGTGTTTTTTGATTTTTCCACATTTCCCATTTCTGCCTGCGATTTCCTTCTTAATTCTTCCTTCATAATTCAGACTTTTCTTCCCATTATGGCATAAACAGGGAAAATTGTACAGGCCATCGTGACACCTTTTTTTAAAACATGAAACCCCTGTAAACATTGGTGAAAACGCGTGTCGGGGGCCTTTTTGTCAAGTATGTATTCTTGACAAAGATCCAAAAAAGAGGGTTTTTTCAACCACAGAGACCAAAACAACCGTTGACCCAAGTGTATGGCAGTTGTCGAGCCTATGCCGCCGCCCAGAGGCGCACCCGGACGCGCGAAAACTCCGTCAGCTTGTCAAAAAAAACTTGCAAAGACCCGGAATTACCAGTTGTGATCGGCAGAGTATGTGCTTGGAACAATTGTCAACCGAAAACGCTTGAGAATAGCCTGATATGGGTGGGAAAATGATAAAGATTTATCCAGGCGGTCCGATCTGGGCAAAGCTTCGCC
>Ga0326727_10008955_pt1 | contig 25007 bp, 43 predicted proteins | sample MB2enrmetagenome_FD_207643 | JGI IMG/M metagenome (GOLD analysis project Ga0326727, IMG submission 207643) | Lab enriched peat soil microbial communities from McLean, Ithaca, NY, United States - MB29MY | ecosystem: Environmental > Terrestrial > Soil > Wetlands > Peat | place: USA: New York... | reverse complement strand
CCAGCGCCAGTTGCGCGCAGCCGGATCCCCAGTAGCCCCAGCTAAATTGTCCTCCCGAGTGATTCCAGACCTTGACGCTCGGCGCCGGATCAAAGGCTTCGCCGTTCCTGGTGACCACGTAAGGTTGATCGCCGATTTCGAGGCGTACTCCCTTGTAGATGTTGCCGGTCTGTCTCAGTTTGCAGAAGACCAGTTCGATGGCCTCGGTCAACAGTTTCATTTCTGTTTCACCGGCGCCCTCCACGCTCAGTACGATTTCCTGCACTATGCCGACCACCTGGCCATCCACCTTCACCGCCCGGGTACCCAACCGCAATGTGCCGGTTTGTTTCAGCGGCACGGTCCAGATGTTCTCGAATTTCGGGAAGATTTTGTTGAGCAACTCCGCCGTCTCTTCCATCCCAATGTCCGGGTCGGTCTTAAAGATGAACCTGTCGATCTGGGCCCGCTTGGTGGTCAACTCCCACTCGCGGATTTTCTGCACCAGCAGGGTGACATCAGGTTTAGAGATATCCCGGGCATTAGCGTAAATTTCAACGTTCATTAGTCGCCCTCCCGAGTATTGCGATTACGCCGTCGACAACCTCGATGGGCGTACTGGTGCCGGCAGTTACCCCGATCTCCCGAAACGGGTTATGCTTGATCCACTCTGTCAACAGGGATAGCGACACGACATCTTTTTCGTTGGCCACCAGTACCGGCGACCACGGGCGCCTGACCGTGCTGCTCGCCTCTACCAGATTCATGGTATTGGCCGATTTCTTCGACCCGACGACGATCATCAGGTCCACCGTCCCGGCGAGGTTCTTGGTGAGCTGGATGCGCTCGGCCACGATGGGACAAATGGTATTGTTGATCCGGAGCTCCTTGTAGTCATTACCCACGTTATGCATGAGCATGGTGATAAACTCGGCGTACCGCTCCGGATCTCGGGTCGTCTGGCTCACGACAACCACCTCCCGTTTGAGTCCCAGGGATTTCTTGCCCTGCTGTTCGGTGAAGAGGTCTTTCTCCCCGCCGACGAATTTAATGTGCGGTTCGCCCCAGTCGGTGAGACCGATGACTTCCTGGTGCTGGGGGTCCCCGAAAATCACGATGTCATAGCCCTTCATGGACAGTTCACTAACCAGAATCTGTGATTTCCTGACGTATTGACAGGTACAATCTTCGACCCGACACTTCAGTTGGTCGAGTCGTGAATACGTCTTGGGGCCGGCGCCATGGGCCGGGATGATAATGTTCTCCCCGCCTTTTAACTCCGAAGACCAGGTGATTTCCACATTGCTTTCTTGGAGAATCTTCACCACATCCTCGTTGTGGGCGAGCGCACCCAGAGAGTACGCTTTCGTGGGTTCAATGCTGTTACTCCCCACCCGCTTGCCGAAGGCCGTCGCCTGCTTGATGGCCTGGGCTACGCCGGTGCAATAGCCTAATTTTCCCGCTGTCTTGATTTCCATTACGCTTACCTCCTATGTGATTTTTACAATGTGCAGTTTACCTTGAAATATGCCTCTCAGGTTTTTCAATTCATGGTACGTTCCGGTGAATTTATAAATCTTACCCTTGTCTTTGGCTTTCCTGACCACGAAATCATATACGTTGTCATACAGCCAAGGCGAACTGTCTAAGTCCTTGAAATCGTAGTCTATGGTCACATAATCGCCAAATGCGGTCAAAGTAAAGATGACATAGCCTGTGTACATCGTGCCTTGCTTTGCACGCAGGTGTCCCCATGTATCTTCCATTACTTCTTCTTTAGAGGGCAGGATGTCCCCGATAATGCCGATATTGTTGATTCCGTCGGAAATTAAGGTGGTAGTCATCGCTACCCCTTTACCGCGGGAACGTTCTTTTCCACCCAATTCGCCAGCCGGTCAAGTCTCATGGCCAGCGGGGCGTAGGGATTCAGCGCGTTCTTCCGCTCATTTATTAACGTGAGTATCAGATTTTTGTCAGAGATTTCCTGCAGTTCTTTCATTGTCCAGTTATGACCCAATTCAATTCTCCTTATTGGTGGGGCAGCCAGTCACCATGCCCGGAGGTGGTCGGGGCACTTACAAATATGGGGGATAACCATACGGGTGACTAGCCTCCCCATGATTTTATTCAACTTGCGCAATTTAGCAAGTTACCACCTGTTCAGCTTTCTACCAGATGCCCGTTGACGATGCCGCCCTTGCCGGCGTACACGTCATATTGCGGGAAGTCCGGCCTCGCCGGGTCAATCGTCTTGGTCACCACGGCCACGACGTTCTCGCCCGGCAAGGCTTTCAGGGCTGCCATTACCTGCGCCGTAATCTGAATCTGATTCAGTAGCGCCCCCTGGTTCATCTTTATCATGTTATCCCTCCTGTTATAACCTACAGGGTTATTATTTTGCTTTGCGGATTATTTGCTCTTTGAGCGCGGTAGACAGCCGATCCCAGCGGTTATGCGCCGGCCGGGTCGCTTTGGCCATGCCCATGGCATCCATCGCCGCCTGTACGTTCTCGAACGGTCCGCGGCCGTCTTTCAGCCAGTACGCGACTTCACCGGTAGACGTAGCGGCCGTTACATTTTCCGGCGCTTTATTAACGTTTTCCGGCCCTTTTGTTACAGTTTCCGCCGGTTTTGTTACAGTTTCCGGCCCTTTTGTTTCACCGGCCGCAGGTTGCGTTGGAACAACGGTGTCAGGATTCGGCGCTGCCGGGGTCTGGCCAACCCGCTGCGGGCTGTTTTCGGGGTGCGCCGGGTCGGGAGTGAGCTGTCCGACTGTCGGGTTCAATTCCTGGGCAGGCTTGTTCTCCAGGGCTTCGGCCTTTTTATTGAGCGCCTCTCTGTTTTTGTCGGTTTCTTCTGCCGTGGGTTGATGATCAGTCTTCGGCTTCCCTTTTCCCTTGAGTAACGGCAGTTCATCGGCCTTATTGCCGGCCACGGTCGCTGCCGGGGTCTTGGCTGCCGGTTTCGGAGTGGTCTCTTTGGCCGCGGCGGGCGCTGCCGGTGGCGTGTACGCCTTGTTCCTGGGGTTGGCCTTCCACTTCTCTTCTTGAGCGGCCCACAGGGCTTGCCCCTGGGGTGTCAGGAAATCCATGAGTTTACTACCCGGTACGGTAATAAAACTGGGGTCGCAACCGGGCCGGTCCACACCGATGAGTAAACCGTCCTTTTGCTCCCAAACATTGAAGTTGTCGCCTATCATATCTTTGTTTCCTCCTTTTTTATTTCTTAACTGGCTGCTTCTGATTTGCGACTTCAGGTGATTCAGCTCTCCGAGCTGGTAATCGCTGAGTTTGTCCGGCGTGGCATCAATCACTTCCCGAATCTGCGGCATCTGTAACGCCGCCTCGTAAAGCGTGATGTCGCACCAGTCCTGGCCGAGAGGCCCTTCCAGATTCGCGCAATAGAGATACAGGCTGACCTCGGCATCCGTGCCCTTGTCCCACCCGCCGTTTTGAATCATCTCGATTCTCTCCGCAATGGCGCGGGTCTTCAACCATTCCGGCGCCGTGTCGGCCCACCCGGGCGACGGGAAGACTATCGGCGTGGTCCAGGCGTCATGTATCGCCCGCATGAATTTTTGATCTTCCGTCAGCATGTTTTCTCCGTAAAGCATTCCACCGACTTGACCGGGTGCAGGGAAAGATTGAAGAAAACGAACTTGGTCCAGACGATGTTCGAGTAATTCGTATTCCCCCACCAGTTCAGGCAGACGGCCTTGCCAGGGCCATCGTACCCTACCTGCATGATGGTCGGCCCGACATCCAAAACCCACGTTTGCTTCTTTCCGTCGGTATTGGCCACCGCGTTCTCCAGCCCGGCCACGCCTTTATCGAACACATCATTGGCAACCAGTACCGCAACTCTTTTCAAGTGCCACCTCCTTTATTTTTTGTTTCTATGACGACAAAACCATCCCGCATAGTCTCGCGATTTCGAAAAGTTCTTCGTCGCTTCGGAAGGCTAATGCAAAGAACGTGTCCCCTTCGGGGAACGGCTTATTTTCAGTTTTCGCCGTAAATCGAAGGTTCGAGATTATGGCCGCAATTAGCGCGCTCCGTTGTTTTGTGTCCATTTCACTCTTAATCATGCTTCTTACCACAGCACGGGCAGACTTCCGACATCAGGGAGTTCACCTTTACCGAACACATCCGGGCGACCGTTTCGGGCATCGCCGGCACCTGCCGCAGCGACCCCGCTTCCAGGTCAAGGTAAACTCCCATGTAATCCAGCGTCCCGTTCAACAGCCGCCGTACCATTTCCACAACCAGTACCGCCATGGCCTGGTTGATGGTCGGGTTCTGGTCTTCAACCTCGACCGCCTGGGCGCAATCAACGTCGGGCTTCGCCGTCTCCGCCCCGGGCGCCAGTAAACCCGGCAGCTGCAGGGACGGCGTCGGCAGCCGGACACAGGTATGGTTGGCGGGATTGAAACCCGCCTTCAGGAACTTCTTATCGGGGATGTTGCCGATGAGCACCTGCCCCGACGACTGGCCGTTGCCGGCATCAATGTACCAGCACGGTTCATGGACGTTGTCTGTCATGTCGGCCCGGGCGCGGGCATTATCAACGCATCCCACGACGACCACTTCCATGCCGCCGTTCCAATGGTTGCTGTTGAACGCCCCCGCCACCAGGTCGCGGTGGAAAGGGTAAACGGTGTACAGAATTTCCCGCCCGTACATGCCCGACAACCTCTCGGCCATGACCTTGGACTTGAACTTGCCGACGTCCCCTTCATAAAAGTGCTGGCGCCGCAGGTTATGCGTCTCCACCCGGTCATGGTCGACAAGCATGATCCGGTTACCAGGGGATTTAATTAGAAGTCTACATAAGCCATCGGCCACAAAACCACCGGTTCCACCAACCCCGACTATGCAAATCCCCACCGGTTTGGTCAGGTGCGCCGTCGACAACTTGTACGTCATTTATTTACCCTCCGTATGATAACCAGGTCTTAATACTATCTCCGTGGCCTTTTCTAAGCGAGCCGCGAACTTCTCTTCCCAATCGTCTTCTAACCCTTCGGCCATGTCGTTCTCATACCCATCCAGTATGCCCGGCACCTCGCCGTCAACGATATCCGCGAGTTTGATCGGCGACCAGTAGCCGTAAACGCCCACCCGCAGGTGCAGCGTCGGCATTTCGGAATCAACTTCGGCGAGTACTCCATAAAGATGGAAACCCTGCTCATCCGCGTCGTCAATGCCGCTGAACGCCATGCTGAATGTCGGATGCGAGTGCAGGTCCAGTACCACGTTTTCCGGGACAGCATACTCCACATGGGCCTGCTTACCGGTTTGCTCCGGCACGTTGACATGATATCCGCCGGCAAAGGTAACCGCCGCAAACCGTTCATTCTTCCGGTCGCCCATCAGGTGGCTGATCGCCAGATTGAAGATGTACGCCGGGATTTTGCCATAGCGCAGGGTGATCGTTGTTCCTGTCGGTTCGAGTCCCCGTATCTCCGTTCCATAGAATGACCTTGCCGCCAGTGCCACCGGTACCCGCGCCGCCAGGTATTTGCCCTCGGATTCAACGAAGACCCCGTTTTTGGCGATGACGTAATCGTATGCCATCCCGCGGTCGCCGATGAGTCCATCTTTGGTATTTAACAGGTAGCCGACCACGTTCATCAGTTCACCTCCTGTTGCATTAAATCTTTGACCAGTCCATGCCTGACCAGATCATCCAGCGGAAATTCGGGCTTCTTGTCGATGAACTCCCACAGGTGAATCACGTTCTCGGGAAACTTCTGCGACCGGTTACCCAGATCCGCGCCCCGGGTGAAGAAGCTGGTGAAGAACAACTCGACCGTTTCCAGCGGGTTATTGGTGTACTTCTGGCTGCCGGCGCACGTTTTCCCAGTATCGAAGACGTTGGCCAGCGGCGCTTTGTAGATGGGGTCATCTTCTTTGGTCGGACGATGCTTCACGGCGTAAAGCCACGGCGCATTCCCGGCCATACAGAGAAAGATGAGTCCCGGCATGGGGAGCGTGAACCGTCTTGCCGGCTCGCCGATTTTCTCCTGCAGGGCCACCCTCCTGATTCTCGGCGCCTGGTAGATGGCCGTCACGGCGCCATCATTGGTATTGACCCAGAACAACGCATTTTCCGGCAGCAGCCCCGTCGAGTAATGTAACTCTGATGCCAGGGCATGCGCTATGTCCATGGGCGACACCATCATGTGACTGGAGATATCGCCGTCGAACTTCGTGAAGCTCACGGACTCAGTATAAAAATCGATCCGCAACTGCCCATGGTCCGGCGGTATGTTCAACTTCTTCGGGACAGCCCAGTTAAAAAGCGGTGCCGGCGACGAAGTCTTCGACGGTGGCGACGCGGATGCGGACTCTGGGACCTTTTTCTTTGCCACGATGTTTTGCCTCCTCATCAAATATTTCCACTAGTGTTTTGCCATTCTTGGTAATGTCCCCCTCGATATTCAGCGGGAGGGGTAATTGCTCCTTCGGCACTAAAGACAACCTCAAGTAGCCGAGCAGCTGGGCGAAATGCTCCGGCTTCTTCTCTTCGAGCCACCGGGCCAGGCGGTTCTTATCATCCAATAGTTTCATCGCCGGCTTGTACTGCTGCTTCAGGCGCGCGACCAGTTCCGGATCCCATTCGCTGGGGCCGTATTCATCCCAGTTGCCATCCGTCCAGATGTAACCGGTGTCCTGGCCGATCCAGTCGGAGAAAGCGCCGATCCCCTCGAACTTCGTACCGTCGGTGAGCTGGTGCAGGACTTTCGCATCCCACCCGTCGCCCGGAATTTGCGACAGCAGCTCGACGCCGATAACCGGCTTGAGTTCATCGAACAGCGCTATTTTCAGGGAAGTATTCGGCTGGAACTTGCCGCCATCAGCGGGGGCGCCGGTCCATTCTCCATAGGGCGTATTGCACAGCGCCATCATCATCAGTTCGCCCTCGCTCCAGTCATCCAGCTCTTCATAGTTGGTGCCGGTGATCCCGTACAGGTCAATCGGGACGCCCTGGACGATCCGCTCGATTTCACCATCGTAGATGTCGCTATCCGACAGCGGAAAATAGGCTTTCCCGAAGAGCTCGCCGAATTTTCGCACTCGCTCTTCTTCGGTGCCCGTCATTATCTCCCGACGCTTGCCGGGCAGGTACTCGTCAATCAGCCCGACAAATGCCATCAGGTACTCTCCGCTATCCAGAAACGACAGTAAACTGGTGATGGTCGGCGGACCAATGGTCAACCGGTCGGCCAGTTTGCCCAACGGGTTCCTGTCTGCGGCGGTAGCCCAATTCCGTTTCTTCATTTCTTCCTCGCCCGGGGTTTCAATGCTTTGAGCGCGTTGGCCGCCCGGACGGTCGCGTTGACATAAGCCTTCGCCTCGACAATGGCCAGGTTCACCTCGGCCTGCCGGTCGAGTACGGCATTCATGTCCAGATCGCCGTTCTTGAGCGTCAGTTCGTTGGCCAGGTCGATGAGCAGGAGATGTTTCTCCGGCACTTTATTCAGGATAGCGACCACACGCTTGATATTCTCTGCCTCAGACATAATTTCCTCCCTATTTCTTGGGTATGGGACCGGCGGCCATGGCGCCGCCGCATTTCGGACAGTGCATCGGACCCGATACCGGTACCGGCACATTATTCATATTGGGATAGACGATCTTCTGGACTCCACACCAGCCCGGCCAGCAGTTGCCGCCCTTGCGGGCTTTCTCTGCGGCCGCGAAGTTCTTGGCCTGGTCGGACCCCTTTTTGCCGACCCGTTTCTGGAATTCGTACACGTCCTCCATGACGACCTTTTTCAGTGAGCCGTCGGCGGGCGCTGCCGGATCCGGAACGGGCTGAACCTTGGCGGGGCGCTCGGTGTGTACGGTCTCGGCGTTGGCCAGTTCCGGGAAGTAGGTGGTAAAGTAGCCGCGGACCTCGTCCACCGTCAGGGTGGGGTTGGGATCGGGGAATTCTCTGCCGTCGCAGATAAAGATTCGGGTTCTGGGGGATGGTTTAGTTTGGGTAGTTTCTTCTGTCATATTCACTCCTTTTTAATTCCAGGGCTCCGCCTGGTAATTTTCGTTATGCATCCTGGCAGCCCTCTCGCAGAGAGCGATACCCATGATTTGATTGTTCAGCGGTTGCCATTCGTCCCAACCCGGGAAATTCTGGTAGTAGCAGGCCCGGGCGACCATGCGCCAGCTGTAACAGTCCTGCACCCGCAGTTTACGGACATACTCGGCCTGCTGCCGGGTCATTCTCCGTACATTCTTCTGGCAAATCCGCAGCGTCCGGGAGGCAGCCTTGCCAAAGGCCATCACTTGCTTCGGCCCCTTGAGGGGTATGAACCCGCCCGGCAGCTGCGCCGACGCATCGGTGACCCCTTTCGCGCCAGCCGGTATTCCCTTCATCACCTGCTCGACCATCTCACGGCAGGAGATGAACTTCACCAGTCCGGTCTCCTGTAACGGTCGCAACATGGCGATCTCGTCGGCATCAATCTGTTTTCCCAACCGCAGCATCCGGTCGTCAGTAACGAAGTAATGGATTTCGGGGTTCATGACTTCGCCTCGCCGGGACACGTTTTGTGTACCTGTACTTTCTTGTCGTTCAGGGCAATCTCCTTCATATTGAAGAGCGCATCAGCCACGGTGATTTGCTTCGAGCACAGCGGGCAGATGACGCAAGTTGGCGCCGCGGGCTGTGGCGCCACGATGCCCATGTCTTCTTCAACCACCGGGATAACTTGGGGATCGCGGTTTATGTCCCTGATGATGTGAATTGCCTCTCTGATGTGTTCGCCAACGGGTGCGTCAACCAAGATGACCTTATCGACATGTCCAGTCTTTTCATCCACCGGCACGGATTTCTCCAGTGCGCCCTCAATCGCAAAGGCGGTGGCGGCGCCGGTCGCGCCCTGGTCGTAAATCTTATCGGTCGGCTTCGAGAGGTCGATCTTCACCGGCACGGTCACCACTTCGTACCTCCGGACCTTGTTCTTGGCATTGCTCGGGAGTTTGGTCAACCGGCCCGCCCGGTTCTTCCGATGGGGATGCTGTTTTCCCATGTGCTGATTGAACTTTGGCATTTGTATGCCTCCTTTACCAGTTAATACGGAATTCTCGCCCGCTGATGTTGATGAGCTGTTTGTCGCCCAGCAAGGTGTAGAAAATCTTGATTGCTTCCAGGCAACCGTGAGCATAGTCCGGGTCCGTGGTGACATACACCGTGCGGCTGGAAGCCAACTCGATGGTGAAGCGGAAACCGACTTGTCCGTGTAGTAACCTGGACTTGATGCCTTTCTCTTTCATCAGGCCGGCATAGGTGCCGCTGTAGTCCAGTGTCTTGTGGCCCATGTTCCACCAGTGAACGGTAATGAACCGGCCTCCAGCGGCCTTCTTGGCTTTCTCCCATTCTTCCTTGTTCATTGTATTAATCTACCTCCTGACCGCCGATTTTCCGGCAGTCTTTACATAGCCACCGGCCGAACGCATAGATGGCCAACTCGTTGATGTTGAAGCTGAGGTCTGCGGCGGCTTCTTCTCGGCAGGATTCGCAGTTACACCAGTAGCAGTTAGTCTTTTTCCCGCAGATTTCACACTCGGTCTTTTTCCGGTCGCCGAATTTCAGTACCTTTCTCGACTTCTGGGGTGTTTTCAACGCGGCCCCCAACGTGTCGGAGATTACGCCTCTCATGCCGGTCCGATTAGATGGGAAAGGTCCGAAAGATTGGCCGTTATCCGGGACAATCCGTTCCCGGTACTGGGTGCCTTTGACCTGAAGCTGGATGTAACCCTGGGGCGCCAACTCGGTCGCTTCGCCCGGGGTGATTTCCACCTCGGTCTTTGGCCCGCCCCTTGAGAGCAGGTCCACTTTCTCCACCTCGACGGCGGCCTGGATGGTGTCGGCCTCGATCGGTTTTCCGCGGACATTGGTGAAGAGGGCGTCCTCACCAAATACTTGAAATTTACTCATCTTACGGCCTCCACTTTAGATTTTTCTTGGTCCACTCGGGGAATAACGCCGCTGCGACCTCTTCCGGCAACTTGTTACCGTAATCCAGGACATTACGAAACGGCGTGTACGGGGTCTCGAAATAGGCAGCCCACTCACCGTAGAACCCCTCCGCCGCCGTAACTTTGATGACGGTATCGGGACTGCAATGCTGATACACCATGCCCTGCCGGGTCAGTCCGAGTAAAAAGGGATTGTCTTTGAGTTTCACGTCTTTGGTTTCATGACTTTTGTGCATAAGTACCTCCAAATAACGGGAGTATTTTCTGCTTGGGATTCGGGGGTTCAACCTTGACGGCCCGGGTCACCGGCATGGAGATCTGCGGCCAGTCGTATTTGGCCAGCCATTGGGGTTCCATGTACCGCCAGCCGCGCCAGCGAATCAGGGGAAACGGTATCGGGTTCAGGAGTATTACCAGTTCGCCCTTGATGTCGGCTTTGCCGGCCAGGTCATTGACCTGCGCTTGCAGGGTGTTCATGTCGGGAGTGGAGACCAGGTATGATGCTCCGTAGGCCCGTTGCCCGCAAAGGCGCTTCGGTTCGGCGGCGGCCTGGGCAGAGGAAATGGTCTGGACGTTGAGGTTGGCAAAGCGGCGCTGGTACTCGGCGATCTTGTCCGGGTCGTCAATGATAATCTCGACGCCCTGGAGAACGAAGAAGCCGAAAATCCGCCCTTGCCCTTTCTTCCCATCATCGTGGGCGAGAAAGACTCTGGACCGACCCGGTACTACATCTTCGGGAAGCATCGGCACGCGCTTGCTGCATCCCAGTGTCATCGCTTCTTTGATATAGTCGTCGGCCGTGGGATAGAATTTGTGGCCAACCCACATGCAAAGATCCGGGGCCTTTGTCCCATTTGTCATTGTCCCACCTCCAGCCGGGGCAGTTGCGTTTTACTCGGCGGTGAAAAAGTATCCCGACTAGATTCACCCGACCCGACCACAATGACCCGACCCAGTTTTACCATTGTAATACAACTAGCCCCCCAGTTGTCAAGGGGTAGGGTAATAAATATTTTACGCTCAACCCGACCCCTTGACACCATTTTGGGCTAGTTACTCGCCTCTTTCGGCTCTGCCGTCTTATCATCTATTACAGGCGTTTTGACGGCCTCGACAAGAGTTGGCTCTTGAACTAAAACCTCAGTGGCCACCCCGTCAGGCAAGAGTTCGAGATAAAATTTCCCGGTGCCAATCAAGACCCGACCGACCACTTCCCCGGCCTTGACCGCTTTGATAGAGTCTTCCATGAGCTGCAGGGCCTCCCGTTCGTTTTGTCCAAGAGACTGTTCTCGCGGGAATCCCTCTTTCGGCATCAGCAGGTGCCAGTAGTCTTCCGCTTCCAGAAGACTGGGTGACTTGGTGCTGGAGACCTGGAACGTGCAAGTAGCGCCGCAGCTGGTCAGCCCCCGGCGCAGGTGTTCGGCCTTGTAAGCGACCTTAACATCCGGCCCGGTGAAAACCTGAACCGGCAGCGAGTCGCATCCGATAGTCTCTCCCTCGAAAGACTGGGAGTAGACCTTGCACCCCTTCGAGCTGAAGACCACGCCGGCGATTTCCGCCTTGCGCGCTCGAAGAACCTTGATCCAGGCTTTGGGGTCGATGATGACCTCGGTGGGGAATTCGTCGGGGACGATGCTCGGGTAATCCGGGAACTCTTCGGTCAACAACTGGACCTCGACATCTCCCATCTTGAGGTAGGTCGGTGTAATCTCCGGGCGGATTTCCACCGCCGGCGGGCCGACCTCGATGGCGACTGCAGCGCCGTTGTAATGCCTCTGTGCGAAGTCCTTGACGCCCTTCGGGTCCAGCAACCAGTTACCGGCCGGAAAGGCCAATGCCACCGTCAGGTGGGCCATTCTGAACCCGTCGGTCGCCGTCAGCTGAAGCATCGAGCTGTCCGACTCCGCGTAAACCCCGGTCAGAGGAACCGGGCTACCCTCCGCCACGAACGGTATGACCCGCCGCAGCGACTCGGCCAACTTATCCCCATCGACGGAGATCTTGGCCACTTTTGCTGTGTCTGGCATATTCTTGCCACCTCCTAAATATTTGAGCGTTAATTCGCCCAGGGAAGTGGACTACTGTGCCTGAAAGTAGTCCACTCGGCCTCGGAGAATTCAGCCGCCCTTCGCCAGCCGGTCAAGGTGCCGCTGGCAGGCTTCCATCGCCTCTTCTTTGGTATCGTAATCCCGGTCTTTCTCGACCCGGTTGCCGAAGAGACTGATCTTCCGTGGTTTGCCGTCCACCAGATGTTCGCTCGGGATGCGGACATAAGCCGACCAGCGTGATCCGGGAATACTGTAGCCGCCCTTGTCCAGCCAGTCGTAATGAACGACCTTGTACGGCTCGGCCAGGTAAACCCAATCCCCGTTGAACTCAACCAAGATGAATTCCAACTTTTTACCGGTGGTCACATTTACCCTCCCGGGCGGCTTGCCGGAACGCCGCCCCGCTTTCTTCGATTTTCCGTACCTGCTCTTTGGTCAGTTTGGTCATATCGCATTGGGCGCAGCAGGCATAATGGTCAAGGGTGGGACTCTGCACGATAACTTTTCCGCAATTCGCACACAACAGGCTCATGAGGAGTGCCTCGAATCGACGGCCGCCTCGATGGCGTACTTGACGACATCGTACCAATCGTTCCCCAGTCCCGCCTCGATGCCTTTCTTGACCTGATAGAATTCCCCTTCGAGCAGAGTCACCGACTCGTCATCGCAGACGGTGTCGATGTCGTCTCCCGTCAGGCTGTAAACCGTGTCATCCGTGAGGTCGGACGTGGACTCGATGATGGTCGGGCTGCAGGGCATTTCCTGCGGGGGCAGGCCCTGGGCCACCAGCGTCAATTTCTTTCCATCGAATACCAGCGTGCAGGGCATGTCCGACCGTACCATTTCTCCGAATCTGTCCTGAATCGTTCTGAGGTTATTTCTTGCCGGTGTACTCATCCCTGCACCTCGATAACCTCGACATTTTGCACCTCGCCATCGTCCCACAGCCGGCCGCTGGGAACGTAGAACGATTGACGGACCTCGCTGACCAGTAATGAATCCGTGCATCCCTGGGCGACCGCTTCGTTCCAGTTGTCTTCGTTGACAACCAAATCCACGGTCACATGGAGATGTTTCTGCTTTGTGGCCACTTCAGCCATTTTTGTGTGCCTCCTTTTCCAAATTTGCCAGGCGCTCGGCCAGCGAAAGAACCGGCTGGGGTTCCTTCACCGGCGCCATCCGGTTATTGTAAGACCATGTGCGACTATGGGTGACTCTGGGGCAGGAGATGTGCCAGCCCAACGGGTACCCGTCCAGCGGCGCGAGAATTTCCCCGGCGATGGAGTATGAGTTGATCTTGATTATCCGTACCATCGTCTGATAGAAACGTCCGCAGCTTGTCCACCGGGCGATGCACTCATCGCCCGGTTTCAGTTTTTCCTCGAAACGCAACGCCTCGAAGTAATGGTTGTAATCCACGATGCCCTCAGCAACCTTGAAAGTCGGATTTTCTTGCGTCATCGCTTCATATCCCCGTCTTGTCCAATTTCTTGAACAAATCTTCGAGACTGCCGCCGCGCTCGGACTTCGGTTCGGCTTTCGGCTTGACCGTTACGGGCGGATCGGGCATGGCTGCCGGTTTGGCCTGCTTGGAAATGGCGCTCGGCTGAGTCCCCCGCAGGTAGGCTTCATAGTCCTGGGTGTGCTTGCAGGTACGGCCTCCCGGCGGATTACGGCGTGTCCAGCCCATACAATCGCAGGATGTGGTGCCGTCGCTGACCTCGCAGACGGTGTAACCCTTATTCGGGTCTGACGAACTGGGATACCAGGCTACCGGAGTGAAAGTCTTTCCACCGACATAGGTGGGTGCTTGCGCCCCGGCTTTCCAGAGTGTGCCGCCAATTCTACTTCCCACTGATTCTCACCTCCTTATACCGATTTTCCGATTACTTGCGGCGTGGCCAGGTCATCGGCTACGTCCGCTTTCTCATCATCAGCGACGGGACAAGCCCCATCGCCCTCATGAATGGCAAATGCGACCCCGCATCGCGGACAGAATTTGGAAGGGACAGGTTGATTCATGCAGCGGCCCGCCGGTACTGCGGTCAGCGACTCTTTCCCGCATTTGGGACAGTAGAAATCGTCATGGCCGAAACTGCAGTCCGCCTGGGTGCCGCGCCACCCGCAAATTCCGCAGGTGACATGAGTTGTTTTCCGTTTGGCTGCCAGTGTCATGCGACACCTCCTGTTGTATTGACTATTCCCTGGAAGATCGGCCATATCAGCTGACCGTCTTTGGTGACATCGTAGTATTTGACCCGGACAGTGATTTCCGGGTGTACCCAGGTTTCCAGATTCGGCACTTTCGTACCGGCCGGGAAGGGGTTATCCGCCGTCCTGATATTTTCCAGGTCGTAGTACATATCTTCGACCTGCTTGGCGGTGAACCCGGAACCGGCGCATCCGACATAGACGAGCTGGCCATCTCGCTTGTCGCCCAGCACGATTGCCCCCACGCTTCCCTCGCGCCAGCCAGTCCCTTTCGTGTAGCCGCATATCACAAAATTGTGATATTTGGGGACTTTCATCTTCAGCCAGTCGGCGTTACGGCCACCCGGGACGTACAGGCCGGACTTCGTCTTGGCCATGACGCCTTCTTGCGCCGTTTCGACCGCTTTGGCGTGGAGAGCCTTGCCTTGCGTCTCCACCCAGGGAGACAATTTCAGCACGCCGTTGGGAGTAACGACCTTACTCAAGATTTCCTTGCGCTGCATCAGGGTCGCTTGCGCCTTCCCACCGGCTTTGAGGTCAAACTCATCGACCTCCAGGATATCGAAAACCATGTAGACCGCCGGGAATTGCTTCATCATGTTCTGGATGACCAGCGGGTCATGCTGGTTGAAGCGGTTCTGGATGCGGTTGAATTCGGGTAATCCGTTGGGTCCCAGGGAGACGATTTCTCCGTCGATGATAACGTGGTCGCGGGAGATCAACTTGGCAATATCGGCCAGTTCCGGGAATTGGGCCGTGTAGTCCGCCCCGCTGCGGCCTTGCAGCTTGTAACTATTACCGTCTTTATGTCCCAACATTCTCATACCATTGAATTTCCATTCAAACACATGGTCTGGTGAATCAAAGGGTTCCTGTGCTGTTTCAGCTAACATCGGTTTTATTATTTCCATAGTTTTCACCTTTTACCTGAACGACGCCGTGGGATGCCTTTCTTCTGCATCTGGATAGCTACCGTACTCCAATGAAGACCATACGGGGCAGCAATTTCCTTGAGACTCATCCCCTGAACCTCATACATCTGCACTAATTCCTCTCGGGTAAATTCGTGCTTAGTTTCATGGTCTCTGGTATGGATAGGTCTGGGCTTTGCCTCCAAATTCTTCGGGTCGTCATCCCCTTTGTCTTCATTGATGTGATGAGCCACTTCCCGAGGCCAATCAAGATACCTTCCCAATTTAGCTTCAAGAACCACTATGGCTCTCTGAACATAGCCGTTTTTCTTTGCCCTGGGATGCTCAGGTAGTCTAATCCAGACACGTCCCGTTTTGGGGTCAGTCCAGCCTTTCGATTCCCGAATCCGACTCGCCTTGTAGCACTTTAAGCATCTCTTCCCAAGAGATGGCCCACCACAATCAATGCAGGTCATTAGCTCACCGCCGCAGGGGTTTTCTTGGCATTGGCGGCGTTGATGGAGGCCATCAGCGCATCCACCAGGTCGGGCGCAGGCGCTTCAACGACGACTTCCGGGGTGAACGGTTTGCCATCCAGTTTCGACTGGATGATTTCTTTGAGCGCCTCCCGGTACTTATCTTCGTACTTGGAGAGGTTGGTCTTATCGCTGGCCATGGACTGCACCAGGGAGACGGCCATCGTCATCTCGCGCTCAGAGACATCCGCCAGTTTGACCTCGACTTCGGATGTGGGTTTAATCTCATCCGCGTAGTACAGGGTTTGCAGTAGAATGACCTTGCCGAATGGCCGGATGGCGCATAACTTTTCCTTGGTCTTAAAGGTCAACTTGGCTATCCCGACCATGTTGACTTTCGCCATCGCCTGCAGGAATAGGGAGAATGCCTTGACGCCTGCCTCTTCGGGGATGACATGGTACGCTGATTCGTACATCCGGGCGTCAATTTCGCCCGCCGGTACGAATTCCAGTACGTCAATGTTTTTCAGGGATTTGAGCCGAGCTGAGGCAAGTTCGGCCTCTTCCAGATAAACGTACTGGTCTTTCCCGACCTCATAGCCTTTGACGAGGTCTTTCCGGTCTACCGTAACATTGCACTTCGGACAGGTCAGCGATTGCTTAATCCGCCCGCCGCAAGCACGGTGCATTTGGTGGAAGTCGATACTTTTCTCATCCACCGCGGTATAGAGTTTGATGGGGATAGAAACCATTCCAAACCCTAAACCACCTTTCCAGGTTGATTTCGGTGCCATTTGCACCACCTCCTAAATTTATTCCGGGGTTCTTGTCCCCACTGAGCAGCAGTAGCGGTCGAAACTACTGCTGCCGGAGTGGAGAGAAGAGCCTATCGCCCTATCAGGGTTTTAGCTCGGAGTTGTCGGGGTGTTTTCCAATTTTTCTTGCTCGGCGATTTCTTTCTCCATAATGGTGACCTTGTCCTGCAGAATGTCAATTACGCCTGACCACTCAGGAACGATGCCGTCCAACGGGGAAGATTGCGCCTGTTTCAATGCCCGCCGTTCATTCTCCAGACAGGCTCGCATGAATTCCAGTTCGACGCTCATAATCCCATTTTCCGGTCGAGCATCAGTTCCCGTCTGGCCTCTGCCTCGGACGCCATTCTGTCGGTGATTTGCCTCTCGGCCTCCTGCCAGATTTTGAACTGCTCATCTTTGGGGAGGGTGTCAAACTCGTAGGAAGTCCACTTGAGAGCTATCTCGCTGGCCAGTTCTTCGACCGCTTCCTCGAAGTCGAATCTGTCGGGTCGATATTTCCGGGTCACATCGCCCAGAGCCTTGGCCACCTCTGTCAAGACTCGCGGGTCATTGGGGTCGTTAATCCCCATTCTTTCGGCAACGGCATCCATCGTGTGTTTCATCGCACCCATATGGTTATCCCCCATAAATTTATTTTCGAGACTCACCGCCTCGCTGGACAGGCGGAAGTGTCAGCCTCCGCCTGTGTGGGCGAATCGGTCAGTTACTTTTCCGCTGTGATGACAATTTTGATTTTGTCAGGGTTTCCCAGGGCAGCGGCTTCGGGTTTCTTCAGGTAGATGTTGTGTCCGTTCTCATCTCCCCACCGTACCGAATTCTTCAGGTCTTTGCTGGTGTCCTTCGTCAAAATTAAATCCAATTACTCCACCTCCTTTTTTATTGGACTCGTATCAACACTGGGGTCAATTCCCGGGCCGGTTGCGCCCGGGAGGTGAAACGTCATCGCCATGAATCCCGGCTGCCCTGAAAGCTGACGCACGATTTTCAGGGTTTCCTCGTTGCAGGTATGACAGTGGTAGGGGTCGAACCCGTCTGGATACTCGGCCTTATTCTTGCCGCAGAGCTGGCACATCCCGCCATTGGTCTTATGGATTTCGGCCATGCGTTGAGCCTTGGCCTGCATATCAGCCATGACCTGACTGAAAGAGGTTCTGGGGATTTTATTCGGTGTCGTCATCCCGCCACCCGATAATATCCGGCATCTTTGGCCTCCGGCATTTCCGCCTGGCATGAGGCATCCGGCTGAATCAGTATATTGGGATTGACGCATTTGTTACCCTCCTTGTTCCACCAGATACATTGTTTTTTCCCTTCTCGTAGCTTGCACATCGTTTGGCCTCCTTTAAGATTTACTTACTAACTTTTCCACCAGCTGCCCGACTTTGTGGGGCAGTTCGGAGAATGAGTTGATTGTCTCCCAGTTTCCGGCGCCGTACTGCGCTTCGGCCATCTGGTCGTATCCGGCGGGGACGATTGCCCAGACCGCGTAGCCCGCTTTCCGGCAATTTGCGACCGCCTCGATGACCTGCTGAGAATTATCCGGCGACCCATCGGTGAAGTGGATGATGACTTTCTGCTTTTCCGGCATTCTGTCCATCAGTACCTTGACCGTGCCGATGGCCGGGCCGGAGGGAGTGCCGCCACCCTGGGCCACATTCCCCAGGCAGAGCTTTCCCAGCGCCCTGTCGCAAATCCGGGTCGTTTGTACGTCATTGTCGCCGCCGGTGTAGGTCAGCGCCAGGAAATTCACGCCCTGTTTCCGTATCAACGCCTCGGCGAATACGCAGGCCGTTGCCCACACTACGGACATTCGGCTATCCATCGAACCGGATACGTCCAGCAGCAGCCCTACGGCCAGACTTGGCGTGTCCACGGTCTGCTTGCGGGAGTAGACGTGCAGGTTTCCGGCGCCGACTCTCGCCAGCGCCCGACCATTGAGTCTCCCGGCCAAGAGTCCGTTCTGCCGTTTGGTCTTTTGTTGTTTCTGCCGGTCGAATACCCGGGACATTTCCGCGATTTCGCTTTGCACTTCGGCGTGGACGCGGTTGGCAGCCTCGGCATTGTACTCCCCTTTCTGTGTCAGGGCGGCGATACAGCCGTACCGTCCCTGGCAAACCTGCTGAACGGATTGAGATAAATCCTCCATTTCGTGGGCGATGGCATCCATCACCGCTTCGAGCAGCTTTTCGGGAATCTCGCCGAGCTGCCGGATGTCGAAGTCATCCAGGTTGCCTTCGACTCCCTGCTCTTGTCCGCCCGGCGCTGAATCCGGCGCTTGCGCGGTTTGAGGTGCGCCCTGCTGTTGGGAATCATCACCACTGGGATTCTTCCCGCCGGCCTCGCTACCGCCTTCTTCCGCTTCGCCAGCCTCGCCCGCCTCGCCTTCGGCCTCATCCCCACCCTGCTCGCCATCATCCCCGGCCTCATCTCCATCGTCAGCGGTTGGCTCGGCATCCTCATCACCACCCAATCCCTCTTCATGGTCGGCCTCATCAGCCTCGGCCTCATCTCCGGCCTCGGCTTCGGTCTTATCGGATTCTCCGGCCTCGCCCTTTTCATCCGTTTGGGGTTCAGGTTCGGACTCGGAATCGCTTGCTCCATTGGCTTCCGTCCCATCGGCCTCTCCGGTCTCTTCGGACTTGCCGGCCTCGGCCTCGTCATTCCCGGCATCTGGTTCGGATTTCGGCTCGCCCTCGCCCTCGCCCTTGCCGTCTCCCGGCGTACCGCTTTCTCCCTCCTGGGGTTCGCCCTCATCGCCTTGCTCTTCGCCTTCCTGCGGTTGCGGTTGGGGTTCCTGTTTGGGAGGCTCCGGCATCTTCGGCTGTGGCGGAGGCGGCGGCGTCCGCGGCATCAGTTCATCGCTGGCCGGAAATTCCTTGTCGAGCAGTAGCCAGCACTCGACCGCGAATCCCACCCGCTTGGCGGGGTCTTTCGTCTGGATGGCGGACATGGACTGACTCATCAGGAAATTGATGGCCTTGGCTACTTTCTTGCTCATCCGGGCAGGAATTTCGTGGTCGTACAGCGAGCAGGCTATCCAGAGGTTCACGATGAAATTCCGCGGCGGGTCATCCATCTGCGCGATTTTGTCGAAGTCCGCCGGTCGCTGGACAGCCAGCGCGTGGCGTGAAATCTTGATGTACTCGCCCAGCACTTCCCACTTTTCGGCCACATGGTAATCAATGTAGGCATCTTCCAGAATGTTGTCGATGCGGAGGATCTCCGTCATGATGGGCGACTTGAGTCCCATGTTCTGCGCTTCCAGCCAGGCATCCTTGGCCCGCCGGGCGCTGTGGTTTTGGAGATAGAGCGCAACCTTGACTCTGGTGTCCGGGTCTGACCAGAGACAATGCCCACCCTCATGGGAGGCATAACCGATGATTTCATCCACCGCCGACCCCCGGAAAGGCGGCTTCAACTTGGCCACCGGCGAGTAATCCAGGAATACCGCCATGCTGTGCGATTGTCCCTGCATCACATCGTACCAGTAGGTCGTGGAATGGCCGTTGAGCGACCAAGATGTACGGACGCCCGACCCCATGACACCAATCATGGAATCGGCGCCGCCCAGGACGGAGGCCAGTTCGGCGACCCTGTCGGTGGATTTATCCTGCCGCCAGAAGTCAGATAGGTTTCTGTCCCGCTTCATTGTCGGCCTCCTTCAGTGCATCGAGTTCGACCAGTTCGTCCCCGATTTTCAAATCTTTCAGCAGGGCGATATCCTCACCCTGACTGGTCTTATCGGGAATCGACCGTACAAGGTCAATTCCATCATTGTGCAGGAAAATGTATGCGCCGTTGATTGCGGCCAGCTCGTCAGGCGTGAGCGTGGAGAACATGACGGCCTTGAGCTTGGCAAAGGCACTTTCCACCAGTCCCACCCGCTGGTCAATCCGGGCTGTCTCGTCAATATCCCGCATGACGTGGGCGAGTTCTTTCTCCAGTTCGGCGATGCGTGCCTTGCGGACGGATTCATCAACTATCATCTTCATCCGTCGCCTCCCCGTTGACCCATGCCTCATCCACCTTGCCGATAACCTGCAAGTGCTGGAGAAGCGTTTTCCGGTCAACATCTTCATCCAAATCGTTGATGATGGCGTACATCACGGCCTCTTGGATGGGCAGCCCTTCCACTACATCTTCGGCTGCCACCAGCAGTTGACGTGTGGATGGCCGGACAGTAATCTTCGGGTCGCGGCGGATATCCCGGGCAAACCGCGATAGCTTGTCGGCCACTTCCTTGCTGACCCCTGTACGCCGTTGGAGAATCTGACTTTCCACATCTTGCGGCGGCCAAGTCAGTACGATTGTCCTGCCGAACCGTTCCTTGATGGCCTTGTCCATGGGGTTTGTCCCGATGTACTCGGCGCCAAGATTCATGCAGGCGAAGAACACGACTCCCGGCGCCACCTTGACTGTCCGGCGTAAATCGTGTACCCATGCCGCCCGTCTCCAGTCCCACAGGCCGAAATTGGCGTTCAAGACTTCCGGCGGACAGCGGTTTGGCTCGTCATTGATGATGACGCAGCCCGGAGTTTCCAGGGCATCCACGTAGCGGGCTTGCTCGTAGAATGTCCCCTGTTCCATTGAGAGCCTGTCTTTTCCCCAGACTTCGGAGGGTTCTTGGTACATCCCCCAATGTACCTCGAAACAGGGCTTTTTGCGGGAGGCGGCGAATTCCCATCCCAGGGTTGTTTTGCCGACACCAGCCGGACCGAGGACTTTAACGTTGATGATTTCCCCCCGGTCGGCCATTTTCCCGACGATGTAGAGTTCCTTCGCCACCGGCTTGGACACCCAGAAGTTCGGCTGGGGCGGAGGCACGAAAATCCCGGCGGGCAGCTCTGGCGCTGGCTCCGGGACTTTTCCCGCCGGCGGGTCTGTTGAGGGTACAGCCGCAGGGGCGGGAGTTGGGACGACCACCTTTTCCGGGGCTTTGGCCTCCGGCGTTGGCGGTGTCTGTATGGGAGTTCCCTGCTGGTGTACGCTGGCCTTATGGTTGGCAAGGTCGGTATCCGACCAAGCCTCATATCCGCAGACATCGCAGGGAATCTTGGGATGCTTTGTTACTGGCATCTCTCCCTCCACGGTAAAAATTGGCTACCAGGGACTCGACCTGTCCCTTCAGCGGTTCTCAGGCCGCTGTCCGGGGGCGTCAATCAACCGACTGGCGTCCCCGGACAGATGCCCGGGAAACGAGTTTAGGCGGAGATTTCTCTCCGCCTATCGCGTTATTCGATTTTCCTCGCTGGCCTAGTTGGTGGCGGCAGGGCTGGCCGGAGTCTCGGCAGGGGCGGCCACTTTTTCCCGCTGGATGATTTTCTTTTTCCAGTCGGCAGATAGGCGGTCATAGCGATTATGGCCGGGACGGCTGGCCTTATCAATGCCCAGCTTGTCCATCGCCGCTTGTACGGTATCACCCAGGACTTGGCCGTCCGCGCCTACGTACTCGTACACTTTCCCGGTTTTGTCCGTGGTGGTGGTGGTGGTGGTGGTGGTGGACGTTGTCTTGACCGGCGCCGGCTTGGTGGCCACTTCAATGGAAAGTTTCCCGGCCTCGTCTACCTTCAGAGCGAGGAATTTCCCGGACAAAACCTTCAGGTCGATTTTGGCCTTCCCGGCTTCAGTGGTCAAGTATCCCGCCAGACTTGCGCCAAGCGTGTTCAGGGCTGTTTCCGCCGCAGACTTGCCTTTTTCCTCCTCAATCTGCGCCTTGAGTTTCTCCATCCGTTCCAAGAGACTGGCCATCTTGCTGGATGCGTTCGCTGTTGTGTCCATTAGACACCTCCATATTTTTTTCTTGGGATGGATTCTAGCACTTGCACCTTGCGCCTTGCGCTTGGTGGTTTTGTGCTTTTTCATCCCACAACATAATAATACAACAATAGGCGTACGTTGTCAAGCGCACAACACACGTTAGGCGTGCGTTAAAATACAGCTTGATTTAACGCCTCTAGCCTCGACCTAAAGGGCGCAGTTAAGGGGTCTCTTTGACAGCCAGCGGGATAGAAAGGGGATAGTGCGACATGAGTGTACAAAGGTGAACAGAGATGAACAGAAGTGAACATACCAGAATCAGATTGAGGCTAATCGAAGGGGTCTTCTCATAGCCCTGGCCGGTGAACGATGGCCTCGTAGGCCACTGTACGCAGCCGTTTAGAGCTAATTCGTGCTACTTAGAGCCATATTGGGCAATATGGGGTGATAATGGGTGAGATTCTGGCAGTTAGTGATAGAAAGGTGTCAGATAATGATAGATGTCAGTCAGTGGGGGTATTGTAAAGATCATCAGCCGGTATTGTCAAGCTGTGGCCGGGGGATTGTCAAGATTAGCGGTCGTATCGCTGGTGGTATGACCTGGCAGCCTTGGCCAGCAGCCCCTTCACCGGCGCCAGCAAATCTTGGCCGATTTCCCGGGTGGATTCGGGGTTGACGACAAACCGGCCGTCTGCCCCCAGGTCGCTGACCACGTTCTTCGGGTCGTAACTTACCTGGAGGATCTCCGTACCCGAACCGTAGTAATCTCCATAATAGGTAATGGCATCCCGCAGCGTGGGGCAGACCCATTCACCCGGCGCGTCGCCATACTTGCTCCGGAACGCCTCAAGAACGGACGGCCAGTTGTAATGACCGGACTTCGGCATACCCAGGAACCGGGCCACGTCGTCCAGCAGATGGTCGTTCTCCAGTTCTTCGTACTCGAAGTTGAGTACCTGCCAGGCCGTGGTCTTTTCGGGATAACCCACCCGGTAACCGTTCATTGCCGCATCGCCACCCGCCAGTTGGTTGCCCACTTGTCCGGGTTGAGGTTGCGGAGCTCGGCGTCGCGCAGCCCGTCCTTGTACTTCTTAACTGCTTCCGGCCCGAACCCAAACCAGCGATAATGCAGGCCCGCCTTCCACTTGGCATCTTCATAGTTATCGGCCATCTGCCGGGCCTTTCGCTGGAGCTTGTGCTCACCTTTCTCCGACATATCGAACAGGTTGCGGCCGGAAGACGGCCTGGGGTTATAGGTGTATCGACTCCGGGCAGCACTGCCCGAGGTAATCATGGTGTACGCGGCATTGATCTCGGCCATCCGGACGGTAGCATAATCCCGCCGGGTGGGGTTAACATCGGGATGATACTGCATGGCCAGCCGGCGATAGGCGCTCCGGACCTGCTCCGGGGTGGCGTTAGAATTGAGACCGAGAACTGAATAGGGATTTACAGTTACCATGTCCGGCGAACCTCCTCCATGAGAATGTCGAACGCTTGTTCCATTGGTACGGTTTTCAGGATTTTCCCCTTCTTGAAGATGGCAGCTCTCCCGACTCCCATGGCGATACCGATATCGGCGTTTTTCGCTTCGCCGGGGCCATTAACCTCACAGCCCATGACGGCGACGGTGACCGGCAGGCCGAGCTTCTGGACGGCCCGCTGCACCCTGGCAGCAAACCGGATGAAAGGGTCGGGATTATTCGTCTTCGGGTCGCGCAGATGGGTACGTCCACACGTCGGGCAAGAAATGAAGTCCGGCGGCAGCGGATCTCCGCAATATCTGATAACCGGATCGCTCCGGAACGGGCACTCTTCCATATTAACTCCGCGTATCGGCCTTGGCTAATAACCAGGCATGATAACAGATATCAATGTAGTCGCTCTCGGATAATAACCCCTGATCGAACTTCATTTTAGCCTGGGCGGCAGAGGTCTCGGCTTTCCGTATAGAGGGCAGTAGCAATCCCTCCAGGACTCTGGCTTTCAGGTAGTCTTCCCGGGTTGGGATCGAAGAACGCCCCGACCCCATCGCCCCCAAATTCCAATTGCACAGGAACGGTTCACCTTCTTTGGGATAAACACGCCTGCCCTTGATGTCCATTACAACTTCTTCTGCGTTCTGGCGATAATGGCCGCCTTAGCATAATCCGCGACGTTATTAAACTGCCGGTCGGTCTCCAGTCTACCGAATCCCGACCAGGTTGCCTTCAGGTTGAGAGCTCCTCGGCTGAAGTCATAGAGCCATAGTTTGATTTGGGAATTCTCCCCGCGGCGCTCCATGGCGATGTAGTACGGCCCGATCCACTGCTGCCGCTGGGCATCAGGACCGCGCTTGCTGCGGTTGGGCCCCTCATACGCCGGTACTTCTCTTTCCGGGAAGAACATCGGCTTGAAAGGCTGTAATCCCGAAGCATTGATGACGGCCGCGACTTCTTCATCACTGGGAGGTGTTTTATCGAGCCAAGCTGGTGATACCATATTGATCACCTCCTTATTTTGTAGTGGGTTGGATGCCGTCGAGCTTCTTCATGTTGGCCAGTGCATTTTGGAGATAATTCAAGGTGTAGCCTTGATCAGGCTGGAAATTGGCGATCTGTTCCTCCAGCGTGCTGACCTCGTATTGCGCTAACTGCTCCCTCTCGGCAGCCGATACCTCGGAATAGGGATAATTGTATTCGAGCAGGTCTTCTTGCAACTGAAGGGAAATATTGCCGGGTTCCGGCAGAGCCGTCGTGCTGACGGGCTTGCTGGCACACGATGATGAGAATAATACTAACAGTGCTAACAATACCGTTAACACTACTGCTAACCTACCCTTCAT
>Ga0326727_10008954_pt1 | contig 25010 bp, 21 predicted proteins | sample MB2enrmetagenome_FD_207643 | JGI IMG/M metagenome (GOLD analysis project Ga0326727, IMG submission 207643) | Lab enriched peat soil microbial communities from McLean, Ithaca, NY, United States - MB29MY | ecosystem: Environmental > Terrestrial > Soil > Wetlands > Peat | place: USA: New York... | reverse complement strand
GGCAACGGACGCGACGAGGTGGGGCCTGCGGATCGAGATGGTGGAGACCTCCGACCTCGACGCGCTGCGGGCGGCGGTGCGGCCTGGCGAAACCCGGCTGGTCTGGGTGGAGACACCGGCGAACCCGCTGTGGACCATCACCGACATCGAAGCCGTGGCGGCGATTGCGCATGCCGCCGGGGCGCGGCTGGCGGTCGATTCCACCTGCGCGACGCCGCTGCTGACCCAGCCGCTGGCGCTTGGCGCCGACCTGGTCCTGCATGCCGCGACGAAATACCTGAACGGTCATTCCGACGTCATCGCCGGTGCGCTCGCTGCAAGCCGGACCGATGAGTTCTTGGACCGCATCCTGCGCAACCGGCGGATGTTCGGGCAGATCCTGGGACCGCTGGAAGCCTACCTGCTGCTGCGCGGCATGCGTACCTTGCCGTTGCGCGTGCCGGCTGCCTGTGCAAGCGCGGCAGAACTCGCCACCCGGCTCGAGGGTCACGCCCTTGTCGCTGAAGTGCTTTATCCGGGGCTGCCCGGCCATCCGGGGCACGCGGTCGCACGTCGGCAGATGCGGGGCGGGTTTGGCGGCATGCTGAGCATACGTGTGCGCGGCGGCGAGGCGGCCGCGGTTGCGACTGCGGCTCGGGTGGTGCTGTGGAAGCGCGCCACCTCGCTCGGCGGGGTGGAAAGCCTGATCGAGCACCGTGCCTCGATCGAAGGTGAGGGCACCCCTTGCCCGACTGATCTGCTGCGACTGTCCGTCGGCATTGAGGACGTCGAGGATTTGTATTCCGACCTCGATCAGGCGTTGCACGGATCGCGGACATGACCAGGCGGCGGGGCAACCCCGCCTGGCCGAGGCCGTTATTGCTCTATGCGCCTTCGTCTTTTGGACGAGCGATCGTGATCCGGGGCGGGTTCCGCAGAGTCTGCAGGATGACGCAATAGCGCTCCGTGGTCTCGATCAGCCGCGTGAGCTTCGCCGGATCGGCATCGGTATCGAGTTGGAAGCGGAGGGTAATATCAGTCAGTCCGATCGGCGCCTGCCGATCGATGCCAAGCGTGCCGCGGGCGTCCCACGTGCCTTCGGCGACGACACGGCCATGGCGTATGATGATCCCCATCGCGGTCGCGACTGCGCGCAAGGTCACTCCGGCGCAGGCTACCACGGCTTGCAGCAGCATGTCTGCCGAGCATGCCAGATCGCCGGTGCCGCCGGTCGCCGGGTGCAGCCCGGCGATCGTTTCACCGCGCCACGAGGGCACGACGCAGGAGATAGCGTCGGGGTCCAGACTGGCTTCCGCCCGTGCCGGGATAAGGGCGTCCTGCGGCGTTTCGCGATAACGCTGCTTGAGCGGAGCCTGCAGGGCACGCAGCTGGGCGGCGTTCATGTTGTGAATCTCCCTGTTGGATGAAAGATCGAAGCGGTGGCCGGCGGGATGTGACGCGACCGTCGGACTCCGCTGTTGGACAAAACCGTAGGGCCGGTCCTGGCGCCGGCCGACCGCAGTGGCGGACGGTAGCCGAGCGCTGTGCTGACCGCCAACGATCGGTACTCGTATGGCCGCTCATGGGAAACCCGGCACGGACCACGGAGGTCGCCGCTCCGGTGCGTCCGGATCAGTGGATCATCAGAGGAATGTGGAAGTAGAGGTTGCACGATTTGACAGCGCGGATCATACCGGCGATCCGTGCATTTCACCAAGCGGACAACGACAACCAGCGTTACCTGTTTTCCCACAGCCCGGAGAGGGCGCAATCCGCTTGCCGGAGTACGTCTCCCGCTGCAAGTGGCGGTGCGCCCGGGGCGTGGCCGGGACAATAGCGCTGGAAGGGATCAGGCTGGAAGCCTCGGGATTAGTCATTGATATGCCTGGACGAATACGAACATGGATGTTGTAGCACCGCGCCGGCGTGCGCGCCGGATTGCGCCGGAAACGCCCGCGCACGCCATCACGCGAGACGACGTTTTCGCCGAACTCCGCCGGCTCGGCGCCACCATCGCGGGCTTCGCGCCGGTGGCGCGCTGGGCTGCGCACGGCGAAGTGCCGCCGGCCTATCGCCCGGCGGCAATCTGGCCGCTGGCACGGACGGTCATCGCCTTTGGCGTGCCGATGCTGCTGCCGGTCATCGAGTCCACACCCTCGATCAACTACCAGGAGCACTACGACACCTCGAACCGGCTGCTGGATGAGATCAGCTTCCGGCTGGCGATCTGGTTGAACGAGGCCGGCCATGCGGCAATGTCGTTGCCTCGCGACGGTTACGCCAACCTGGAGGTGTTGCTGGCCAATCCGTTCGCGTCGTTCAGCCATACCTATGCCGCGAAATATGCCGGGCTGGGCACGGTGGGGATGTCGCGCAACCTGTTGGTGCCGCAATACGGGCCGCGCGTGCGGCTCAATTCGGTGTTCACCGCCGCCCTGTTCGAGGGCGATCCCGAATGCACCGAGGAATTGTGCTCGGCTTGCCGGGTCTGCGAGCGGGCCTGTCCGACCGGGGCAATCCGCGCGCGGGCGGACGGTGTGGTGGGTGATCTCGACAAGGAGGCCTGCACGCGCCACCACATCGCCCTGCGCAACGAGGGGCGCTGGCCCTGCGGCATCTGCGCCAAGGTCTGCGCCGTCGGCGCTGACCGCAGGCAGTACGGCAGGCCGGGCGTGAAGCGCTACCTCGATGAGCGCGCCGCCCTGGACAAGGACCCCGAGGATCCGCGCTTCCGCGCCGAGGTGCACCTGAGGCGACATGGCTCCGGTGGCACCCGCATCGCGTGAGCGGCGGCGGTGCCTTCGAAGGGTCAAACGGTTGCGGCAACCCTTTGGGAGAAGCCGCTCGCATGCCCAAGGTCGGCCAGCAGCCGGCGTTTGCAGTGCAGAAAGTCCGGGTCGGCCCGGTCGCGCGGCCGCGCCAGAGGGGGAACGAGCTCGGTTCGGACGCGGCCTGGATCGGGCTGCATCACCACGACGCGGTCGGCCAGGAACAGCGCCTCTTCGATGTCGTGCGTGACCAGGATCATGGTCGGCTGATCATCACCCCACAGGTCCAGCAGATGCTCCTGGAGGTCCCCTCGGGTCAGGGCATCGAGCGAGGAGAACGGCTCGTCCAGCAGCAGCACCTTCGGGCGCCCCACCAGCGCCCGCGCCAGGGCTGCGCGCTGGGCCTGGCCGCCCGACAATTCGCGCGGCCAGTGGCCGGACCGGGAGGCCAGACCCACGCGGGCCAGGCACTCCGATACGCGCCGCGTCCGCTCGTCGGCGGGCAGATGGCGGATGCCGAAGGCCACGTTCTGATCGATGGTCAGCCACGGCATCAGGCGCGGCTCCTGGAACACCAAGCCGATCTCGGCACGCGGCGCGGTGACCGGGGTGCCGTCGAGGGCGATGCGGCCGGCGGTGGGGCTGTCGAGGCCGGCGATCAGCCGCAGCAGGGTGCTTTTGCCACAGCCCGAGCCGCCGACGACGGCGAGGATCTCGCCAGCGGCGACCGTCAGATTCAGCCCGGCGAGGGCCAGTACGCCGTTGGGATAGCGCTTGTCCACCTGGTTCACGCTCAGCATGGCACTACTCCGCCGGCTTGAAGGAATCCTGCCAGGTCAGGAAGCGCGCCGAGACCGAGGCCAGCAGCCAGTCGGTGAGCTTGCCGAGCACGGCGAACGACGTGATGGACGCCAGGATGACCGCCGGCCGGCCGGTCTGCTGGCCGTCGATCAGCAGGAATCCGAGCCCGTCCTCGGCGCCCATGAACTCGGCCGCCACCACGAACATCCAGCCCAGGCCAAGACCGGATCGCAGGGCGACGACATAACTTGGCAGCGTCGCCGGCAGCAGGATGCGGGTGATCATTTCGCGATGGCTAAAGCGGAAGATCCGCCCGACCTCGACCAGCTTGCGATCCACCCCGCGAATCGAAGCCGACAGGCTGAGGTAGATCGGAAAGAATACGCCCACCGCGATCAGGATCACCTTCGAGGTCTCGAAGATGCCGAACCACAGGATGAACATCGGCACCCACGCGATCGACGGGATGTTGCGCAGGGCCTGCAATGTCGGGTCGATCAGTTGCCGGGCCAGGGTCCAATAGCCGCTGACGGCACCCAGCACGGTGCCCGCCGCCACGCCGAAGGCGAAGCCGAGCGCGACACGCTGCAGCGTGGCCAGCACATGGCCGGCAAGCTCGCCGCTCTGGGCCAGGGTCGCCAGCGTCGCCAGTATTCTTGAGGGGGTCGGCAGCAGGCGGCCATCGGCCCAGTGCGCCGCCACCGCCGCCTCCCAGGCCAGGGCCAGACCGAGAGGGAGAATGAAACCGATCAGCCGGTTGCCGCCCGGCCACGCAGTGTGGGGCCACGCGTGGCCGGGCAACGCCTCCGTCTCCGTCACGGAAGCGGCGGCGAGTGCGGCTCGGCACGCGGAGGCAGTCTCCGCGTGCGCGCTCACGTGATGCCGAGCCTGGCGGCGAACGACGCATCAATCAGCGTCGCGGCGGTCGCGGGCACGTCGACATCGGCCGGGACAACGCCGGCCTGCTGCAGCGCGACGCCGGCGGACTCGATGGTCTGGCGCTGGCGCTCGCCGATGGCGGCGGTGGAAAGGTCGGTCCGCTCAAGCTGGCGGGCGGCCACCGCCTCGGAGAGCTTGGCCTGCGCGACGATGGACTTCTTCAGGTCTCCGGGATTGGCAATTGTGAAGGCGCGAGCCCGCTCGTAGGCGGCGAGGACCCGCAGTACCAGATCGGGATGGTTCGTGGCGAAAGCCTCGCTGGTGTTCAGCACGCCCCAGGTGTTGATCGCGGCATTGCGGTAGAACAGCCGCGCGCCGTCATCGAGTTCGGCCTGGGCCATCAGCGGATCGAGGCCGGCCCAGGCGTCGACATCGCCCTTGGCCAGCGCCAGACGTCCGTCCTGATGCTGGAGCAGCACCACTCTGACGTCCTTCTCGGTCAGGCCGTTTGCCGCCAGGGTGCGGATCAGGAAGATATGCGGATCGGTGCCGCGCGTGGCGGCGATGCGCCGGCCCTTGAGGTCGGTGACCTTCTGGATGGCCGAGCCGCCCTGGGTAACCAGGGCCGTCCATTCCGGCTTAGAATAGACATAGATCGACTTGACCGGATTGCCATTGATACGGGCCAGCAGCGCGGCGCCGCCGGCGGACGAGCCGAAATCCAGGCTCCGGGCGTTCAGGTATTCAAGCGCCTTGTTCGATCCAAGCGACAGCACCCAGCGGAGCTTGATGCCGTCCTTGGCAAGGTCCTGCTCGAGCCAGCCCTTCTCCTTCAGCACCAGGCTGACAGGATTGTAGTAGGCATAGTCGATCCGGATTTCATCGACCGCGCTGGCGGCCCTGGCGATGTGAGGGGCGGGCAAGGTGGCGGCGAACGCGCCGGCACCGAGTGCCGTCACCAGCGACCGACGGCCGAGACCGGACCTGCACCGTGCCGTTGGTTCAACGCGGCCGTCCGGTTGGTGGGCTTCGATGTCGCAAACGCGCATGGGCTACCTCGCGTGGCTCCGGGCGGACAAGGACAGGAGAACGGCACAAGGTGGCGGACCTTACCACGGCCGTCAACAGTCATTATCTCGAACCACGAGTGCGTGTTGTTATATTGGATATGATTCGGTGTGCCTCGACGCGGGCGATCAGGGAGGCGATGTGTTGGAGCAGGCAAAGCGCCGGTCGCGCCACTCAAGCGCGGCGCGCATGCCCTGGTGGCGGACGATGTCCATGAACGCCGCCTTGTCGGGACTGCCCTCGGCCTCGATCATTATGTCCTGATCGAGCGCGATTTGCAGCGCATCAGCCATGCCCATGCGATCATAGCCGCGGTTGATCGCGGCCTTGGTCCGGGTGACCAGCCGAGGATCGATCATCGTCAGGCGCCGCGCCGTCTCGAGCGCTTCGGCCCGCAGCGCGTCGGCTGGCACCACGCGGTTGATCAGGCCGAGCCGCTCGGCCTCGGCGGCACCGATATTCTCGGCGCCGGTCAGCACGATCTCCTTGGCCGTCTTGGCGCCGATCAGCCAGGGAAGAATCATGACCACGATCCCGGCGCCGAACTTGAGTTCAGGCAGTCCGAATGACGCGGTCTCGGCGGCCAGGGTGAGGTCGCAGCACAGCGCCAGCTCGAAGCCGCTGGCGACGGCATGACCGTTGACCGCGGCAATGGTCGGCTTGGACAGGCGCCAGAAGCGAATGATCGCGTTGAAATCGTCCTGCAAAATCTTCTGCCAGGCGGCAACGCCCTGTGGCCGCGCCTGCATCTGTTCCTTGAGATCGAAGCCAGAACAGAAGGCGTTTCCCGCGCCGGTCAGCACCAGGGCACCAATGTCATCGTCGGCTTCCACCCGGTCGAGCACAAGATGCATCTCGGCCAGCATGCGCCGGTTCATGGCATTCAGCCGGTCCGGCCGGTTCAACGTGAGGAGACCGACCTTGCCGTGCGTCTCGAAGCACAGGGTCTCCAACGTGGACGGGCATTCAAGGGGGCGCTGCAAGCTTCACCTCGGCGGGCTGGTATTCCACCGTCCTGCACAGCTATATGGATTGTCAACACCACATCGAGAGGAGTTCTGACGGCGGTGACCCAGGACAGGACCGGCTCCGGTGGGGCGCTCGCTGACCTGTTGCATGGGGCGTGGTCCCGGATGGGGGAGCGGGTCTCGATCCGCGACGGCGGCGCGGACTGGAGCGGTCGCCGCCTGCTGGAGCGTGCCGGCGTCATCCGGCGCGGCCTGTGCGATCTCGGCATCGCGCCGAACGAACCGGTGCTGGTGTTTGTCTCCAACACGGCGGCCGACTTTGCCGCGCTGTTCGGTGTTTGGGAGGCCGGCGGCGTGGTCGTGCCGGTGCATCGCAACTCACCCGCCGGGGCAGTGGCCGGATTGCAGGAGGACACCGGAAGCCGCTTTCAGGTCGATGGCGACCTGACCGCCTGGCCTGGGGTGGCCGGCCAGCAGCCCTGCGACGAACGGCCCGGGGTGCGGCGTTTGAACCCTGTCTTCTCGGCAAGCGATCCGATCCTTGAAGGGGCGGCGCTGGTTGTGTTTACGTCAGGCTCGACCGGGCGCCCCAAGGGGGTCGTGCTGTCTCATGCAGCGATGGCCCGCAAGCTTGAGAACAACCAGTCGGTGTTCGGCTTCGACGGGCGGGACCGCACCCTGCTGGTTCTGCAGATCACGTTCAGCTTCGGGTTGTGGGTTTCGCTGCTGGCACTGACCCGTGAGGCGGTGCTGGTGGTGAAGCAGCGGGTGCTGCTTGCCGATGTCCTGGACACGGCGGCGGCCGAGGCTATCACCCGCACCGGCATGGTGCCGACCACATTGCGCGCCCTGGTGGCGGAGACCGGGAGGCCCGGGCCGGTGGCAGCAGCGCTGGGGCGTGTCGTGGGGTGCGGCCGGCTGCGCCATATCTTCACCGGCGGCGAGAGCTATCCGGCGCCGCTGGCCGACGCGGTTCGACGATTGCTTCCCGGAGCGTTCGTCACCAACATTTTCGGCCTCTCCGAGACCTGCACCTGTGACTTCATGCTGGGGCCGGCCGACGCGCAACGCCATCCCGGCTGCGTTGGCCGAGCCGCCCCCGATGTCAGCTACCGCCTCGTTGACGACGGCGGTCAGGTGATCGAGGACGCAGGGATCGGGGAATTGCAGATCGCGACGCCCACGATAATGAACGGATACCTCCATCAGCCGGAGTTGACCGGAAGCAGCTTTTCCGACGGTTTCTTTCGCACCGGCGATCTGGTTCGTCGCCATGCCGACGGGGTGCTCGAAGTGGTGGGACGGTTGAAAGAGGTGATCTCGCGCGGCGGCAACAAGGTCTATCCGCAGGAAGTCGAGCAGGCGCTGCTGTCGCACCCCGCGGTGGCACATGCTCTAGTGACCGGCGTCCCCGACGAGTTGATGGGCGAACGTATCCACGCCGCCGTGGTCATGATCGCCGGGCAACAGGCCGATCCCGGCGCGTTGCGCGATTGGGCGGCCCGGCGGCTCGACCGGTTCAAGCTGCCCGATGTCATCCATCCGGTTGCCGAACTACCGGTTGGCCGCACCGGGAAGTCAGACCGTGGGAGGCTGCGAGAACGCCTGATGAGCGGGGCGTGACCCGCGCAAGGTCGCCGGGATCAGAACATCAGGACCAGTTCGGTCGAATCCTGCGCCAGGTCCCCCGGCTCGCCGTCAAAGACGATGCCGCCCGTCTTCAGTACGATGGCCCGGTCGGCGCGCTCCAGCGCCTGCCTGACGTTCTGCTCAACCAGAATGACCGATTTGCCGAACTCGTCGCGGATGGCGGCGATCGTGTCGAACACATGCTCGGTCATGCCGGGCGACAGGCCAGTCGAGGGTTCGTCGAGAATGATGATGCGGGGGTCGCTCATCAGCGCCATGCCGATCGACAGCATGCGCCGCTCGCCCCCGCTCATGACATAGGCCGGCTGGCGGTATCGCTGCCGCAGCCTGGGAAACAGCTCGAGCACGCGCTCGCACCGCTCGCCGACAAGATCGCGGTTGTGCCAACGGACGAAGCCGCCGAGCAACAGGTTGGTCTGCACCGACAGGGTGGGAAACACCGGGTCGTCCTGGAACGAGACAGCCAGACCGGCACGTATCCGGCCGGCCGAGGACGCGGTCGTCAGGTCGCGGCCGTTGATTGCGATGTGGCCGCTCCAGACCGGCAGCAACCCGACCAGGGCACGCACCAGCGAAGACTTTCCGGCCCCATTATGTCCGAGCACGGCCAGAATTGAGCCAGCCTGGAGCCCGAACGACACACCATGCAGGATGGGATCGCTGTGATAGCCGGTGACGAGGTCGGTAACCCTGAGCATCAGGCCACGACCGGGTCCCGATGTCCGAGGTAGCGGCGCATGAGAACATCATCGCCCAGGACGTCGGTGGGCGTTCCGGACGCCAGAACCCTGCCGCCATCCATGTACATTACCCAGTCTGCGAGTTCCCTCACCACGGTCATGTTGTGCTCGATCAGGCACACGGCGCGCTGGTCGGCCTTGGCGAAGGCGCGGATATGATCGAGAAAGACATCGAGGCGCCTGGGATCAACGCCCGATGTCGGCTCATCCAGCAGCAGTACTGTGGGATCGAATGCACAGACCCGCGCCAGCGCCAGCATTTTGCGCTGCGCATAGGAAACGTCGCTTCCCAGTTGGTTGGCTTTTTCGGCCAGGCCAAAGCGTTCCAACACCACCCAGGCGGCTTCGAGGTTGCTCCGCTCCGCCGAGGCCACACGCCTGGGCGAGAGGAAAAGCCGGGCCGGATTCTCGCCGGGCTGATGCCGCCGGCTTACCAGAATGTTCTCGATGACCGTCAGGCGCGCCCAGATACGCACATCCTGGAATGTGCGCGCCACACCGAGCCGCGCGATCTCGGCCGGCCGCCGGCCCAGCAGGGAAACCGCGCCGAGATGCGCCTCGCCCGCATCGGCGCGCTCGAAGCCGCTCAGGAGGTTGAAAACCGTGGTCTTGCCGGCACCGTTGGAGCCGATGATGGCGACGATCAGGGCGGGGCGGAGGCTGAGACCGGCCCCATCGACGGCAGCCAGCCCGCCGAAATGCTTGATCAGGCCGCCGGCTTTCAAAATCTCGCCGCCCCCGGGCGGTTCCATCGCGCGGTCGCGTCTGGTCAGGCGCTCGGGCCGGGGCATGGCGGCAGGGCGGCGATAGCGTGCCAGGGTCTCGGGAAACAGACCGCGCGGCCGCAGCGCCAGGATCAGGATCAGAATGATGGAGAAGATCGCCTGGCGCAGATGGGCGATCATGTGGAAGGGCACGCCAAGGCCGTCATCCAGCACGAAGCGCAGCGCTTCCAGCAGCCCCACCATCAGCATCGCGCCGAACGTGGCACCGGCCAAGCTGTACTGGCCGCCGAGGATCAGCATGGCCAGCATCAGCATCGTCAGGTCGAGCCCGAACTGCGATGGGCCGACATAGTTGAAATGGTGCGCGAACAGGCCGCCGGCCATCCCGGTGACGGCGGCGCCGATCAGCAGGATCGACAGCCTGGCCCGCATGGCATCGCGGCCATAGGCTTCGGCCACCCGCTCGTCGTCGCGCACGGCGCGGATGAGCCGGCCATAGGGGGAGTGCACGATGCGGCTGCAGAACCAATAGGACAGGGCCGCGAACCCAAGCACCACCAGCAACTTGATTTCGGGGTACCCGATCGCGGCAAGGCCAAGATCAAGCGACCAGTGCCGGTTCGGCTGCCACGGACCGAACGACATCCGGGGAATCGACGACAGGCCATCCGGACCACCGGTGAAGCCGAGATTGATGACCAGAGTCACGAAAATCAGCTGCAGCGAAAACGTGACGATCATGAAATACCGGGCGCGTTCCTGCAGCGCCGGCCAGCCGATCAGCAAGGCGCCCAGACCGGCCGCCAGCGCGCCGGCCATCACCGCGACCAGGAAATACCCTGGTGGCAGCAGAGTGGTCGACATGATCGCCGAGGCATACGCGCCGATGCCGTAGAACACCGCGTGGCCGAGATGCAGCATGCCGCCCAGGCCCTTGATCAGCATATAGCCGTGCACCGCGATGGCGAGAATTGCGGTCAGGGTCAGCACATCGATCAGATAGGCCACGGCTAGGCCCGTTCCCGCGCCGCATGGAGTGCGCCGAACAGGCCCTGTGGGCGGGCGATCAGCACGACGACCACCAGACCGTAGGCAATCACCTCCTGCCAGCTTGCCGGAAACAGCCAGACAGCCAGATGGAAAGCCAGGCCGAGGAGCACCGCCCCGAGCACAGGGGCGCGGAAACTGCCAAGCCCGCCGATGATGATCGCCGCCAGCGCCAGCAGCACCGGATTGAGGGCGACATAAGGGTCAACGCCGGATTCGGCCACATCGGGGATGGCGGCGGCGCTGACCATCAGCCCTGCCAGCCCGAAGGTCCAGACATAGGCATGGTCGACGTAGATGCCGACGCCCAGTGCCAGCCGCTTGTTGTCGGCCACTGCGAGGATCATGGTGCCAGGCGCGGTCCGGAGGCAGAAGTAGGCGATGCCCGCCAGGGCTGCGAGGCTCACCGCCATCTTGCCCAATTGAGCGACATTCAGGCGGGTGCCCAGCACGTCCACTCCGGGGAGCTGGGCGTCGATGACGTAGAACTTCTGGGAACTCAAAGCGGCGCCCAGCAGGTTCTCGCCGGCCAGGAACAGGGACAGGCCGACCAGCACCATGACGAACAGCGGGGCGTTGCGGCTGATGAAGTGGCGGTAGACCAGACCGTAGATCAGGATCGCGGCGGCGATGCCGCAGGCCAGGGCCCCGAGAATGGCGAGCGGCAGGGAAAACCCCAGCTCGGTGTGCAGACCGAGCAAAGCGTAGGCGGAGACCAGATAGACGGCCCCCAGTCCGAAATCGATCATCCCGACCACACGCCAGATCAGCGCCATGGCCAGTGCGACCAGGGCGATGCTGAGCCCGAGTGACAGGCCGTTGGCGAGAAACGGCAGGGCGGACTGGAAAATGCTCATTGCGCGGCTCGTCCGACCACGTGCGGGCGCGCGGCCCGTCGGTGGTCGGACGATGCAGCGTTGCTATTCGAGGTCGCTGGCGGAGAGCACATGTTGCAGCTTGCGAGCGCCATGTTCGATGGTGAAGATTGCCAGAGGCCGGATGGTGTAGCCGTCGTCCTGGAAGACGTAGCGGTTGACCGGCGTCTGGATGTCACGGTCCTTGCGCAACTGCGCCACCAGGGCATTGCCAGACAGCTTCTGCCCGTTCTTCAACACCTCGTTGCCCAGTCTGGCGACCAGCCAGACGTATTCGTAACCCATCAGCGTGTAGCCGCCGTATTGCTCGGTCGCCGTTTTCACCGCTTCCGGCGCTCCGGGCGGGGTCGCATGGCTGACATAGAAGAAATTGTCTTCGGCGAGCTTGAGCGTGTAGATGTCCGGGGTGTCGCCGGCGCCATAAGTGGTCAGCAGGCCTTTGTAGCCAAGTTCCCGGGCGGTGCGAATGCCGAGGGCGACGGTTCCACCCCCGATCGGTGCCAGATAGATGGCATCGGGCTTGGCGTCGATCAGCTTGGTCAACTGGCTGCGCAGATCGGGCGGCGCGTTGGGGTGGCCTTCGGACGCCACCAGCCTGATGCCCTTCTTGCCGAATTCCTCTTCGCACTTGTCGCGCAACTCGATGCCGAACTCGTAATTCACGTAGAGCACGGCGAAGGTCTTGACCGCGGGGTACTGGCGTTTGATCTCAGCAGCGGCGACCTTGCAGTACAGCGACGTGACCGCCTCCAGCTGCTGAGTCAGTTTGGATGCCTTGACGACCTTGGTGCCGGATGAGGTGGTGAAGGCAAGGATGTCGGCGTCGTCGATCAGCGGCCCGTTCTGCACCATCACGTTGGTGCCCCAGCAAACCAGTGACGTGATCTTGTCGAGGTCGATGGCCTTGTTGAGGGAAAGCCGCGCCTGGGCGGGGTCGTTGTTGCCGACATCGACCGGCACCGGACGGAGTGGGTGCCCGCCAATGCCGCCATGAGCGTTGACGTCGGCCAGGGCCAGTTCGGCCCCTTTCCACAACGCCGTCGAGAACGTCGCCGGTCCTTGCGCCGTGCTCTGGCAGATGCCGATCCGCACATCCCCGGCGGCCGCTGCCGGAAGCGGGCTGGCCAGCAAGAGGTTGCCGAGCATCAGACCGACGACAGCGGCGCGACGCCATAAGCCAAACAATTGGGCCGTCATGAAGATCCCTCTCCGGTCATTCGCCTGCCCTGGCGCAGCGCGAACGCCGCCGCGGCGACCGCTGGGGCGCAACATCCCCTCGTGTGGTGTGGTTTGTCAAGGCGCGCGTCACGTTGACCGTGGAATCGAGAATGTGTAGGTCTCTCATCGTGGTTTAATCCGCCGAGCCGGCGGGGCGTCGGGTTGAAGGCGCATACGGGGGAAGGCTGATGGCGAAGAAGGCGGCCGATGCAGCAACGGAGCTGGCCGAGCCGAGCCGCAAATTCACGGATCAGGACGTGCATCTGGGCGGTGCAGGCGAGGTTTGCCTGTTCACCTGCAACGACAGCATTGCCCGTGGCGCGATCGAGGCGGGCGTGCGCATCGCCGCCTGCTATCCGGGAGCGCCGGTAAGCTACGTCATCGATGCCCTGGCAACCGCCGCCCAGACATACACCGACATGCATGTCGAATGGTCGGCCAATGAGAAATGCGCCTACGAAACCGCCCTGGGCGGCGCGATGAGCGGTTTGCGCTCGCTGTGCCTGATGAAGAACGTCGGCGTGCCGTGGATTCTCGACCCCCTGGCCTCCAGCAGCATGATCGGGGTGGCCGGGCTGGTCATCGTCGTCGGCGACGATCCGGGAGCGGAGACGACGCAGGCGGAGGAGGATTTCCGTAACCTGGCTCGCTTTGCCGAGGTGCCGGTCATCGAACCCTCGACCCTGCAGGAGGTTAAGGACGCGGTGCGCTTTGCCTTCGAATTGTCGGAACGTGTCGCCATGCCGGTGTTCGTTCGGGTCACCGTGCGGCAAGGCTACAGCCGGGCGGCGGTCCGCCTCGGCGACATTGACCACGCGCGCCGCGGCCGCGCGGCGCGGTTTGGCAAGAGCGTCATCAACGGCTGGACTGGCTATCCGGCGATCGGCTGGCCGGAGACCGGCACCTCGCTGCTGCATAAGCGGTTCCACGGCGAGGCGCCGGACGCCTACCTGGCCCTGCTGCGCGCCGAGCCCACCGAAAGGACCGTGCTGGCAGCCGCCGACGATAATCCGTTCAATGCCACCGGCGGTCCCGCGGACGCAGCACTGTGCATCATCACCGCGGGATTCGTCGCTCTTGAGGTCGAAGAATCGTTGGCCCTGCTGGAAGCCGCGGGGGAGGTGGCGGTGGTGAAGCTCGGCATCACCCTGCCGGTGCCGCCCCGTCTGGTTGCCGGGACGCTGGCCCGGCATCGTCAGGTGCTGGTGGTGGAGGAGACCGAGCCGGTCATTGAGGAACAGGTGCGGGCGCTGGCCAGCGAGGTGCCGGGCGCGGCCCGTATCCTGGGCAAGAAGACCGGCCAGTTGCCCTATTCCGGCGAGATCGGCTCGGACATTCTGATCCCGGCGATTGCCGACCTGCTCGGCCGTCCTTCGCCTTTGGCGGCGGATGCTGCGGCGCATGCCGAGACACTGGACTTCGTGCGCCAACGTGTGCCGTTCCGGGTGGGCGGGCAGTTCTGCGCCGGTTGTCCGGAAACCGCGCCCACCCGTGTGCTGCGCGAGGTGCTGGACGCGTTGCCGGGGCCGGGCATTGCCTGCGGCGATTCAGGCTGCGGCTTTGTTGCCCAGTATGCGCCGATCGGCCTGGCCAACACCTTCGTCTGCATGGGGGCGGGGCTGGGGGTGGCCATGGGCATCAGCCATGCCGGGCTCGGCAAGGTGGCGGCGGTGATGGGCGACAGCACCTTCTTTCACTCGGGCATCATCGAACTCATTAATGCTGTTTACAATCGGGCCAATGTCCTGCTGTTGATCCTCGACAACAAGTCGTCCGCCGAGACCGGCCATCAGCCGCATCCGGGCGCGTTTGGCCAGACGGCGACCCGCAAGGCGACGAAGGAACTGTCGCTGGAGGAGGTGATACGGCCGCTGCAGGTGGACTATTTGAAGGTAGTCGATGCCTACGACCCGGACGGGCTGCGCCGGACCTACCACGAAGCCATGGCGGTCGAGGGGGTTTCGGTTGTCATCGCCACCGGCATATGTGCCCTGATCGTCGACCGCCATCGCAAGGATCTGAAGCAGCAGCACGGCGTTGCCGGGGCAGGGGCCTGATGTCTGGCAATGTCAACGCGGTTGTGGTCGGGCAGTCCGGCCAGGGCACCATCCTGGTCTCCAAGGTGCTGGCGACGGCTTATCACCGCAGCGGGCTCGCCGTCGTCGCGACCGAATACCCGGCCATCACACACCGCTACGCCATCACCTACGCTCATGTCCGCAGCGGCCGCGGCGTGTTTTCGCCGCGCATCCGTCCCCGCGAGGCCTGCATTGTGCTCGGGTTGGAAGCGTTCGAGTGTCTGCGGGCCAGCCTGCTGTTCGCCAATCCCGACACTGTGGTGGTCAGCAACGACAGCTTCATCCGTACCGATGGCGAGCCCAACCACCTGCTGACAGGACCGATCGCCGTCGAGACGATCGGCGACATCGTGGCAGCCCTGGCTGGGCGCGGGATCACGCGGGTGGTGCCGTTGGCGGCCACAAGGCTGGCCTTCGAGGTTGCGGGCAGCCGGGCTGGCACGAATATGGTGCTGCTGGGTGCTGCGTTCGCGTCCGGGCGGCTGCAGCTGGAGCAGGCGGCGCTGGAGGAGGCCATCATCGACCTCGCGCCGCGCGACACCGGGGAGCGCAACTGCCAGGGGTTTCTGGCCGGCATCGCCGCTTATCGGGCGGCCATCGGGGAGGGGCGGTGATGGGTTTCGATGGCTATCCGGTCGAGCTACGCACGGTCGGCCATATTCTGGCAGACAAGGCCCGTCGCAACGGATCGCGGATCTTTCTGAGTTTCGAGGGAGAAGATATTTCCTACGAGGCGCTGCACATCCGCACCAACCGCCTGGCCAACGGCCTCCGGGGCCTCGGCATTGGCAGGGGCGATCGGGTCGGGCTGCTGCTCGACAACACGCCCGATCTGCTTCTGTTGGAACTCGCGCTCGGCAAGCTGGGTGCTATTGCGGTGCCGATCAATGCGGCGGCGCGCGGCGACCTGCTGCGCTATTTCATCGCCCAATCGGAGTGCGTGGCCGTGGTCGTCGAGGGATCACTGGCCGACCGGCTCTGGGCGCATGAGGAGGCGCTGCCGCGGCTGCGGCTGGTGATCACGCGTGGGCACGGCGCACCCGCCAGCTTTCGCCACAACCCGGTCGTCGCGCTGGTGGCGCTGGCTGCCGACAGTGATTCGACCCCGGGTGAATCGGTGCGCTTCTGCGATCCGCACTACGTGTTGTTCACCTCCGGCACGACCGGGCCATCGAAAGGCGTGCTGGCCTGCCAGGCCCAGGGGTGGGGCACGGCCGAGGTGTTCTCGCGCCACGTGAGGCTGAGCGGCGACGACATCTTCTACACCTGCCTGCCGCTGTTTCACGTCAATGCAATGTGGAATACCAGCTACACGGCCATCATGGTCGATGCCAAGGTGGCGCTGTCGCGCCGCTTCTCCGCCAGCCGCTTCTGGAATGAGATCCGCGCGGCCGGGGCGACGCAATTCGCTGCCCTGGGCTCGATGATCAACATCATCTGGGGCCAGCCGCTGCGTGACGATGACGCCGACAATCCGGTGCGCTTGTGCTTCTCGGTGCCGACCCCGGCCGAATTCATTGCGCAGTTCGGCAAGCGCTTTGCGCTTGATATCGTCACCTGGTTTTCGATGAGCGAGAACTTTCCGATTACCATGTGGGTGCCTGGCGATCCGCCCGAGAAGATGGCCTCCATCGGCCGGCCGCGAGGGGACGCCGAGGTCCGGGTGGTGGACGAGAACGATATCGAGGTGCTCCCGGGTGAGATCGGCGAGCTTGTGTTCCGGCCGGCCGATCCGTGGCGCGTGATGCTGGGCTATGACCGCATGCCGGAAGCCACTATCGCGAACAATCGCAATTTCTGGTTCCACACGGGCGACCGCGCCTATCGGGACGCGGAGGGCTGGTTCTGGTATGTCGATCGCATCAAGGATTCGATCCGCCGGCGCGGCGAGAACATCTCGACCTACGAGCTGGAGGCGATCGTCAAGCAGCATCCCGCCATTGAGGACGTCTCCGCCATCGCCGTGCCGTCTGAAATGGCCGAAGACGAGGTCATGATCTACGTGCAACTGCGGCCGGGGGCCCTGGTCACGGCTGAGGAGATCGTGCGCTTCTGCATCGGGCGCATGCCCTATTACATGGTGCCCCGGTTTATCGACTTCCTGGCTGAATTTCCACGCACGCCGACGGAGAAGGTGCAGAAGTACAAGCTGCGGGCACAGGCCCTGGCGGACCTGCCGAGTATCTGGGACCGTGAGAAGTCCGGAGTGGTGATCCCCCGCTGAGGCGGCCCCAGCACGTCAGCGGACACGAGGTCGTGGCTTCGGGTCGGTCATGTCCCGGTTCTCGATCCGTGTCCGCGTCCTACCGGAGTCCGGTAACTGCGGAACGAGTTGCCAGCAGCCAGCCCAGTACCATGGCGTCGAGTTTCTTGAGGCCGCGCGCCATGATCTTCGGTCCAGCTGGCAGGTATCCTTTGGAAGTGTAGCCGGACCAGCCGCCCAGCCGGGCGGCGATCCAGGCGTACCAGGCCAGCGATGACGGATCGGACGGGTTCTTCAGCTTCTCTGTCCGCCCTTCCAGCGTGGCATTGATCGCCTGCAACGCCGGTGTCTCAGCTGCGTCGACGATGACGTCGCTCAGCGGTTGGCCGGTGCGGCCCATCACCAATTGCATCACCCGGAGTGCGGCGATTAGCGCGACGGTCAGCAGCTTCAGCAGATTGCCGGTGCTAGTGATCTGCGACGTTTCGACATCCACGCCATCGGTCTTCATGGTCCGGAACACTTGCTCAACGATCCAGCGAAGACGGTACCATCTCACAATTTGCAGCGCGTCCGTCGCCGTCTCCACCGCATGCGTCGTCAGCAGGCACCAGTGGATGCGGTCCTGTGCATCCGCCGGCGGGTCGACCTCGCGCACATCTACCACCCGCGTGATCAACTCCGCCGGCAGGCTCTTGCCCGCATTGCCGGGCCGCCGCACCATCACCGCGCCGAACCGCACCGCGACCACCGCCGTCCGCTCGGCCCGCTGGCCCTTTCCAGACCCGCCTCGCTTCGCCGGCACCGTGATGATATGGCGCGCCACCTCCGACCAGGCGGCACACTGCTCGAACAGCCGCGCATCGGCTGCCACCGAGCGGTTCTGCGCCGCCCGCACCAGCAGGTGCACGTTGGCGGGGCGACGGGCGAACTGGTCGTAGATATCGCCTTGGCTCTGCTCGTGGCATGCTGTCAGTTCGCCCCGGCCAGATTCTGAGCGGAGAGAACAATCGCCATGGCGCTGACCATCATGGAGGAGTGCATCGATTGCGACCTCTGCGAGGCTGAATGTCCGAACGGCGCGATCGGCCTCGGGCCCGACCATTGCGATATCGACCCGCATGGCTGCACGTAGTGCGTGGGTGACTACGATACGCCACAATGCCGGGAGGTCTGCCCTATGGACTGCATCATCGTGCATCCGGAGTTTCCGGAATCCCCGGCGCAACTGCTGGAAAAATAGCGACGGCTCGCAAGCCGTCAGGCGTGAGGGTCGCTGCCGGAATTTTGTTCTTGTCTGACCGCGCCTGCCAGCGCGATGGGACCTGCTCGCCCAAAGAGCATGGTCACGAGACAGGATTACCGAGGCGCGTGTGCGGTGTGCCGTCGTCCGTCACTCTGGCCCACGTCTTCAGGTAGCCGTCGCTCGCAGGATTGCGGCGATGTGCTCAGCGACCGTTTCGCATTGGCGGCGGATGTCCGGTACGGCCGTCATTTCCCAGAATGCGGCCTTGGTCACCGGACCCACCGCGAAAAGGCGGCGCGAAATGGCGCCGTGCCCGTCCCGCAGGGAACAGGTGGCAGTGACGTCAAGACCAAGCCGCAAAGCGTCCGGTCGCGCGAGGCCAGTGGCTAGCAGTTCACGCACCAGCGGATGTGCGATACGGTCGTAATCGCAGCCCGGCCCGGCGCAGTTCACAACCAAGATACCCTTGAGGGTCTGCAACGCGCCATCGTGGCGGCGGCGGAAGGTGAGGGCGGCAAGGCCGTCTTGTTCGCACAAAGACTGAATGCGGCCGGTGTGAAGCTGAAGCTGACCGGCGGCGAGCGCGGCCTCGATCCGGTCGGCAACCACACCCGCCATACGGTGCCTGTGCACATCCCACCAGGGACGCAGGTGCCGCAGGAAGCGCGCCTTGTCCGCAGGTGAGAGAGATTGCCAGATATCTTGCGCGAAGGGGCGGAGCCTGTCGACCACCGGACGCCAGTCTTCGCCCCGCGTCATAGCCTGCCGCGCCTCCCTGCGTAGCGAGCCGGCGAGCCCAACCAGCGTGGGCGGTAGTGCAGTGGCGGCAACAGGCGGACGGGGCGTGCTCCCGGGCGAATGTCGCCGCGGCAGCAGGCCACGCCGGGACAGCGCGTGGATCGGACCGCAATGTCTCTGGTCCAGCAACGACACGACTGCATCCACCATGGTGAGCCCCGTGCCAATCAGCAGCATCGACGCATCGGGGTCGAGTCCGGCGAGCGCATCCGGCGACCACGGGTCGGGACGATACAGCCGGCCATCCAGAAAGCCCGGCGCCGCGCCAGGCGGTGGCTCGGGCGGGAAATTGCCGATGGCAAGCACCGCCATGTCGGCTGCCAGCGAGCGATCGCCGTCGAGCGCGAGCGTGAGTCCGGCCGCGGTCTCGGACAGGCCGAGCACATCGCCACGCAGCAGGGTCAGGCGGCCGGCGCTCTCAGGGCGCTTCACCTCCTCGCTCAGCAGATGACGGACATAGGCACCGAACTGCTGGCGCGGCACGAAGCCCTGCGCCGCCAGGGCCGCTCCGTCAGGTTGGCGCAGCAGCCATTCGACGAAATGTTCGGGCTGGTCGCGAAAGGCGCTCATCCGCCCGGCCGGCACATTCAGCAGATGGTTGGCATTGCCGGTGGCGTAGGCCTGGCCGAGACCGAACCGGGCATTGCGTTCCATCAGTACAACGTGTGCGGGCTCCGGACATCGGCGCAGCAGGTGCAGTGCCAACAGCGTGCCGCTGAACCCCGCGCCAACAATCGCAATGGTGGGCCGGCGCATGCACGCTCCTGTGACCGAGTCGCCCGCCGCGAGCTTCCAGAACGGGGCCGAGGTCGTCAACCGGTGTCTCGGTCACCCAATGTCTCTAAGCACCGAATTTGCGGTGCCTTCAGCCGGGATGCGCCTCGACCTGTAGAGGCCAGGACTGCGGCCCCTGGCGTTCCGTCACACCGTCTCCCTCGCCCGCGTCCGGTACCGTCTCGTCCACGCCCAGGGCCAGCAGCAGGCGGCTGCGCAGGTCGCAAAACCCGGGATCGGCGTGGCGGCGGGGGCGCGGGAGGCGCACCGCGACTTCGGTGTCGATCCGTCCGCCCTCCAGCACCAGGACGCGATCCGCCAGCAACAGCGCCTCGTCCACGTCATGCGTCACCAGCAGCACTGCGGGCCGGTGGCGCAGCCAGAGCGCAGATACCAGCGCCTGCATGCGCAGCCGCGTCAGCGCGTCGAGGGCGGCGAACGGCTCGTCGAGCAGCAGCAACTCCGGGTCGCGCACCAGAGCGCGCGCAAGGCCCGCGCGCTGCGCTTCGCCGCCGGACAGGGTGGGCGGCCAAGCCTCGACGCGATGGGCGAGCCCGACCTCCTTCAGCGCCGCCAGCGCCCTTGCCCGCGGCTCTTCGCCGCGCAGGCCGAGCGCCACGTTGCGCCATACCCGCTTCCACGGCAGCAGCCGCGGCTCCTGGAATACCACGGCGCGGCGCGGCGGAAGATCGAGCCGGCCACGCTCCACCGGATCGAGCCCGGCAAGCGTGCGCAGCAGCGTGGTCTTGCCCGAACCGCTGCGGCCCAGCAGCGCCACGAACTCGCCGGGCGCGATATAGAGATCGAGCGCATCCAGCACCGGCGGGCCGCCGAAGGCGCGGGACAGGCCGCGGATGCGCACCGCCATGATCAGCGCGTCCGCGCAAGCCCGTGGGTGAACTCCGGCGCCGATGCCGACAGCGCGCCGCCGCCGCCAAAGATCGCAGCGGGATTCACCAGGTGCTGCTCGGCAGGCCGGGTGGAGAGGTCGAGGAGCGGGAACAGCAACTCGGCGACGCGGTATGCTTCCTCCAGATGCGGAAAGCCGGAGCCGATGATGGTATCTATGCCGAGCGCTCGGTATTCGTCGATTCGTGCTTTCACCGTTGCGGGCGAACCGACCAGTGCGGTTCCCGCGCCGCCCCGCACCAGGCCCACGCCGGCCCACAGATTGGGGCTGACCTCTAGCTTGGCGCGGCTGCCACCGTGCAGGGCCACCATGCGGCGCTGGCCCTCGGAATCGGATTCCGCCGTCAGCTTGTGCTGCGCCGCGGCGATCACCTCATCGGACAAATGCGCGATCAGTCGGTCCGCGGCCGCCCATGCCTGTTCGTCGGTCTCGCGCACGATCAGGTGCAGCCGGATGCCGAAGCGCAACGTTCTGCCGGCCAGCGCGGCACGGCGGCGAACATCGGCGATTTTCCCGGCGACCTGAGCCGGCGGCTCGCCCCAGGTGAGATACAGATCGGTCTGCTCGGCGGCGAGCTGGTGCCCGGGCGGCGAGGAACCGCCGATGTAAAGCGGCGGATACGGCGCCTGCACCGGCGGAAACACCAGCTTCCCGCCTTTGATGCGCAGGTAGCGGCCTTCGAAATCCACCGTCTCGCCCTGCATCAGCCCGCGCCAGATGCGCAGGAACTCGGCCGCCTGCTCGTAGCGCTCGTCGTGACCGAGGAAAACACCGTCGCCGGCGAGATCGGCAGGGCTGCCGCCAACCACGACGTTGAGCAGCAGCCGCCCGCCGCTGAGCCGGTCGAACGCCGCCGCCTGGCGCGCGGATTCGCCGGGCGATGTGGTCGTCGGCCGCAAGGCGATCAGAAACTTGAGGCGCTCGGTATGGGTGACGATCGAGGCGCCGGTGATCCAAGCATCCTCGCAGCCGCGCCCGGTGGGGATCAGCACACCGAGATAGCCGAGGCGATCCACCGCCTGCGCAATCTCGCGCAGGTAGCGGTTGCTGCTGGGACGCTGGCCGGCCGCCGAGCCGAGATGGGCGCCGTCGCCGCTGGTCGGCAGGAACCAGAGGAAATCGAGCGGGCGCAAGCTGTGCCACGGCGCCGGGTCCGGCTGGCTTGGGATGTCGGCGGTCATGTAATTCCCTTTGGTTGTTTTGGCGTCTTCAAATGCGTCCGGAGACGAACGTCGGGCGCCAGACCAGCGCGCCGCGTTCGACCATGCGCACGAGCTGGTCGGCGCCGAGGCCAAGCAGCGCGTAGACCAGCAAGCCGAGCATGATGATGTCAGTGCGCAGGAATTCCCCTGCGTTCATCATCATGTAGCCGATGCCCGACTGGGCGTTGATCTGCTCGCCCACCACCAGGCTGAGCCAGGCCACCCCGAGCGCATAGCGTAGCCCGACCAGCGCCGAGGGCAGCGCCCCGGGCAGGATGACATGGCGGATCAGCTCGCCGCGGGACAGACCGAGCGTGTTCGCCGCCTCCACCAGCTTGGGATCGACCCCGCGGATGCCGGCGAAAAGGTTGAGATAGATGGGGAACATCGCCCCCAGCGCGACCAGCGCGATCTTCGGCGTCTCGCCGATGCCAAACCACAGAATGAACAGCGGCACCATGGCAAGGTGCGGCAGCGTGCGCGCCATCTGCAGCGGCGCGTCCACGGCATCCTCGCCGAAACGCGACAGGCCCGCCACGAGGGCGAACAGGGTGCCGGCGACGACACCAATCCCCAACCCGACCGTCACGCGGCCGAGCGACACCAGCAGGTGACCCAGCAGTTCGCCGGATGCGGACAGGGTCCAGAAGGTGTCCAGTATCTCGGCGGGCGAAGCCACCAGGCTCGACGGGATCAGGCCAAGCGAGGCACCGGCCTCCCAGGCCAGCACCAGCAGAACCGGGGTTGCGAAGCGGCGGAGCGCTGTCAGCGAGCGGCGGGGCTGCAGGCGGAGGTTCAGGCGGGCGGTGCGGGGCGCGTCGAGCCGCGTGGTCGGTGAGATTGCCGCCTCTGACATGCATTGGTCTCCGACGACTTCGGTCGCTCACAAACGACAGGGATATGTCGAGGCGGGGCGACGGACGGCTGCGGCAACTAAACCGACTGGGGAATGGTGCGTGCGAGATCATGCTCCGAAGCGGAGGCCCTCCGTCGCCGGCCCGGACGCCAAGGATAATTCAACAAGAGATTTCGAGGAGTCAAGAAGTTCAACGCTGGCCAATGCGGTGTCGCAGGCCGTGGTCGCACGGATCGTCCGCGCGAACGGGCCGGGCCCAACACGCCCTCGGGTCTCGCGATGCGGACGTACCTATTTTGCATCGCGCCAGGCATAGTCGCGCACGTTCACCGGCCCCGGAATCAGCCGGAGTGCGGCAAACCGATCGGCCACGATCTGCTGTTGCTGTAGTGCGGTGTCGTCGATCGGCACCGAGCGGAACGACCCGCGGCCGACGGCGCGCTGCCAGGCATCCAGGCTGATGCCGGTGGCGCCAGCCAGCAACTGCGACACCGCGTCGCGATGCGCGTCGCACCAAGCGCCGGCGCGGCCAAGCTGCTGCACCACCAGACGCAGGATATCGCCATAGCGGGTCGCATAGTCGCGGCTGACAAGATAAAACGAATTCGCCGGCCCGATGTCGCCGCTCCCGGCCAGCACGCGCACGCCGGGCTTTGCCTCGGTGACGGCGACGTACGGGTCCCAGACCGCCCAGGCATCCAGGTCGCCATGGGCGAAAGCCGCCGCCGCATCGGCCGGTCCCAGCGCGACCGGCTTGATGTCGGCACAGGCAATGTCGGCTTTCTCCAGCGCGGCGAGCGTCAGGGCGTGCGCCCTGGAGCCGCGGCCGAAGCCGATCCGCTTGCCGCGCAGATCGGCCAGCGTGCGCAGCTCCGACCCCGGGGGCAGCAGGATTCCCAGGCTCTTGCCGCCATCCGGCCGGGCGGCAATGTGGGCCAGATCGGCATGTGCGGCCTGGGCGAACACCGGGGGCGCGTCGCCGGTGGCGCCGATATCGATCGCGCCGACTCGCATCGCTTCAAGCATCGGCGGTCCGAACTCGAACTCCAACCATCGCACCTCGATCCCGAGCGGCTGCAGCAGTGCCTCGAAACCGTGGTCCTGTCTGGCGGCCATCAACACGGGCTCGCCCTTTTGGGTGCCGATGCGGAGTTGTCGCGGTGTGTCGGCCCGCGCCGGCACGGCGGCGGCGCAGACGGGCAGGGCGGCGAGCAGCGAGCGGCGCAGGAGCATTGGCGGGTGTCTCCTCGGGGGCGGGGGAACACATCCAACATTGCCAGGACGTTGAAAATCCCGAAATACGAAGCTAGTGTGTTATTCGATGAGTTTCCGGCGCAGCCTGCCACATCCGCACGGTCCCAGCCAGGAGATGTCAGATCATGCCGACCGGAAAGCTCCGCCTCGTGAAGCTGTCGCCGCATCTCGGGGCCGAGGTGGAGGGGATCGACCTCTCCGGCCCGCTCAGCGACAGCGTGGTGGAGGATCTGCGCGCGGCGCTGGCGGATCGCCAGGTGCTGTTCTTCCGCGACCAGCGCCTCGACTACGACAGCGGCAAGGCGCTGGGCAGGCTATTCGGCCCTATGCACAGCCACCCGAACAGGTCGGGGCCGGAGGGCCACCAGGAAATCCTCCCCATCCACGCCGACGCCACCGCCTGACGGGTCGCCGGCGGGCGCTGGCATTCCGACGTGTCCTGCGACCCGGTGCCCCCCTCCTCTATGTGCACACAGTTCCGGCTGTCGGTGTCGACACGCTGTTCGCCAGCCAGACCGCCGCCTACGACGCGCCGTCGCCGCGCCTGCAGGCCTCTCTCGACGGGCTGATGCGCGAGATGCCAGAGCTGATGCTATCGCGTTCAAACAGCAGCCATCGGAAATAGCGTCAGATATCGGTAGACTCCCTTAATTGACGCAGATCAAAGACAGAGCGCGCTCGCTTTTGGCAACTTTCCTCATCTTCAATCCGACCGTCTGGAGCCGCCCCGATGGACGCCGAAGATTTCGCATGCGCCTATTGCCCCTCTACCGTGCGGGCTTGCCGTAGCGGCGAGGCGGAAACGCGCGGCCCAGGCTTCTGCCCCAGCAAAGTTGACCCTGATGTTCAAGCCAGGGCCCGTGCTCAATACAAAGATCCCGAAACGCACAGGCTCGCCCATAATTCGGCTTTGGTAGAATCAGAAGGGTACTGCAAATGGACACGGGTGCAGGAGGTCGTCGAGTTCGCCA
>Ga0326727_10008953_pt1 | contig 25011 bp, 23 predicted proteins | sample MB2enrmetagenome_FD_207643 | JGI IMG/M metagenome (GOLD analysis project Ga0326727, IMG submission 207643) | Lab enriched peat soil microbial communities from McLean, Ithaca, NY, United States - MB29MY | ecosystem: Environmental > Terrestrial > Soil > Wetlands > Peat | place: USA: New York... | reverse complement strand
ATCGCCATAAACCAAATAAGTCAAGATAAATATTCTAATTACATGACTACGACTCGACCCCGAAAATCGCGCAACTCTCCTGCATACAACGGTCTCAGTTAATTACCATGAGGAAGATCCGTCTGAAGTGACTGACTTAGTCAGGCGAGAGCAATGCAGCGCCTATTTTAACGCCCATGTGGGCTTCCCGGGGGACGCTTTCCCGATTCCGGGCCAAGCCCATTCATGCGTTTCCAGCTTCGAGTTGTTGTGTCGCATCAATGCGGACAAATAGGCTGGCACTGACTAGGACCATGGTTCCGATGACTAGCAGGGGCAGGTTGTAGTTTCCCGTTAACCTCACGATGTAACCAAACAGCACGGTGCAGCAGAAGCCTCCGCACAGCCCGGCGGTGTTCATGGCGCCACTTACCGCCCCCGCGTGTTCCCCTCCCACATCTATGCAGGCTGCCCATGCGGAGGGCAACATCAAGTCCATGATTCCAAAGGCCGCCGGCAATAGAGCGATCACCACCACCTTGCCGCGGACCAGTGCCGCAATCAAAACGAGCAGACCTGAAGCGAGGAGAGCTGCGGAACCGATCAGCCGGCGCCCCAGCTTCAGCCCGAACTTGCGGACAAAGGAGTCGCTTAAATGCCCGCCCACAAAATTTCCCAACATTCCCAAGAGAAATGGGAACGCCGAAAAGAATCCCATTTCGCCCATGGTTAAGCCGCGGCCGTTGACAAGGTAGGTGGGGAACCAGGACATGAAGAACCACGAGCCCCAGGCGTAACAGAAATACATAGCAGTGATCAGTCGGATCTGTCGCGATCGATATAAACTGCTCCAGGGAATGAGGATGGGCTTTGAGGCAACGGCGACGGCCCCGGCTGATCCCACGGAGCCTGTGTTTTCCTGTTCGGGATCAGCATCCCGGTAACAGGCGTACCAGACGCAGGCCCACACCAGGCCAACAAACCCGAAAACCCAAAACGAAGCCCGCCATCCCCAGGCCGCTTGAAGAGGAACAACGAGGACAGGTGCGAGCGCCCCTCCCGCGCGGCTCGCGCCCCAGACATACCCTTGCGCCCTGGCTCTTTCCTCGCGAGGGATCCACCGCCTGATACTACCCGTGATATTCGGGTAGGCGCCGGCTTCACCCGCGCCAAACAGGAGCTGCGTCAGCCAAAGCCCGGTAAAACTGGTTGCCATGCCGGTAAGAAAAGTGAACGCTGACCACCACAAGGCAATGGTGGTTAAAACCTTCCTCTGGCCAAATCGGTCGCCCAGCCCTCCACTCGGGATCGCAAGAATCCCGTTGGCAAAAACAAACGCGCCCAGGACCCATCCCCACTGTGTGGGTGAGATTCCCAATTCTCCTTGTATTTTCGGACCTGATACGGCGATGCAAAGCCGGTCGAGGAAGGTGATGACTGACAGCGAAACCAGAAATGATAGGACAATTCGGCGCTTTTTCACGGATTCCATCTGTGGGGGCCACGCCATGGCGTGCCCCGCCGCGGCGTACACCTAAGTGCGGCACGGCGTGCCCCTTATCAGATGAGCCCCTGCATCTACTTGGAGCAAAACCGCTCAGAGACCGCCGTTACAACAAACCCAACTTGTCCATTATCGCCGGTTCGAACTGACTTGGGAGGCCGGAACGCTGGTTGATTGCCCCTCCATCTTTTGCAAAACCGCAGCTGCTTGCCTGATGGCCAGCTCGGGACTGCTTAAGATCGGGACGGTCTTCATTTCCGCCGGCAACTTTTCAATTACTCCAGCCATGGAGGCTTGCGCGAGCACAATCAACTCCACCTGTTGCGCCAAGTCTTTGAGCGCTTGCGCCACGATCTGGTTGTGTTTGGCGGTATCACCGGCAAGAATCGCGTCGAAAGCTCCGGAGCAAAGGTAGGGAACCACGTTGATACCATGGCCGTTGCTCGCGCCAGCCTCACGAAGCAGTTGCACCGAGGGGTCCAAGGTGGTCTGAAGTGTGGCAAGAACGCCAATCCGGCGAGCTCTGTGCGTGGCCTCCTCCGCCATGGCCTCGTCGATGCGAAAGATCGGGAAGTCGAATAGCTTGCGCAGGACCTTCACGCCGGGGCCGATTGACGAACACGTGACCATCACCGCATCCGCGCCACCCTCGCGAGCCGAACCAACCATCATCGCCATGCGCCGCGTCGTCGATGCCGTAAGGCCACCGGCCGCAATGGTGTTTTTGATGAGGCTTTCATCTACCATATGGAAAACATTCGTCGAAGGCAGATATTCTTTACAAAGTTGGGCGAAAGTCGGAATCAGCACATGGCTGGTGTGAAGCATTGCCAGTGTCACGGACATGGTATGGCCTCTCTGTTACATTTTGACAAGGTAGTTCGTGTAAGTCTCATCCCCCACGGAGTAATACGGTACTAAACGCAGTTTTTCCCCGGATTGATCAAGCTCGAAGGTCTGAGGAGTGTGAGGAACCGGCTTCAGCTCCTCGGGGAGGGGGAGCGGTCGCTCAATAAGTCCTTGTGAAGCATCAACCGCCACCAGCATCACGGGCCCTCGCATCACCGCGACGGTCTTGGGATGTTGATCGTCTATCGCTTCCGTCCGCAAATCCATGGGGAACGTGACCTGGAGCGTGTCGTTATCCTTCCAGCGGCGCCGGATCGCTGCGAAAGTACCACGTTCCGCCGGTACATCGAGGGATTTTCCGTTTAGGGCGATCTTGGGCGGACTTTCTGTCCACCCAGGGATCCGCACATGGAGGGTGAATTTGGTCGGCTGCGGAACCTTGACTTGAAGTCCGATTTCACCGTCTATGGGATAGCTAGATCGCTGAAGCACGCGCAGGGGCATTTCGTTCCAAGTCCATTGCACCTCTGAAGGTACGAACAAATTGACGTAGATTCCGTCCTGAGCGCGGAAATAGATTCCGATCAAGTAATCCGCCACATCCTGTAGCAAAGTCCCGGCACAGCAGGGCCACTTCTTTGGGTAATAGGACTTCTTAACTTGGGGGTGGTAATTCGAGTAATAGAAGAAATCGCCATTCCCGCTGGGATCCTTCGCACCGAGAACCGTGTTATAGAGAACCCGTTCTAAGCCATCACCGTAACAGGCCTCTCCAGTAAAACGGAGCAAGTAACGTGCCAATTTGAATTGCGCATAACATCCGCACGGAGTCTCAAAATGATTCTGCGTGGAAGTCAGGCTCTCGCCCAACATTCCCTTATGCGGCTCCACGAACGCTTCCTTTGGCCCCCAGCCACCCGACCGGTATTGTTGCGTCTGCTCGAGCATGTCCCAGGCGTTGCGGATGGCTTCCAGATGCTTCGGGTCCCCGAGAACCTGGTAGGCCTTCGCCGCGGAACTCAGCGCGATGACGTGGCTGTACGCGTGTTTGCCGGGAAGGATATTGATTCCCTGCGCCAAAGGTTCAAAGTACTCCTTGTCGAGGAGATATTTCTTCGCCATGGCCAGGAATTCCGGCTCTCCCGTGAGCGCATAGGAATTGAACAGATTCTCCGGCAGGATGTAAGTCTCGTCATAGGGGGCTTGTTTGGGACTATTGGGCCCGCGGTCATATCCCACGGTCGGAATGTAAGGCACAGCTCCCTGTATGACCCGCGACAGCAAGTCTTTGGCCGATGGAACCTTGCCGATTTGATACGCATCTAGAAGCCCCGCTTCATACTTGTCGAGAATATAGCATGGCCAGGTGGTGGACGCTTTGGAGCTGGCATAAGGGTAGTCGCCAGGTCCCAGGGTAGCCGCAAACCCTTCCACCAGAGCCCTGACCTTGGCGTAAGTGGCATCATTTCGAGTGGCGCTAGCAAACCGGGAGAGACCGGAAATAAATTGGCCAAGTAGGTGGCCCGGAACAAAGCCATCGGCGTCATACCACCCGCCCATGTCTTCCCCGGGAGCCGATAACCCGGCGCGTTGGCGGTAGACCTTCAGGAGCCGATCGTTATCAAGGGCGAGATACGCGGCATGGATTCTATCGAACTGTTCTTTTAGAGGGCCATCCGTGAGTTTGACTGCGGAATATTCGAATTCTGTCAGTTTTTCCCGGGAGGTTGCTCCCCAGGCGGCGGTTCCCCCGGAAAGGCTTGCCCCCGCCGTCGTGGCCACCAGCGTTTTGAGGAAACTCCTACGTGTAACCATTGCTCCGTTTTCGCGTGGGAGACGTTTAGCCGTCACTTATCCCTGACCGCGGCACCTTTACTACACCCAAGCGGAAGCCGCCTTGGGCCTCTCACAGGCATGTGACTACGGCTTATCCACCGCCGCAAATATCTTCTTCCCATCAAACTGGCGTTAGTATAGTGGGTTGAGTATGAGGGTGCAACGGAATTGGAAAGTGGTTTTCCTTATTCCACATTCTGGAACAGTTGGACCTGAATATGAGCTTAGTTGGCAAACGCCCGTCACTTCGGCTAGGGTAAGTCTGCCAGACTGATTCCGGAGTCCAATGGCCGGTTTTCGAGCAAATGCTGAGGAGCGGAGCGCGTGAATCTCTACCGTCTTCTTGGTCGTCGCGCTGACGAAGGTAAGCCCGTGCGCGTGGGCCTTATCGGTGCCGGCAAGTTCGGCTGCATGTTCCTTTCCCAGGCGCGGCGCACAGTGGGCATTCACGTCGTCGCGATCGCCGACCTGTTGCCGGGGCGCGTGCGCAAGTCGCTCGCCCAGGCCGGCTGGCCGGAGATGCAATACAGCGCCACCACTGTTGCAGCGGCGTTGAAGCATGGCAGTACCTGCCTCACTGACGACGCACTGGCGCTGATTGCAGCGGATGGCCTCGAGGTGGTGATTGATGCGACGGGCAATCCTGTGGCCGGTATCCGGCACGTGCTTGCCTGCTGCAAGCACCACAAGAACATCGTAATGGTTAACGTGGAAGCCGATGCCTTGGCGGGGCCGCTTCTCGCGCGCCGGGCGGCTTCCGCCGGCATTGTTTACTCCCTTGCTTCGGGGGACCAGCCTGCACTGATATGCGAGCTGGTGGATTGGGCGCGGACGGCGGGATTCGAGGTGGTGGCCGCAGGCAAGGGAACCAAGTATATGCCCGAATACCATTTCTCCACGCCTGATACTGTGTGGAACTACTATGGATTCACGCCCGACATGGTTGCAAAAGGCGGCTTCAACAGCCAGATGTTTAATTCATTCCTGGATGGCACAAAGTCAGCCATCGAGATGGCGGCGGTGGCCAACGCGACCGGCCTGACTCCCGCCCCTGAAGGCCTCAGCTTCCCCCCTTGCGGGGTGGATGACCTCCCTCGCGTCCTGAAACCCCGCATCCCTGGCGCTGGGAAGCTTGCCTATCGGCCTTGCTAATGGCACAAAGCTTGTCCGCGCTAGAGCAAAGGGCGCACCATTGAGGTGGAGCGATGTGGAGACTATCGAAAGTGATGCCGCGCGATTCCGCCAGGAGATGGAAGCCTGGGTCCGGAAGCAAGACCAGGAGAAAGGGGCGAGACTATGAATAGCAAGCGACAGAAGGCAAGGCTGACACGCCGGGCGCTGCTGCGAAGCGCCGCGGCGGCGGCCATGTTGGGTCCCTTGTTCAAGGCGACCGAGGGATCGGTGAGCGCGCAGGAAACGGTGAATCGCCACTCCGCTCCGAGCGGGCTGAAGATCACAGACATGCGCGCCTGCCGGGTGGCCGCGAATTATGACTATCCCCTCATCAAAATTTACACCAACCAGGATGTTTACGGGTTGGGCGAAGTGCGCGACGCCGGGGTGGAAGGTATCGCTCTGGTGCTCAAGGCACACCTGCTGGGGAAGAATCCTCTGGACATTGAGGGCAACTTGGCAACGGTTCGTCCCTTTGCCGGACACGGGCGCATGGGCGGCGGATATAGCGCGGTGGACATGGCCCTGCACGATATCGCCGGCAAGGTGTATGGTGTGCCGGCATACCGGCTGATCGGCGAGAAGAGGCACGAGCGAATTCGCATCTACGCGGACACAACCGCCCACAAGGACGTCAAGGTGTACGCGGAACGAATGCGGAAGCGCAAGGCGATGGGGATTACCTTCTTCAAGATGGATTTGGAAACCTCCTTAGTGAAGGACCTGCCCGACGCCGTCAATGATCGCGGCGTGGCCACCGACAAGGGCCTGGGGTACCTGTGCGAATTCATTGCCGCCATCCGTGACGTGGTTGGCTGGTCAGCCCCGCTGGCCGCCGACCATTTCGGGCCGCTCAATGTGCAGGATTCCATCCGCTACGCCCGGGCATTCGAAAAATACCAGCTTGCCTGGGCCGAGGATATCCTCCAGGCCCGGGAAGGCCATCAGTTCTTTTGGCAAAACTGGCGCGGATATAAGCAGATCAGCGAATCCACCACCACGCCCATCAACACCGGCGAAGACATCTTCGGACTCGAAGAGGGCTTCCGGCCGCTGCTCGATAACCACGCGGTGGCGGTAATTCATCCGGACATTGAAACCGCCGGCGGGCTGCTGGAGACCAAGAAGATTGCTGACTATGCCGAGCTGACGGGCATCCAGGTGGCCATGCACCATGCCGGATCGCCGATCGGTGGCTTCGCCGGATACCATTGCGCCGCGACTTTCGGCAACAACTTCCTGGCCATGGAGAACCACGCCCTGGATATGCCCTGGTGGCAGGACCTGGTGACCGGTGTTCCCAAGCCGATCATCGCGGAGGGCTACGTAACGGTCCCGGAGAAGCCCGGGCTCGGACTGGAACTCAACGATGCGGTGGTGAAGGAGCACCTGCGCCGGCCCGGATACTTTGAGCCCACGCCGATGTTTGACGATCCGATCGTTTCCGGATTCCGCACGGGCGGTCCTTGGCCTCATTATGATGAAGAAGGCAAGTGGTGCAACTGCGTGACCTATGAGTAATCCCAGCAGACTTTGGGTATTGCCCAAGCGCGGGTTTGTCACCACGGTTTGGCAATGGTAGGCCCGTGGGGACTCGAACCCCAGACCTCTACCGTGTCAACGCGCCGTTGTTAGGTTTTACAGTAACTTACAAGACCTCGGGGACTGCCAAAGTTCGCGGAAGTTGTACAAGACATCGAATTCTGTGGGTTGGGTTGTGGGTTGGAATCATCGCCAGAAGGTCAGTGCATCCTGCGGATAACGGTCATGTCACTAAACCTCTTGCCCGGTCTTCGATTGTGATTGGAACTCCGGGGAGTTGGGAATGTAAAATAGCGTTGTGGACACACCTGCCCGACTTCTTGTATTGCCGCAAGGTGGCGTAAATCAGCATTCCCCCGCCGAGGCCAAAATTTCCCTCTTCCGTTCCCTGTTTCGTGGGCGCGAAGACGTTTACCCGCGCCGCTTCGAAAGCCGCAAGACGGGCAGGGCCGGTTATTCGCCGGTGTGTGGTAATGAATGGGTTCAGGGAATCTGCGAAAAGCCCAGAATCAAATGTTCCGAATGTCCCCACCAACGTTTTCTTCCCGTAACTGACGATGCGATTCGGTGGCATCTGAGGGGTCAAGACAATCATGGCCATGATTTCGTCATGGGCGTCTATCCAATGCTTCTGGATGAAACCTGTTTCTTCCTAGCCGCCGATTTTGACAAAGCAACATGGCAGGACGATGTCGCCGCATTTTGGGAAACTTGCCGCCAGATGAACTTGCCGGCAGCCTTAGAGCGTTCGCGGTCGGGTAAAGGCGGCCACATTTGGTTCTTCTTTGACGAAGCCGTTCCTGCGACCTTGGCACGGAAGCTGGGGGCACACATTCTGACGGAGACCATGGAACGCCGTCCCGACATTGGTCTGGATTCCTATGACCGTTTCTTTCCAAACCAAGATACTCTTCCGCAAGGCGGCTTCGGAAATTTAATCGCCTTGCCATTGCAGAAGCGGCCGCGGGAATCGGGCAATAGCGTTCTCCTGAATGAGCGATTTGCACCCTATCCTGACCAATGGGAGTTCTTGTCTTCAATGCGAAGAATCAGCCGCGTTGAAGTTGAAGAAAGGGTACGTCTCGCAGAAGCCAAGGGACAAGTTATTGGCGTGCGCCTAGCGCCTCAGGACGAAGAAGACGAAACAACGCCCTGGATGGCTCCGCCTTCGCGGCGCAGGAAAGAAGCTCCAATCGCTGGCCCACTTCCGAAAACCCTGGATCTCACATTGGGCAATCAGATCTATATCGCGAAAGAGGCTTTGCCTCCGGCCCTTCGCAATCGATTGATCCGGTTGGCAGCGTTCCAAAATCCCGAATTCTACAAAGCTCAGGCCATGCGGCTTTCGACCTTCGACAAGCCTCGAATTATCGCTTGCGCCGAAGATTATCCCCAGCACTTTGGATTGCCACGCGGCTGCTTGGATGACCTGCTTCAAACCCTGACGGCCTTGAACATCAAGCCAGTGGTCCATGACCAGCGCAACGCTGGCCAGCCGCTGAAGGTGGAATTCCAGGGTGAACTGCGTCCCGAACAAACTGTAGCCGCCCAAGCTGTGCTGGCGCGGGACACGGGAGTGTTGGCCGCCACGACTGCGTTCGGCAAAACTGTGGTGGCCGCGTGGCTGATCGCTCAACGCGGCGTCAATACGCTCGTATTGGTGCATCGACGGCAATTGCAACAGCAATGGGTCGAGCGACTTTCTGCCTTCTTGGGAATGCCGGTTCGTACCATTGGTCGGATTGGCGGTGGCCGCAAAAAGCCTACCGGCCTCCTGGACGTGGCGGTAATCCAGAGCCTTATCCGAAACGGCGTGGTCGATGATCTGGTTGGCAATTATGGGCACCTCATTGTGGACGAATGCCACCATCTTTCGGCCCAAAGCTTTGAGCTGGTTGCGCGTCAAGCCAAGGCCAAGTTCGTCACGGGTTTGTCGGCCACCGTTACGCGAAAGGATGGCCACCATCCGATCATCTTCATGCAGTGCGGTCCTGTGCGTTATCGGGGTAATACCAAACAGCAGGCGGCCGCGCATCCATTCGAGCATAAAGTGGTGGTTCGTCCGACCGACTTTCGTCCGATACGACCGGCAAACCCCAATGTACGGCAACAATTCCAAGAACTCTATGCGGAACTGATTGCTGATGAAGAGCGCAATCGGCTTGTCCACCAGGACATTATCCAAACCCTTCGGGAGGGACGGTCGCCACTGGTGCTGACAGAGCGAAATGAACACTTGGATTCCTTGTCCAAGCAGTTGGGACCCCAGGTGCAACATCTCGTGGTGCTCCGAGGCGGCGAGATCGTCGTAAAGATACCTTGCTTCAGGAGAACGGTTATCTGGTCCTCCGGTTCCTCGCCGAGGACGTCGGCAAGTATCTCGATCAAGTTCTGGATGCCATCTTGCGGGCTTTATCACATCAAGATGCCAGAATTCGAATCGTTTGACGAGCAGCCCATCCCGGATCTGAACTCGGAAGCGCTCGACTTCCGAGCTGCTTCCGAGCTGTTTCCGCCTGTCCGGAAACTGGCGCCGACTGCATTTCGCAATCTGCGAGTCACTGCCGAACACTACGTACACGAGGTTCCGACCGTCGAGGAATTCTTCTGACTTTTGATTGGAGAACCACTTGTTAACAGCTTGTTCAAAACTTTGCCTTCACCAGCCGGCGTAGAAAACTTTGCTTGGCAGCGTGCGCCTGGCGGAGATCCTCCAGCGCTGACTGAAATTCAGAAACACGTTGCTTGCGAAGGGCAGGATCGCGCAGGTCGTTCAGGAGGCTCACCGCCTTGTCGTATTCGTTCGGTTGCCGCTTCTGGATATGCGCCGTGATGCGATTCCAAATTTCTCCTTGGCTTTTCTCCAGTTGATCCAGATACCGAGCGCGGTCCGCCTCGTCCTTTGCTTTCCGCCGCTCAGCCTCCGCTGCCCGTCCGACCGCCAGGACCGTCGCGACTAAGCACGACTAGAATGCCCGGCACTATGGATGACTTGAACCCTACCGACTTTCCCGCCCTGCAACCTTACCTTGATCCCGTGCGGGGGAAACGGGGACTTCGTGAGAAGGTCCTGGACGATGCCTCGGGTCTGTTTCCCTGTAGGCTGGTCGTCTTTGAGGACAACTGAAACGTCTGCTCCACGCGCCACGTCACTTCGGTTCCGTCCATCCATGAAACTTAGATGAGCTGCACTTCCAAGACCCAGGGTTATCTTACTCACCCATCATCATCCCCACGAAGCTCACCTGCGGTGGAAATCGAATCGACCAGGCTCTTGCTGGTGGTGACATCCAGCCGCTTTGAGCGGAAGCTGATGTCGTCCCCCTCATTCGGAAATCCGATGCGCTCGGACGATAAACCTCTTGGGGGCGGGGCCGACAAAATAGAACGGGTAACAAGTCACCAGGGTGAGGAAGTCGTCCGCCGTAGCGTCCAGCACCTCAATGTCCTCGGGCTCAACCACTTGGGTTGAGTCCACACGATAGCTGAAGGATCCATGTAGCGTGGTCAAGGTGATTTCATCGTCCTTGTGGATATTGCGCAGTCCGCGAAAGAACGTGTCCCGGTGTCCCGCCAGCGCGACGTTGCCTTGTTGACCGGGCAGCGGGGTACCGGGAATATGCCCGACCGCGTGGCGCAAAGTTCTTCCGTCTACGCCTTCCATGATCATCGCCGTCAGGCCGATGGAGCTGATTTCGATTCGCCCCAGCGGTGAACCCGCCAGGCCATCGATGCCAAAACTCACAGCGCGCGCACGGTCGGCTTCCCCCTGTGCGGGAAGATGAGACGAAGCAGGCTGGGGATTCGTGGGGGCAGATGTCTGGGCATTCATCAAGGCGCGCTCAAATCGCCAGGTTTGATAGGCCTGAAAGAGCCACCTATCGAGCAGCACGACGGCGCAGTAACTCAGCGCGAGGACGCCCACGACCAGAAAAAGGAATTTGGCCCATCGAAGAAACAGGGCCAGTCGCGTCGGCTGCCGTTGAATTTTGAACATCATGGCCGATCGCTCTGGCTGCCGGAAACGGGAGCTGTGGCTTGAGGAGCTGAGGGTGCGTAATAACCGGCACGGGTGCGGACGGACAAGCGTCCATGACCCGGCGCGGTCGCCTTCACTTGGATGACTCGGTAGGCCCTATCTTGCCTTCTATTCATGGGCGCATAAGCGAGGGTGTATTGTTCACGAATATCATGAGCGATGCGTTCACAAACAGGGACAACGTCCGGTATAGTCTGCGGAAAGAAAGCTTCGCCTCCCGTGGCCCTGGAAAGCTGCCGCAGCGCATCGGGCTTTTTATCGGGATCTTCGTCCGTATAAATACCAATGGTGTAGATGATGGCGTCGGACTGGTCCGCCATGGTCAGGATCTGACCCAACTTGTGTTGGCTGGCGTTGTCGCCCCCATCGCTCACCACGATTAGGACTTTCTTGTCCCGATTGCCCTTTTTCAGGTGCTCGATGGCAGCCGCCACAGCGTCGTAGAGCGCCGTCTCGCCGTCCGTTTTAAATTTCGACAGGGCACCCTGCAATTGCGCCGTTTGGTCCGTGAAGGGTATCTCGGGAGGAAGGCCAAACCGAACATGCTCGTTAAAATTCACCACAAACATCTGATCCTGCGGATTGCTGGAGTGGGCAAACGCCAGGGCCGCGGCTATAACCTCATCCCGCTTGGGTCCCATGCTTCCACTGTTGTCCAAAACCAGGCCCACTGTGACCGGAATATCTTCGTGACTATAATATTCAATCTGTTGCAGCGCGCCGTCCTCGTAAACCTGAAAGTCATCCTTGCCGAGCCCTGAAACCGGAGCGCCTTTGCTGTTTTCTACCGTCGCGTGCAAAACTACGCTCGAAACATTCACACTGATTTTGTAGGGTTCAATCGGGCGAAGCTCGGAAGTCGAAGCTTCTTGTGGGCGGACAACACTGGGCAAGGTAAGCAAGAAAACCAGCGCCACCAGACATTGGCTCGTGCTGGCGCGTGCCTCCCCCGTGCGCGCTCGCGTCATGAGTGACTCCGCTGCTTGCGACAACCTCCACCTCCCCGAAAGCAACTGCCATCTGACTACGGTACGCGAGGTTCCGCCGTCGATCTTCCCATCAGCCAATTGGCGCCGAGTGCGAGTGGTTCTCGCCACCTCCGCCAGGTAATACCGCCTGCCTCCCAGAGCATGACGCACATCGCGGTAGCCGTAAACAGTATCGTCCCACCGATCAAAGCCGCGAGCAAGCAAGCGGCATATTCATAAATAATGAAATACATTACGTCCTCAATCCAGATTACCCATCGCCTTCCCCTCGATTCCGCCGGCGGGTAGAAGTGCGATCTTCTTGACGTTCGGCCGTGAAGGGGAGGTGATTCTCTGCGTACCACCCCCCTCTCACGACCCGACGCTCGGTCAGCTTCTCCCGGGCCAAAAACTGGCGACCAAAGCGTCCTTCTTAGGCCCCCCACGTGGATGGTCCACGCAGGAAGCCGTAGCGGCGAGTTTACCTCGCCAAATGGCGGCGTAAAGCCGCCTCTACTCAGCTCAAACAATTCGCTTCGCAAGAGCCGAAAGACCAAACCACGCGCCGATTGATAGTAGCCCAATCAATCCCACAAGTGGCAAGTGACTGGCGGTTTGCGGCAGGGTCTCTGCTGGGGCGGCTGCCTCAGAGGCGACCTCTGTAGGCGGAGGCGTAACCACTTCCGTTACTGCTACCTCCTCTCCGGCAGGTGTAATGGCTACGACCGGCGCGGTCTTCAAAGTCTCGACCGGCGCAGGCAGTTCGATCGGCGTCGCGAGAACGGGCTCACCGACGATCTTTGCCAGTTCCAAAGCCCTGGACTTGGGGTAAACGAATTCCTCGCCCCATTCATGCCCTGGATAAAACCACGCATGGATAGCTTCCGGCTGTCCTTCGCCTCTTTCCCTAAATGTCACGACCGTTTTGTCGGTTGCCTTCAAACGGTAATTGGGGATGGCGAGGATGGTGGTATAGACATGGTCCTCGGCTTGGTTGAAGATTTGGACAATGTGGCGATCGGAGAAGGAATCAAGGAGCTTAAAGACATACGTACCGGCCGGCAAAGTTTGAGCACCCACACCCGGAACCTCGACGGGCGCGTTGAAGGTCATGATCGTTTTGTGGTTCCACTCGTCTGCCTTTGCGCTGGGGAGAATCGTTAGAACCACCAGGCACAAGCAGAAGGTCAATGCTACGACTTTGAATTGATACAGCTTTTTCATCGGAGTTACCTCAATCTTTCTGGGGGCGTTCGATTCTGCCCCGCGTTTTTGGGTCGGACCTACAAATGAAATGAACTTATAAGGCACCAGATCAACGGGAAACCTCGGCCCCAGGTGACATGAGCGGGCGCCACATGGAAAGGCCGAAGGGCCGACTGATAGACCCTGAGATCGGCCGTCGCCTCAATTCCTTCCCCTCGGTCTGTTACTTGCCCCAGGGGGTGTAATGGGGAAATCCCGACCTCGCACACTTGAACTGGCGATTTCCCCAATGCGACTCTGGCCAGGGCTGTCAAGGCGGCAAAGCTTCTTGTGAAGAATCCTCTCGAGGTCTCCTTTTGATCCCAAAGGCTTAAGGAGAGGGCTTCCGTTCCGTCAGGGACGGTGAAGGCGAGGAGGCCCCGAAAGTCCTTTTCCTTTCGGAACCGCGGAATAACTTCCTGCTCGAAAGTCCTGGTAAGCTCCGCGTCACAGCCAGGCTGCACCTTGATGACCACTGCTCGTGCGAACATATCGCTTTCCCTCGACATCCGCGTCCCGCTAGAATCTGGCTTCTCACTTGAGACACTATGGTTATACCCTGCGGTGATTTGCGTGTCTGTTCAGCATGGCTCACATGTTTGGTCAGAATAGCTCAGGCCAGCTCAGGAGGGGGATTTCCAGGTGGGGCGGGCGAGCAACAGGACTATTGCATCGCGGCCAAAACTTCGTCGAGCGGCACCGTAGCAAAGGTTGTGGCGTAATCGGACATCCCGTAGGGAATAATGAGCTGCCTGCCATGCAGAAGACTGCCGCAGGAGTAAACGACGTTGGGGACGTAGCCTTCGCGCTCGTCTTGGTTGGGCTTGATGAGGGGCTCACGCAGGCGGCCAATGACCTTGGTGGGGTCGTCACGATCGAGCAGGAAAGCGCCGATGCAATATTTCCGCATCGGTCCCACGCCATGACTGATCACCAGCCAACCGGCTTCGGTTTCGATCGGTGAGCCGCAATTGCCCAACTGGATGAATTCCCACGGGAACGACGGCTCCAGGACAAGCTGCATGGTGTGCCAGAAGTGCAGCTCATCGGAGAACATCACGTAGATGTTTTCGGCGTCCTGCCGGCCCAGCATCGCGTAGCGCCCCTTGATCTTGCGTGGGAAAAGCGCCATGCCTTTGTTCTCGACGGCTGGGCCATTGAGCGTGAAGAATTTGAAATAAAGAAAGTCGGAAGTTTCGAGGAACTGTGGCAGGATCATCTTGCCGTCGTAAGCCGTGTAAGTGGCGTAATAAGTCCGCGTGCCGTCATCGTTTTGAAATTGAACAAAACGGGCGTCCTCGATCCCGTTGCTCTGCGAAGGCGTTGCGGGGAACAACACGCGCTCGGACAAACGCGAGTCGGGCGCAAATTGCACTTCGTAATTCGATTGGGCCAGCATCAAGGTTTCTCTGGCAAGGGTTTGGGTTTCCTTGTCAGGTACGTGGAGCCGTTTTACTTCGAGACTGACGCAGGTGCGCAGATCTTCCAAAGTGAATGTGTCCCCCAAGCATTTGAGGACCTGCTGGTTGAAGCCGCCCCCCAGGCCGAGCTCCTGAAGCTTGCGCTCGAATAGGCGCTTTTCGTAAATCGCGTTGGACACTTGCATGGGCTCGAGGCTGAAACGAGTTGGCGTGTCGATGGTGATATTGTTATCGGCGTCCAGGAGGCCGGTGCGAAAGGTGATGGAGGAAACGTGCCCTTCGGCCGTGGCCCGCAGGCTCAGAATGAAACGCAGCGAACCGGGCGGGAGGTCCGACTGATCCGGGTGCGGTACGATGGAGGGATTGAACAGCGCCGCGGCTTCTAATGAAAACTCATGAGTGAAATATCCGCCCAGCAACAACTCCCGTTCTGCGGAGAGTCTCTGGCCATTAAGCAAATACGGCCGGACCTCGTCAAACTGCCGTTTGAGAAACTCGCGGACCTGCGGGTGGCGTTCGCCGAATTCAGCCAATACCTGCTCCAGCAGGGCATGGACTTCGTTTTCGGGAAGAGCCATGACGCGCGCGCAGATTTTGACAGAGCGCTGGTCACTCATGAGGCGAAACGGCCGGGCCAGCACACGCGTGCGGTCTGGTTGCAACGTGAGGTGGGTGCGTTTGAGGTTGATGGTTTTCATGGGATGATCGAGGCTAAGAAGTTGGCTCATTGAACACCGTCACCGTATCTTGCATAAGTTTCATTTCCGCCAGCGACAAGAGGAATGCCAGCGTTGATTCGGCTCCCTGGTTCAGGTTGACTCGATCCACGTGCAGCGCGTCGCAGCAGCCGCCGGTATTGATGGAGTGCAGTTCCAGCCCGAGGTCGTTCCAGCCCAAAAACCAGTCGAAGGCGCGATGGGCCTGTTCGTACCACCAGGAGTCCGAGGTCGCGCGGTAGGCCTCAAGACAGGCCGACACCATCGCTTGCGCCTCGATCGGCTGCTGGTCAAAGGCTGAGCGCGTGCCGCCACGTTGATAGAACCCGTTGCTGCCGATGGGCCGGAAGTGCCCATTTTCGGAGGTTTGCACCTTCACCAGCCACCGTAGGGCCTCCAAGCCTCTGTCAAACGCTCTTTGATATCCGTTAACACGTCCGCTGAGAATCAGGGCGTGCGCGAGCTTGGCATTGTCGTAACTCAACTCCTCTTCGAACCAGGGCCAATCCGGTTGGGAGGCCCGGTCGAAAATATCCATCAACCGTGCCCTCAGCCCGTCGCGGATTTGACTCACCAAGCGGTCGCCGCCGAGACGCCGTAGATATTCGTGGATGCCGATGAGGCAGAACGCCCAGGCGCGTGGTGAGGTAAACTCCGTAACCACCGGCAATGCCCGCGCGAAGAGTTGTCCGGCCATGATCTGAAAACTTCGATGGGGGGAGCGTCCTACACCCACGCCCAGCGCCCAGAGCGCGCGAGCGTGACAATCCTCTGACCCCTGTTCGTCAAGCCAGCGGCGGTCGAAACTCAGAAAGTTATGGAACCGTTTCGTTTTGTCGTCGAACGCATAATTCAAGAAGGCGGCGTAAGTACTGGAAAGCGTCCCTACCTGTGCCGGTTCTTCTTTCAACTCGTCGAGCAGCGTCGCGAGAATGAAGGCACGGGCGTTGTCATCCGTGCAGTATCCTTGGGAGAAATTCGGCACCGTGAGAATGGCGTGTTGGAAAATGCCGGTCAAATCGGTCATCCGGGAAAGATGGTCCAGCCTTATTTCCGGTAATTCCCGCGGTTGCTGGTCGAGAGTCTTCGTGGCAAACAACTTCCGCGACAACGAGGCGCCCTGGAGGCGAGCCTGTTCGAAGGAGTGCATGTAGAGGCGCGCCACGTTGCTCCACACCATTTCGCGGCCCAGCTTGTAGGCGTTCTTGCGGATAGCATTGCGGCGTGTCGCATCGCGCAGCAAGCCGCAGACCTCGCGTCCGATGGCGCTCGGGTCCCCGAAGGGCACCAAAACACCGCGGTCTTCCGCCAGCAATTCCGTGGCGTGCCAATAAGGGGTCGAGACCACGGCTTTACCGGCGCCAAAGGTGTAAGCCAGCGTCCCCGACGTAATCTGCGCCTCGTTGAGGTAGGGCGTAATGTAGAGGTCCGCCGCCCCGATGAATTCTTTCAACTCCTCAAGTTCTACGAAGCGATTGTAGAAAATAACGCTCCTCTCGACCTTGTTCTTCTTGGCCAGGATTTCCAGGCTGAGACGATATGCCTCGCCGCGCTCCGCCACCTCGTGGGGATGAGTCGCGCCCAGGACGATATAAACAACGTCCGGGAATTCCGCCAGAATCTGCGGGAGAGCGTTCAGGACATGCTCGATTCCCTTGTTGGGCGAAAGCAGCCCGAAGGTGAGCAACACAACCCGTCCTTCGACGCCAAACTGGTCCTTGTAATAATTGGGATCCACAAACGGTATGTCGGGAATGCCGTGCGGAATGAGATCGATCTTGGCGGAGGGCGCCTTGTAAGTATCCTGCAACATCTGGCGTCCGCATTCGGTCATGGTTACCAGCCGGGTCGAGTGCGCAACCAATTCCTGCATGACGCGCCGCTGCGCGTCGTTCGGCTCACGCAATAGGGTGTGGAACGTGGTGACGACCGGCATTTTCAGTTCGCGAACCAGCGCCAGCAGATGGCGGCCGGCCGGCCCGCCGTAAATCCCAAACTCGTGCTGAACGCAGACGATGTCCACATTGCTGATGTTGATGAAGTCCGCGGCGCGCTGGTAGGATGTTAAATCCTGCTCCTCAATCTCGAAGCGAACTACGTCCGGATACTCGTATCCGCTCTCGTGGTCATTCACAGGCACCGCGAAGCACTGGCTTTGGGGATGCTCCGCTGCAACCGAGGTGAGGAGGTCGGATGTGAAGGTGGCGATGCCACACTTGCGCGGTAGGTAGTCGCCGAGGAATGCGATCTTGCGAATTTTGGATTCCGATTCCACAAGTGTGTTCGTATGACACCCTGTCCGCGGAAGACTTGCAGCTTCGAACCGAGTGCATTCGAATAGAAGATCATGTCAAGCTGGGCGCCGCACGGGCGTGAGTATCCACTTATACCCCGGAGTGATTTACCCGTCTGTTCAGTTTTGCTCACCTGCGGCACTGTCCGGTTGTAGGGGTACGGCTTGCCGTACCCTTTTGGTTCGGTCGCGCGATGAAAATGCAGAGGGCACGGCAAGCCGTTACCCCTACAACCAAAGCGGCAGACCCGCTGGCCAATTCCCCCCTCGGGGCGGCCCGCCCGGCCCGTGCCGATGGAATCCTGCCCCGAAGGTTGTGCTGAGTAAATCGTTAGAATATGTTGAGCGTAAGCTGTACGCCGGGAAACCTCAGGTCGCAGAGATAATAGACACCATCAATGTATACGACATAAAAGTCATCGCCGTAGCCCCAGCCTACTGGCCATCCTTGATTGTACCCGAACGAATAGCCGCCATACTGGAAGCGGTTATACCCGCCGCTCATCTGGGGCCGCCCCATGTGGAATGAGTGGCCATTACCGAAATGGGCACCGTAATTGGCGTCAGAAATGCGGCCATAGTGGCCACCGCCACGGTTGTTAGCTACGGCCTGTTGCGCTTGCGGGGCGTGCTGCGGTTGCGCCTTTGCCTGTTGCGGCGCCTTTGCTTGCGGGGCGCGCTGTGGTTGCGCCTGGCGTTGGGGCTGCGCCTGTTGGGCACGCTGTGGTTGTTGCTTTTGTTGCGCGGGCTGGGCGCGCTGCGGTTGCGCCTTCTGTTGCGCTGCCTGGGGTTTTGCTCCGCCTCCGCCCTTTTCCTCCTCGCCCTTTTGTGCGAATGCAGGAAGGGTGGTTGCGAGAAGTAAAAACAGAACTGCTGTGCTGATAGCTCGATTGTATTTCATAGGTGTTGCCTCCAAACTCATGTCACATCTGCCTCTCACCGAATTTTCGAGGCACATTGGTTATACCGTTTGTGCGCAGGGGTGTCAGTTCAGTACGGCTCACGTCTTAGGTCAATAATGCTCATGCCAGTTCACGGGGGAAAAACTATAGTCTGGAGTCGGTGGGGACTTGCCGAGGATCTAACATGGGCGGGGGTTGTCGTGGAGGTCTGCGGTTCTTCTCACCCGGTCAATCGTCAGCCTGCAGCGGGGCAGGCGCCGGGCGTAACTAGCCCAGATATCTAGCCATATCAGGCCTTTTCCGCTGCCGGCCATCGGCCTTGGGGTGCCGCTTCTGGTGGTCATTTTGTCGGGCCTTTTATGAATTCACATAGTTTCTTATAACTGGCTTTTTGTCAGTATGTTCTCAGGTTTGGGAGGAGAAAAAGCCCTCCTCCGACCCTTTGTTTTCAAGAAGTTCTCAGGTTTGCGGGCTTGTGCCGTGCTTGGACATAAAGTCGCCATGCAAGCTGTGGAGGTGAGGCTAGTAAGATGTGGCATTATCAATCCCTTCTTGCTTCGCGTACCGGGCGACGAGGCACAGGGTCGAGCCAGGAGTTGCGGCGGCGCCTTGCCCGTGCCGATCACAGCCAGAGCCTCCCGGGAGTGAAACAAAGGGTAGGCCATGCTCCATCCGTCACCCAAGACTTTCCTCGCGCCGGGGGTGCTGACCCGCCGACCCACGGCATGGCTGGACCGGCGTCGATCCTCACCCCTCGACTATAGCCTATATGCCTAAAGGCTGTCAAGTAAAATAATTGACGGTTGTGCCATGTGTCCCCTGGCGATCCGCTAATGACCCCGGGTTGTGGTGAGAAGTCCGGCTAGAGCTTGTGCGGGCGCAATTTAGCCAGGAAATGTTGGAACCGATCTAGTCGCTCAGGACCACGCTCAAGAGGCCGCTGTTAACCGTCAACGCGCCGTTGCCTGCGTAATCGACAAAGCCCAGCGTCCGGAACTTGTTCATGAAATGGCTGACCCGCGACCGGGTGGTGCCGACCATTTGCGCCAGATGTTCCTGATTGATTCCGGGATGGACCGTTTCGGTTCTGCTTTCCTTGCCAAAATGCGCCAGCAATAAGAGAATCCGGGCCAGGCGCTTCTCGCTGGAGTTGAAAAGCTGGTCGACCAGATCCTCTTCAAATCGCGTGTTGCGGGTAAGCAGGTGCGCGATGAACAATTCCGCGATTCCGTGCTGCTCGTGGAGCAGACGCACCATCAGCGATTTCTCGATCCGGTAGAGAGTGCAATCCGTCACCGCCATAGCCGTGGAGATGCGCAACGGCTGGCCGGGCAAGCATCCCTCGCCAAAGAACTCGTTGCCGCCCAGAATGGTGACGATCGCTTCCTTGCCTTGTTGGGAGGTCACTGAGAGCTTTACCTTGCCTTGCTGGATATACCACACGGAATCCGCAGGGTCTCCCTGCACGAAGATCGTGCGGTTCGCCCCGTATTCTAGAACGGTTTTCCCGTGCGAGATTCCTGCGAGGAACGCTGCCCAATTGATGGGCGGGGTCTTCCCGTTTGCTGTAGCAAGTGGTGGCTTGTCTTTGCCGTTGGCCCTGACAACCTTAGGCTTGCCCTTTTGTGGCGTCATAACACGCTCCGTCTGCTTGCTGAAGATACCCTGGTTCGCGCCGTATTCCGGAACAGTATTCCCGCCGGCGATCCCCGAGAGGGCCGCCTCCCAATCGGCAGGCTGGCTTTTCTTCGCCATAACACCCCCCTCTGCTTGCTAAGGGCGCGCCCGTGACATCTGAAGGAATGGGATTTTGGCGACGACCCGCTATCACCTCACGGGTCGGAATCACTCCAAGGCAGTTTCACAGCGCGAATGGGCTGCTCGCTCGTTTTCCCTTAAATGCTTCGTCCTCGATGACGACCTTCCCTTAGCACCCTACTCGCGCAGCATACCATTGTATTCGTGATAGCAGGGACTAGCACAATCGCTCAGATTGAGTATTCGACAGTACGTTGAGCGCCCGAACCTCTAGGTGTCTCTACAGAATCCACAGTAGAGACAAATGGCGGTGGATTGGTACGTACTGAAGCTTGATTATCGCTAAAAAATGCGCCAAGCTAGGCACTGCTGCGCGGTATCTGAGAATCCTGCACACTCGGTTTCTCACAGAGTCCGAGTGTACTCTCTTGCATGAATGGTGAGGCTCAGGCATCATCCATTCTGGTGGTCAGGAGAGGAGACTCGTCAAAGATGATTGATGATGGCGCTCAACGCGGGGGGGAGCATGGAGTGACGCTTTCAGGGGGGCCCCAAATCCTTGCCCAGACCATCCTGGATACGTTACGCGAACCCATCCTGATTCTCGATGTCGGCCTGCGGGTGAAAATGGCCAATCGGTCTTTCTACCGGACCTTCCGGGTTAAGCCCGAGGAGACTGAGGACAAACTCTTCTATGAACTGGGGGATGGCCACTGGAACATTCCCAAGCTTCGCGTTCTCCTGGCGGAGGTTTGTTCCGGCGGCAGGCAGGCGGAAGACTTCGAGGTAGAGTCCGAGTTCCCCGGCATCGGTCGGAGGTTCATGATCCTCAATGCCCGTCGAATCGAGCGCGAGACGGGCCAGCCGAGGATCCTCCTCGCCATAGAAGACATCAGCGAGCGCAAGGCAGTTGAAAGAGCGCTCGAACTCCATGCGAAGGAATTGGAGCGATCCAATGCGGACTTGGAACAGTTTGCGTATGTGGCCTCCCACGACCTCCAGGAACCCTTGCGCATGATTACGAGTTTCACCCAGCTTTTGGCAAGACGCTATAAAGGGAAACTCGATTCCGATGCCGATGAGTTCATCGCCTATATCGTTGATGGCGCCACGCGAATGCACCGCTTGATTAACGACTTGCTGGCATATGCACGATTGGGTTCGCGGGCGGCGGAATTTGTACCTACCGACTGCGAGGCGATCTTTGCGGATGCTGTCGCGAATCTGGGAAGCGCGATGGAGGAAAACGGAGCCACCGTGACCCACGATCCCTTGCCGACCGTGATGGCCGACAGGGACCAACTGAGCCGCCTGTTCCAAAACCTGCTCAGCAATGCGATCAAGTTTCGCGGTGAGGACCCGCCGGTCGTGCATGTTTCAGCTCGACGAACTGAAAGCGAATGGCTCTTCTCGGTGCGGGACAACGGCATTGGCATTGACCCTGAGCACTTCCAGCGCATCTTCTTGATCTTTCAGCGCCTGCACGGCAAGGGCGAGTATTCCGGCACAGGGGTGGGCTTAGCCATTTGTAGGAAGATTGTCGAGCGCCACGGCGGGAAGATCTGGGTCGAATCGCAAACCAAGAAGGGGTCAACATTTTACTTTACGATGCCGGCTTGAGCAATCCGCTACAATGTGTACATGGACAAAAAATGGAGATCATTGGAAGGCCGATTGAAATTTTGCTCGTCGAGGATAATCCTGCCGATGTGCGCCTGACGGTGGAAATCCTAAAGGAAACCAAGGTCCGCAATACCCTAACCGTCGCCAGCGATGGGAATGAAGCACTGGATCTGCTTCACCGGACCGGCAAGTACACCCATGCCAAGCGGCCGGACCTCATTTTGCTCGACCTGAATTTGCCCAAGAAGGATGGCAGACAAGTCCTGGCGGAAATCAAAGCCGACCCTGACTTAAGGCTCATCCCAGTGGTGATACTGACCTCATCGAAGGCCGAAGAAGACATCGCCAAGAGTTACAGCCTGTATGCCAATTGTTACGTGACGAAGCCGGTCGATCTGGAGCAGTTTGTCAAGGTTGTGAAGTCGATTGAAGATTTTTGGTTGACGATCGTGAAGCTTCCACAAGGAAAAACGCCATGACATCCGAGCCGATTAAAGTCTTGCTGGTGGAGGACAATCCGGGAGATGTCCGCCTGATCCGGGAAATGTTGAAGGAAACGAAGACCTCCTTGGCTGCCCTGGAGGATGCCCCCAGCTTGCTGACGGCGGTCGAGCGCCTGGCGAAGGGGGCAATCGACGCGGTGTTATTGGATCTCGGGCTCCCCGACAGCCAGGGCATCAGCACTTTCGAGGAGTTACACAATCAATTCCCCCGCACTCCCATTGTGGTGCTAACGGGTCTTAAAGATGAAGAGATGGGCCTTCAAGCAGTCCGGGAAGGGGCGCAAGATTACCTGGTCAAAGGGCAGGTGGATGGCCAGATGCTCTGCCGCGCCATCCTCTATGCCGTTGAGCGGATGCAAGGGAAGGAAGCTCTGGAGAGAAGCGAGGAGCAGTATCGCCTGCTCTTTGAAAAAAACCTTGCGGGGGTATACCGCACTGCCCTGGACCGCCGCATCATGGACTGTAATGAAGCTTTCGTCAAGGTCTTTGGATTTGGCTCTCGGGAAGAGGTCTTAGCTCATCCCGTGCAGGAATTTTACTTTGATCCCCGCGAGCCGGAGGCCATCACCGCCCGCATACGGGCGGAAAAGACCCTGACGAATTTAGAATTGCGCCTTAAGCGAAAAGATGGCAGCCCGGTTTGGGTTCTGGTTAACGAGAATCTAATCGAAAAAGAGGCAGGCAGCCAACCGTTCATCTTAGGGACCATCATCGATATTACCCGGCGCAAGGAGACTGAGGAGGCGCTCCGGCAAAGTGAAAGTCACTTGCGTGCCATCGTTGAAACCGAGCCGGAATGTGTCGCGAAGGTCGCGTCCAACGGCGACCTCCTTCAAATGAACCCGGCCGGCCTGGCCATGATCGAGGCTGATAGCTTTGCCGAAGTTAAGGGAAAGTCCGTCCTTCCCTTGATTGTTCCCGAGCACAAGGCGGCGTTCAAAGCTTTCTTGGGGGCAGTGTGCAGCGGCACCCGAACCAATTTAGAATTCGAGATTGTCGGGCTCAAAGGTACGCGGCGGTGGGTGGAGTCTTATGCGGCCCCCATTGCTGATGAGCCAGGATCAGGTTGCATGTTGGCCGTCATGAGGGACCTCACCGAACGCAAGCAAGGTGAAAAGGCCCTCCGGGGGCTTTCTACACGTCTGCTACAGTTGCAGGATGAGGAGCGGCGGCGCATTGCCCGGGAACTCCACGACGCCATTGGCCAGAACCTCGCCGCTTTGGTGACGAACCTCACCGTGGCGCACAAGTCGGTTGATAGGCTTGATCCGAAAGCACGCCAAGCTCTGTCGGGAAGTCTTGAGGTGGCAGAGCGGTCCTTGAACGAGATGCGTACCCTCGCCTACTTGTTACACCCGCCGCTGCTTGATGAAGATGGCTTGACTTCAGCCTTGGCTTGGTACGTTAAGGGGTTCGCCGAGCGAAGCGGAATCAAAGTCGACCTCAAAGTGTCCCCGCGTTTTGGCCGACTGCCCCAGGAGGCAGAGACAACCCTTTTTCGCGTAGTGCAAGAAGGCCTCACAAACGTCCACCGTCACTCCAAAAGTCCGACAGCCAGCATACGGCTTTCACGGCGCGCGACTGGGGTGAAGCTAGAAATAACGGACAAAGGCCAGGGGATGCCCGCGAAGGCCCTCCACTCGGGCAATCAGAAAAGCGGACAGCTTGGAGTGGGCATTATGGGCATGAGCGAGCGCGCCAAACAACTTGGGGGTCGGCTGGAAATCGATTCAAGCCCCCGAGGCACGACCGTCCGAGTGGTGATCCCGAATCCCGAGGTCGTTCCGTGAAGACGCTTCGCATCCTGGTGGCGGATGACCACGAGGTTGTGCGGCAGGGATTGCGCGCACTTCTGGAAGCCTGTCCCGAATGGGAGGTTTGCGCCGAGGCGGCCAATGGCCGGGAAGCTATTGAACTGGCAAGGCAGACAAAGCCCGACGTCGTGGTGATGGACATCAGCATGCCGGAATTGAATGGCTTGGAGGCAACGCGACAAATCCTGAAGGCCCTCCCCAGAACTGAGGTCCTTGTCTTGACGCTTCACGAGTCCGAACAGTTGATACGTCGAGTGGTCGAATCAGGGGCTCGTGCCTACGTCTTGAAGTCCGACGCAGGACGAAACTTGGTGGAGGGCGTAGCGGCGCTTAGCCGGCACAAAGGTTTTTTCTCATCCAACGTAGCCACGGCTATAGTGGAGAGCCACCTGAAAAATGGTAAGACAACCGGGAGAACGAAGCGCAATCGGGACCTCCTGACCCCACGCGAGCGAGAAATTGTCCAGCTACTGGCCGAGGAGAAAAGTAACAAGGAGATCGCTGCTACCTTAAGGCTCAGTGTTCACACGGTAGAAACCCACCGAAGCAACATTATGGGCAAACTCGGAACCCATTCCTTGGCCGGCCTGATTCGCTACGCCGTTCGCAATAAGATTGTGCGGTTTTAGAACGTTCCGGAATGCAACGCTGGCACTTACCAAATCTGAAGCTGCTTCGAGTCAGCAGGCCGAGTTTCATCCCCAGCGCTTACAATGGGTGCGTGGCCCAAAACTACCCCTTTCTCACCTGTCCAAAGATTGCACTCGTGCCCGTATCCATGCCGCACCCTTCGTGATTTCCATTGACCCCGTCCTGTAGCTCCCCCTCCAAGACTTGGGGTGAGCA